>JAAUXU010140823.1_pt1 | contig 60565 bp, 74 predicted proteins | sample 7278151 | NCBI WGS metagenome assembly JAAUXU01 (sample SAMN14350113, study PRJNA611818) | marine sediment metagenome | isolation source: surface marine sediment (1.8m) | place: French Polynesia: Moorea | collected 2018-08
CCCCCCTCATGTCCTGGACAAACAGTTTTTTTGATGTGGCAGCGTATGCTGCTACGACTCTGGAGTCATGAATGCACAGTTATTCGTTACTTCTGCTGCTACTACTGCTAGGAGTATGCAGGTAATCTGTCATACGCACCAGTCTTATTGTGTTCAAGTTGCTGCATCTTCAGCCGATCATGTTTTTCCCGATTGCGTTGATCCGGCTCTCTGCATAGGTGTTGCTACGTTTGTGCTGCCCTCCCCCAAATGACGCGCACTTGACGAATTTGTACGCAAAAAAAAAGATGTACAGTGAAAGGTTTTGCGATCACGACCGTAAAAAAGTTGCGCTGTCAAATCGTCATTATAAGTACAAGTCCTAACAGTCGTACTGTACAGATAGGTCCTGAAGGGACCTCATGTTCGCGTTCCTGGCTCGGTTTCTGCCTCTGATAAGCTCAAGTCATGGTTCTGCACGCAGATTTCACCACTTTTGAGTGTATGCATAGCGAATCCACTCAGGAAAGTCTCCTCCACATGTGCGCCGCTGACCTGGATTTGAAGGCCTCGCTCATATCGCACAGGTATGTCTTCACACCTACGAGTCCTGCGCAGCATCAAGGTGTTCGAGGTCGCACCGTATTTGGCTCCTCAGGTAAGTCATTGCAGTCCAACGGGTTGTTCCTCTCTCTCTCTCTCTCTCTCTCTCTCTCTGTTCGCTGTTGCCATGATATTGCCAAAGCTCCTGTTCGACGTCGCTGATGATGATGACCAACAGCCATGTCGACGACCATGAAAATCGCTATAGACCCGAGACAGAAAAGGCGACGACAACGTTCAAGGTCGGACTGAAGGATGCAATAGAAGATAAGCAACCGGCTATATTTTTTTCACGACAGGTAGGAGAGTGCGTGCATAAGGCGCGCGCGCACGCGGGAGGCGCGTGCGGTGCGCAGGACACACATACATTGACTGCACCCTTGCCGCCGCCACCGCCGTGGTCAGCAGCAATAGCAGCAGCAAGGACTACCAGCTGATTCCACAGTCGTTTGGAAGCATGGGCTATTGGCTCCTCTTCCGTATTATTCTGGTCATCAGTAAGTTGAACAGCACAAGTTCCTCTTAAGCAGTAAATACACATAATCACCGTGCAATATGTAAGTACAAAAGAGAAAGTTCAATCGTCCTATTTGCTCGTGCAAAAAAAAATCTGCATCTCGAGGCGTGAGTGCAAAAAACTTTCACGCTTTTGCTCGTCGAACCATCGCTTCTGAGTCAGTATCCAGTAAGCTGCTACGTCTGCATGTTGGTTCTGGAACTGCCACGGGTACAGCAACACCTTCAGCATCACTGGCTAGTGATAGGTTGTTGCGACAACTCCACCAGGAGCACCTTTCAACGTCCTTTCACACGCACTCAATGTCAGCGTGGTCACGATCGCTGTACCGCATCACTGCCGCCAGGCGCACACCAGAAACATGACGAGAGCAAAGTCTCCACCCACCTACGTGGCTAGGGACGATTTTGCACAAGAAGTTTTCATTGCAAATTTGAGCAGCTCGTGGTTCCTCTGTCTCATTTCAGGTGCCGTGGAGGCTGATAGGCCAGTGTACTATGATGACTATGAGTACTACTACTACGAGGACGACAGCAGCAGCAGCAGCAACAACAATCGGGACAATGACCAGAACTACGACCTGACTGAGCTGGTCAAGGCCTGGAAGGAGTACATCAAAGAGAAGGCTGAAAAGCCCAAACTGAAGGAAATTGTGGAGTACGAATGTCCGCCCAGAGATGAGTCCTATAGGATACCCGACGAGACGCAATGTGACAAGTAATACCATAGTCCCATGGAGTACGTACTCACGTGATAACCAACCAACCACCTACTTACATACATACCCACCCACACACAGAATCTTTCAGAAATATTGTTCTTTTTAAATCCCACGTATTTTTCTAGCTATGGATATCCGACTTTTGCGGCTTGTTTCAGACTTTATTGATGGGTGTGCGATAAGTATGAGAGAGGTCAGGATTTACTAATAATTCTCCTTGTCGGAAAGCCTTTTGCAAGGATAATGTTTGTCTCTCTTTTCACTGCTGCAGCCGCATAACTCGGAAAACTCTTGCCAATTGAATTTCCAGTCTTTTTTAGACATTGGCGGATCTCCTTGGGGGTGCACGTAGATCTTTTGGCCAAGCGCCACATGAGGAAGTTTGTGGGTAAATCCACCCTCGCTCTCCAAATAACAATTCTGAATACACATGCATTTATTGTTTTCCATCACAGGGTAGATATTATAACAAAAAGGGTAAGCAGTCGGATATCTGATTACTAAGGAGAAAAGAAAGTGAAGGAGAAAGTTATAATCTAGTGTTTCCAACAGACCCTGTACGCATGTACATTTGCACTGTATTAACATTGCATGCGTTCAGTTGCTCCAAGGTACAAATGCTCTCAATTGTGTTGCATCCAATTATTCTCCTGCCAGATTTACAGAATGCAACATTAAAGGCGAGAAGAAGGTGCTGTTGTGCCCTGACGGTCTCGTCTTTGACATCAAGAGCGAGCACTGCGACTACCCTGCGAAAGTGAATTGCACCGGCAGGCCAGGACTACGTAAGTGGGGACGTTGGCCAAGCACTGAGCAGGCAGAAAGGACTTATTTGGGTGCTTTGGGACAGCCCCCCTTCCCCCCCCCCCCCTGCTGTCTGGAATGCTTGGCAATAACATTCCAAATATATCTGCTTTGCAGAGGAGCCTCAGCCAAGCAAGAACTGCCCTCGTTCGAATGGATTCTTCCCATTCCCCGCCAACGAATCCTGCCAGAAGTTCTGGGACTGCAGAGAAGGTAGGGAAGTTCGCCATCACAATCCTCTCCTCCGATCAGCTGAATGTTTCTTTTCAGGCAACGCCTATCTCCAAATCTGTCCTCAAGGTGTCATCTTCGACCCTAAGGTGGACGCCTGCGTCACTCCTGACCAGTCGAGGAGGCCCGAGTGCGCGGCGGGGAAGTTCCTCGGATTCGAATGCCCCAAATACGGACCAGACGCGTGAGTTCGCGCTTTGGCAGACCTGTCTTGATTGTCTTCCAGGCGGAAGTCGAGACTTAATTCGTGCAGCTATGAAAACTTGTTCTGCTGTCCACTTTTTTAACGGAACATTCAGTCCCTGACATGCATATCGATCATTTGGGAGACATGTCAGCGACCCCAGTGGACTTAACTACTATCGTACGTATGTTCTCGCATCGGTGTACTAGGCACGTGTCGCACGTTAGCGCCCCAGTCCTTCATGCTGTATTCGTGATGCCCGTGCTGTACGTATACCGAGCCACCTTGATCCACTCCAGGGTGCTGCGCTTCGGCAATCACGACCGCCTTCCCAATCCAGACGACTGCCAAAAGTTCTTCTCCTGCCTTAAGAGTGGTGAGCCGAGGTTGGGTGCCTGTCCGAAAAACACGGTCTTTAACAACGCTACTGGACACTGTGCAGATCCCGAAACGGTTCCTGGCTGGTGAGTCCAATGACCTCATGCAGGTTGCTCGTTGATTGTGACCAGAGTCACTTTTTTTGCTTTTCAGCGAGAACTTCTGGAAAGACAAGGAAGATAGCGAGTATGACTACTACGATGGATAGAGCACTTATGTGGAACGATAATTTCCGTAGGCAAGCCAAGTACCTTTAAAGAGAGAGATTATAATAATTACAACCATTAGTGCTAAAAATGATCAACATGGTGTATTTCAGCGCGTGAAAAAGTAGAAAATTTACAGTAGTAAATGATGCTGCGTGTGTGTAAGAGAGAAAGGGTCAGAGGAAGATTTCGCGCTCAGCTCCCGATGGAAGCACGGCGGTCCGATATTATAGAGAGATAACAACGAAGAGAGACTCATCCTCATTTTTGGCATGTTCAGTAAAAACGGGCAGTGGTAACTTTGCTTTGCTGCATCATTGAGACAGTTCAATCTATGGACGAGTTCAACAAAAATGGCACATAAAACATCTTGCTCTCTAACAATAACGAGGCTGCAGTTTTGACCTGAAAAGAGAAGATGACAACAGTTAGAGACTCATGGATTTAGGGAATGATAGTTCTCGTGTAAGAAGTCAATCTGAGTGCAGCAATGCTCTTTACCTCTGGCAGTCTGACTAGCAAGTCTTCCACACGGTTTGGTTCCTGAGGGAAGTGTCTACGGGCGAACGAGCGCAAACAGTTGAGGTACCGAAGATGAATCTCTTCAAGTGCTGGGTTCTGACAATCTGTTGGCGAGGACGACAACATTTAGTCACTGAATTTTCGTGCAACTTTCAGTACACTGACCTTCTTGTGAGACCATGGCGATGACCTTGAGGCATACGTACTCTTCCATCTTGAGTTTGCACTGCCTGAAGATTGCTATGACCTTGGTTATCTTCTCTACCATGTTGCCCACATCCTGCCGCAGCTGGTCCATCGTGATGGGCTTGCCCATCATCGACGTGAGACAAGTCTGCAGCGTTACCAGATTCGTAGAAACCTGCCACATAAATGCAAATGCAACGCGAGATACTTGGACGAGAGATTGATGGCTATTACCTCTTGATGCAGCTCGACTTTCTCTCCGTCGGTTCTGGTTGTGCCCATACGTTTAGATCCGTGTATGGCCTGGTACGCCGACGTGGTGAGAACGAGAAGTTCGTGCCATTTGTGCGTCAACAGCTTGGTGTGGATGTCCACTGGCAGCTCTGAGTAAAAGGGCAACCTCCTCGTCCACTGGACCAACTTGTACACGATGGAGTCACCGATTTGACACAACTTCTGCTGCAAGTTCGCGCTGTTTTGGTTCAGGAGCTCGCCGATGTTCTGTTAAACGCAACACAATAGGGTCAGTGAGCGTCAAGTGGAACGATGTGTTTGACAAACCTTCAGGGTGGCAATGTCCTCGAACTCGTCACACTCGATGAGGTCATGGATGAGCGTGGTCACGTGATCCGTTGGGGAGCCGTTCCTCACTTTCGGGAGGGCCGTGCCCAGAGGACTAGGCTTACTTAAACTGCGGTACTGGCGGGGGATCTGAGGCAAGAGTGACGAAACCTTAGTGAAGCAACTCACGAAACCTTCATATCCCGTCTCCCCCTCTCCCTTACCTCTGCTGATCCTGTGAGCGCCGCTCTCAAGATGTTAATACCCGACTGCTCTTGCTGATGTGTGGTCGCCGAAACAACGACGTCGCTGCTCCCGCTGCTGCTGGCAGCCTCCACGGAGTATTTTGACGAGGGGGACGAGTTTGACGACGGGAGGTCGCCACGAGCCTTGGACACCTTCTTGTGCTTTTTGTACTTGACCTGGGAAAAGAAACTGCGATATGGAGAAAAGGTCTCATGCTGAGGAAGTGCTCTCTCTCTCTCTCTTACCTTATACATGTTGTAGACAGCGCCCGAGTTCCTGCCGCCGGGCATCCGGTCTTCTCTGACTGCGGCCAGCACCATTCCTTTGTGGAGGCACTTCTGGAACCTGCAGTATTGGCACCGGTTCCTCTGCGCCTTGTTGATCTCACAGTTGCCGTCCGCAACGCAGTTGTAGATGCGCTTGTTTTGAACGGTGCGCTTGAAGAAGCCTTTGCATCTGCGACAAAGACAATGCTTCAGTACTCGTGCCCGTACGCACACATAATGAGTCCCTTACCCCTCGCAAGTGATGATACCATAGTGAAGACCCGTGGCCTTGTCCTCGCAGATCATGCAGATGAGTGGTTCCTCTTCTTCCTCTTCTGGTGGGACCAAGCGAGAGAGACCATTCTGAAGAAGAAGAGACGCAAGTGTCAATAGTACAGTGGTTCCGTGGGCGCGCATGAGAATGCTGTACTACATACCTCGGCTGGAGCATTGGCAGCCGGCAGTTGCGACTTGTCCCCAGCCCATAGCCGTTCCATGTTGATTGGCGAGCGTCGCTGGTGCGCGGACGACCCAGATGGAAACGGCTGGGGCGTGGAGTGCGGCTGAAGCCCGGGATGGGGATGTCGCGGCGGCGGATTTGGTTGTTGCGGCGGCAAAGCAGTGTGACCACTCAACATTGCGCCACGGAGACTCAGTAGTCCGTCCACGGCACTCGTGAGCTGATCCCTATGCAGAAAATGGGGCGGGGGTGGAGGAGCAGGCGGACGCTGGAGTTGTTGCTTCGGTTGCTCCGTCCATATCATTGTCTTGACCCCTCCGTGGTCGCTTAAGATCACCGACGGCGTCGTCGATGACGATGACGGTGCGGAACAAGGCAACTGGCGAGAGGACGATACTGACGATGATGTGGGTAATACTGTGGTTGACGGCCGAGCCGCGGCGGGAGGCGGCAACTTTAGGTCCACCAATGTCCGGAAGGGAGGCGGCGGCTGCTGCGCCTGCGTGCCAATGGCGGCCGCCTCGCTCACCTTCATCCGGTGGTATCTGACTGCGGCGGCCGCCGCGGCTGTTGCTGCGGCTGCGGCTGCAGCAGCCGCAGCACTAGAAGCGGGTCCCTCCATGTCTCTGGAGGTGGTCACGTCTTCGCCGACATTTTCAGTAGTGGAGTGAGCGTTGTCGTCCTCGAACCACTCTTGCTTGATGCCATCTTCGCTGCCGACCTTCCTGCGCTTGAGTTTAAGGTTGTGAAACAGACTCATGATCTGGCTTCACGGCTGGCGCTGTGACTTTGCCGACTCATATGGATCTTGCGTACGTTACACACCGCTCCCACCTATAAGTATCCACTTTGCAGGCATCACATGCATCCTCATCAGAATTTCTCACTCTCGCCGGGCAGCACTCAAGTCTTTAAATTCGTTTGCCGACGTGTGCGCGCGCGAGCAGGCGTGCGCGACTCTGCTCGGCCCCTCCAACAGCCAGGCGGCTGCGGCCTCCGCTGCTGTTTGGGGTTGCTTGAAGGCAGCTGAGGCGGCCGGGGCAGGCGGCCAAACCAGGAAGTGAGTCGTGAGTGCACTAGAGGGCAACGACCTCCAAGTTCAGAGTAATACAATGAGGGGGGAGGACCGAGGATCCGGCCTCGGGGGAGGCCGCCAACTCGCCCCCGTGAGGGCACATGATGCACGCCACACCTTTCACTGCCGATGAAAAAGACCTGCTTCGCACTGGCAAATTCTCACTCTGCTCGCTGTCAACTTGGACGATTTCTTTGCCTTCTTTCTCGAGGTCCGACTCGTACACGGTGGTGTCTGTCTCTGTCGGTGTCTCCGGCGATCACCTTCGACCAGTGGCAACATGGGTCGTCCGTCCCCGAGTCCGAACGATCCTCTCTGGTCGTTTTCTCTCTTCTAAGACGATCGGACCAACCGTCCGTCCGTTGGATTCTCGCTAGACGACGACGGCGGCGGCGACTGCGCGAGAAACTCACTCGCTGACTGGGGCCATAAGAGGGAGAAAGAGATCGGGAGGTGAATGAACTCCCGTGTCTCCCCCCCCCTCTCTCTCTTCCCATCCGTTCGCTCCCCCCTCTTCGCCTTCGCCTTCGCCTTCACGCTGGCGAGCGAGCGCACGCGCATTGGAAACACCGGAGAAGCTCTTGCCTGCTGCCTGCCTCGGATTTTGGCCTGGAACAAGCGGTACGACAGTTGCTGGTGGAGCTGCTGCACCCACTACTGTTTGGCTTTTCCCCAGTCTCTCTTGTTGGCGAGCGCGGCGTCGGCGTCGGCGGCGTCGATGATGATGGTGGCGGCGGTGGTGGTGGGCGGACTCCTCGCTGCAGCAGCAGTGGGAAAGCCGGTCTCTCTCTCTCTCTCGTCGCTCTCTCCCCCCCCCCCCTTCTTTGCCACAACACTCACTTACAGGCACACACACACGCACAACACATTCTGGGAGACCGAGGTTAGGTAGTCGAGGGCCAGGAAAGAACAGGCGGGCAATGCCCGTCGGCCCCGATCGAGTCGCGTAGCGGTAAAGTAGCGGTTTCTCTGCCCTTTCTCGCCCTGTCTCACCCAGCGTCGGGGCGAATTTGGCCGGAGGAAAAAGGAGAGCGGCGCCCCTGAACTTGAATCGGGGTCGAACCAACCTGAGTGAGACCGTTTTCTCCGCGCACTTGGTACTGGTAGCCGGCGGGCAACGTATGAAGCCCAGGTATACGTGCCTGGAGGCTCCACCGCATACTTACGTACATGGGCAACAAGCAAACGCAGCATGATAATGTTTTACCGCCTGCATGCACTCTGTACTGCACCGCCTGTGGTGCCCATGTGGGCGTCGTACCGCAAAGCGCTGTCGCTGTACTTCGTCATGTGCTGCGTGGGCATGACCATGGCACCGCGCTTTGCCCTCTCCCTCCCGTAGCAGTCGATGGATACGCATGCTGCACAAATGCATTACTGACTAGGTAAGCACGTTTGGTGTCATCACATACCTGCAAGTTGCAATACCTGAGCATACAGAAGATTATGCCTACTAATCACTAAACAGTGTATTTCATGAGCATAGCAAGAATTCTACGTTGTTCACATGCAGCGACTGCAACGTGCAAGAACCAGGAGCATTTGTGCGCGCAGGTCTAAAGATGGCGGAGGATGAATGAACGATTAGATTGTGTAGTCTTTTCTCGGCTAGTGTTTGTGCTTCATGATGAGCTCGTACAGCTTCTGCCTGTACTGGTCCACCGTCAGCTGGACGTTGTCGTCGAAAGGTGGGATCACGGCCGTCGCTTTCATCTTGATCGGAAGCTTTCTGCTGGCGAACTTGGCCACGTACTTCTGAGCCGCGGCCTCTTCGGCCGTAGGTCTCTCGTTGGGTTCCAGCCTCAGGAGCTTTTCCACCAGGGCCACTGCGTCCTCGTCCTGGTGGGCCATGAGAGCCTTCAGGTTGGCCTTGCCGTCGCCTTGACCTAGAAGAGCGAAGATTTTCTCCCTCTGGTCGAGCGTGTCTTTTCCTGGAAAGAGCGGCCTGCCCAGCAACATCTCGGCCAGGATGCAGCCCAAGCTCCAGATGTCGACGCCCTTCGTGTACCTGAGGAGGGCATCACGACGTAAATGAGCTAGAATCTTATGCACAACCTCACTTCGTCACCTCTTTTCACCCAGAAGTATTTCAGGCGCTCGGTACCATCTGGTGGCCACGTAGTCCGTCAAACATAAGGTGGCGTTCTCATGCTGCAGGCGAGACGACAACGACGCCGAGAGGGAGCGCGCCAGGCCGAAGTCTGCGATCTTGCAGTTGCACTCACTGTCCAGAAGAACGTTGGATGGTTTCTGATGCAGCAGCGTCGCATTCATGACATGCATTGGGATGCGGATTGGACAGAATCGACTCCTACATGGTCATTGCATTCAGACTCGACATTAGGCGGAGGTCGTGATACTTTGTTTAAGGAGTAGCAAGCCACCCACCCTCCCCTACTCTAGATGCTTACACAAGTTCCTACAGTGAACGAGTTTGCTCTATGAGGGCCAAGCTGTTTGTAACGAAGTTTTTGCTGCTCATGAATGCGAGGGAGAGAGCGACTGTCGTTCCTGATCGCGATGTATGACATTCCCGGAGTGGAGATACTGGGTGGCACTGAACAGCTGGTGCATGATGAACCTCATGTGCACGTCTTTCAGAATATTGCCCTTGCGTATCACGTGGTGGAGGTCGGTGTTCATGAACTCAAACACCAGGTACAGGTCGTGATTGTTCTCGGCTCGGTGCACGTTAAGCAACTGGTTCAAAAGAAATGCAACACGATGAAGAACAGCATTGTTGCAATCACAGCAAGGACGTGTCCACATGCAGGGTGGTTGCTAACTAACGCACCTTGATGATGTTCGGATGGTCCCTGAATTCTCGGAGGAAGATGATTTCTCTGAAAGTCCTCTGCGCGTCGGTGCCATTCCGGAAAGCATCGTAGATGCGTTTCACAGCCACCACTCGGCCGGATCTGTGGAAGACTTCTGGATCACGCACAACGCCGACGACGCCTTGCACAAGTTATCCACCTCTGTGAGATTACCTTTTACTGACGGCCTTGTAAACTACTCCGTAGGCACCTTTTCCGAGCCTCTTCCGGAAGTCATACTTGGCCGAGATCGTGGTGTCCATGGAGCTGACGCTGATGTCCTCTTTTCTTTTTTTTTTGTACAGTCAATATGACACATGAAGTGTGTTACAGCTAGCGCTCGTACCTGCTTTCTCACAGGTTTTGCGCACTCACTGTGTATATCATGATGCATGCATGGCTGTAATCAATAGCCAAACATCTGGACGACGGACAAGGCGCCAAAGTGTCTGAGGTGTGTGGCCCAGATCAACATCTCTGAGCTGTCTATTCCGAGGTGTGAAGCCAGATAATGTTCAGGGTGTGCTTGGACTACGTGTTTCTGTTTATTACCTAAGCTACAACTCAGCCAACGCCCATACACAGTACATTTCGGAGTCTGCGCGGCAGTTCTATACTGTTTTCCTGCCGGACAGTACTGTACACTTCAGTTGCGTCAGTAAAAAGTAAATGCAGTAGCAACACAGAGCAGGAACTCTTCTTCACGACACCGCGGTAAGGTCCTCGGGTATCAAATGCTGTACTAAGCGGCTATTGGGTGCGCACAATGCCATCAAAGCACCTACTCAGTTCTAGACGACGAACGTTAATACTGTTAAAGTTTAGCTCATCTTAAAGGAGCTGACATCCCCAGCAGCAGTCCTGCGGGTACTTCGTCAGGTGCACCTTGTTCTCGTAGCCGTAGACGAAAAACGAGTGGAGTCTGCCCTTCCACTCGTAGGTGACTTGGGTCACTGGCACAATCCTGATCTGGTGTCTCTGCGCCACGATCCTCTGATCGGCGAGAGAGTTGTGGTGTTGGGCCACCAGCTTGATCGAAGCATCCTTTATACCCTGGTCAGGCACCCTCTGCAGCGGTTCGACCAAGGGCTTCTCCTCCTCAAAGACCACCTGGCCAGACACGTCACGGATTAGTTCGTGCGGAAGGTCCAGCTTCTCTGTGATGTGTTCTGCGGTATGTACCTGATATAGCGGAACAAACAGTTTAGGGACTCGCGCAAGCTCCACATTTAGGGCGGTCGATTTTTCTTAAACATGTGCACGTTACACACGTAGTACGTACAAGGCATGGGCATGTCAGTGAAGAAGCTCACCTTCCACGTGATGGAGAGCTGTATGTAGCACCTGATGTGTCCCTGACCGTCGCAAAAAGCGCAGTTGACTCTGCCCTTGGTGTTGCATTTCGTGCAGTCCTGCTGTCCGTGCCCGTGCTTGGAGTGTTGGCAGTAGAAGCAACGTTCTCCGTGGTGCCCGTGCTCGCCGTGTTCAGAGGAGAGGTAGCCGTTGCCGTGGCAGTGGATGCAGCGGAACCAACCTTTACCCGAGCAGTCCTTGCACACGACTCCTCCGGTCCCGCGACACCGATGGCAAGACTTAACATTGCTGGTGCCGGGGACTGGCACCAGCTTCACCTCGTCCTTGAAGGGCTGAGTTGGCTGCTCCTCGATCTCCCAAGGTAGCGGAGGTGGGGCCGAGGACGAATAGCGGTCGGCCGAGGACCTCAGTGGCGAATACGTCCACGCAGTCTCTCGCTTTTCCGAAAAGGTCTGCAGCTCGTAGTGGTACGCGGGCAAGTACTCCAGTTTCTTCACTACCATGTTTTTGGCCGCACCCTTACCATAGCAGCAATGGTTCTGCTCCAAGTGCGCTATCAAGGCCTCCTGAGCTTGCTCTTCGTTGATTTGACAGTCGCTTTCAAGGGCCACTTGAGGCAGCGGTTGCTTTTGGTCCTGCGGCTGTTGCTGCTGGTCTCCAGCTTCTCCCTCTTTAGGCGGTGAAGGCGGAGGAGGAAGCGGCGGCGGCGGAATGTTGACGGCGTCGAAGGACACCAGCTCGTAGCCCTTGATCGTCTCGATATAGTCGGTGGGTGGCGCTGACATCCATCCCAGGTCGTCATCGTCGTCATTTTCGGTGGAAGAGTTTTGTGCGACTGCTCCGTTGCTCTCGTCGCTGGTGTGCTTGTTTGCCTCAATGGGCGTGTCGTCAAACAGCCCGTGAGACATCTCGACGGGTACAGCTTAAAGCTGCTCTCAGTGTCTGTCTTCTCTGTGTGTGAGCTGGAGAAGGTCGCTAATGTGTGCGCGAGTGCGTGAGGAAGGTGGAAAGATCGCACGCGCGCGGGTGCGCGCGAGTAGGGATAAACATCGATGTAAAAAGAAAGCTGTGAGAAAGGCGCTGGGTTGTTTAACCTTTTCGTGAAGAAAGGCGTCAACGTGATGTGGTTCTTAAAGGGGAATCCGAGCAGCGCCAGGAGATTCACACGCGGATGCGGTGGATCATCGGGCACGTCCTGGTCAAGGGTCCACTAAGCCACGACCAAGTCGGATCAGTGGCATTGCATGTGAACAGGGCAAGGTCACGCACGCTACTGCTGAGATCATGCTATAAGAGGGTGCGTGTGCGTCGACGGCGGATTTGCAGCTCTCCTATGTTATAATCTGTCACTCTGTCGTAAGTAGCGGCATGACTTCGGGCTTCGGTCGCACGAAGACACGCTTATAGGGATTCTACGACATGTCTGGCACGATTCTGACTCATCCAGAGTCGCGGCAGTGGCGGAGGACAACCTCTACAAACATTCGAGGGCTGGCACAACTCGCACACAAGGCTGGGCCCCGCGCAAAACGTGGACATCTAGCAGTTGTGGGCAGTGCTAAGGGTTCAGGGCTACAGCGTGATGTCGTCCACAGTTGGAACGCTGTATTGCAGCAATGCCAGCAACAGAGGACACACTATGCACATACAGTGTACTACGGCATGTCCAGAACGAGGTCATTTGTGTTCAGTTGTACTGAACATGACTTAGTGATACTACTAACAACATATTGTGCCACGGTGCTACAATACCACTGATCACTCTACATAGCAATTTGCCATACTTGTACGTGGAAACGCGGTAGGTTTACTCGGAGAAACGTTTTGTTCATCTCGCAATCTGCTTCTGCGGCTATGATGCCATTAGTGAGCAATTAGCGCAGATTAGAGGTAAGAGTTTATCACAACCCCTAAATAATGCTTCATGATAAGAGTATTTCCTGCCACCCCCAAGATGCGCGTGGCATAAGTACCCACAGGAGGGGCTTTCCCCCGGGACCTTCTCGAAGGGAGGAGCTATGATGCAGACAAAAAGAAGAAATCTTCTGTTGATCGCTCAGTTTGTCCCCCACCATGTTCCCACGCAAGCCGGACCGCTTCCAAAGGACCCCCAAGTGCGCCCGCTGCCGCAACCACGGCATCGTGTCCGCGCTCAAGGTAAGCGACCAGCACAAAGTCGTGGGCGACGAGGCTGGGACATGTCTTATCCGCAGGGTCATAAGCGCTATTGTCGATGGAAGGACTGCCTGTGTCCCAAGTGCACGCTGATCGCCGAGCGCCAGCGCGTCATGGCGGCGCAGGTGGCGCTCCGGAGGCAGCAGGCGCACGAGGAGGCGGAGGCCAAGGAACTGGGCATCACCATTCTCCAGCATGCGTCAGAGTTGGACGAGGAAAGGTTCAACAAACAAGGTGAGATATGAGAACACTCTTTACAGTCTACGCGGGTACATGAACAAATAACGTGCCTACGAGATTGTACGAGAAAGTGTAAACGATTAAATGAATTGCACAATTCTGAAGTGATCGTACAGACTGAACCTTTGCATTGATTTAGGGGTGAACACTAAAATCTCTTTGTCTTTGTCTCTAGTCGAAGTAGGACGAGATTGTCTAAGTCTTATTCATCTAAGTCCAAGAGGATCCGATGGAGTTGGATGAACTGAGTGCGTCAAAAGCGCTGTTACAATTGTGCGCTTTTGTCGGCTCAATTCGGAGGGCGACTGCGGACCTGGTGCAGTCAGTCCTGTTCGAAATCACAATGATACTACTTAAGGTTTAAACATGACGTCTGAATATACTGCAAGCAGAATTTTGCCAGTGCGCCAAATGGCTGCAGAATAACATTGTGGCCTGCTGGTGATGAGCCAGAATCTGATCTCGAGACTCTAGGGTAGACTTAAAATTACAATCTGTAATATAGTTAGAATGTCCTAGCTATCATATCTCAGCTAGCCCAGAGACTGCATCTAAAGTAGAAGCTGATGAAAGTGTTACCAACAACTTGGTACAGCAGCCATGGCAAACTGGAATGACTTGGAAAGGTGAGATTGTAATAAACAATCTTACATATGCAGTTATTTAATTTTTTTTAATGCACCAGTAGATATTTCCACCATCTATCAGAGCAAACCATGACGTCCCAGGGTAAACGCTTGTTTGCCATTTTGTCGTCCGTACAAGCATCGCAGGTGCCGAACTGTTCAAATGTGATCGAGAGGTGCTGGACACCAGTCGAAGTTTGGTGCAAAATTCACATCGAGAAAAATAAATTTCCGACAATCAATGTGACTGCACTTTTGGCTGTAAAATAGTAAAAATCTAGATGTCCCATACAATTCTTCAGCCTGGCCGCAGCTTCTGCGCATGAAAGAGTACTTGTTCTGATAGGAAATGAGACGTGAAAGACTATTTCACCTTCCAACTTGACCCGGAGTCATGTTGACTGCTCAAGAGGCTCCAAATAGGCCTGATTTAAAAAAAAATCCACCCACTGATGCCCAGTACCTATTAGTTGAGAGCCCATTTAGAGCTGTACTCAGAGTCCAGGGGTAGAAAAAGGTCAAATTTTGCCTCAGTCTCTCAATCCAGCCAAGCGTGAGGCAAATGACGCTCGCAAAATTCACTCAAGTAGTCCAGAGGCCTTTAGACCTAGCCTTCCTATGAGGCTAAAATTTGACTGTTGCTGTATGTGTGTTTTTTACCTACGTCACCAGTCATAAAGGTCATGAAGACCATATTGTACCATGTGAGTCTTTCAGTGAGGTCTCCGTGAATGAAACTGGAATGAATTTTTTAAACAGATGTGTCTGATGGGCGAGAGAAACTACAGATTTACGCACTTCAGCTAAAGGCTTTTAACCAGAACGCAAATCAAACGAAAAAAACCCCAGCGAGTAGGAGTTTCCCCGAAAGACCCTCCACCTCTTGCTCCTCACTAATTCTCTCACGCTGGGAATCCCAAGTCGCCTCCAGCTTCTTGGAGACTGATATTTGATATCGTCTCTTAGAAGTGAAACATGGTGAAGCGTTTTTTGTTAAAACTTCTGTGCTAATTCTGCTCTCTCAGACTTAAACTGAAGTATAACTTGTATAGGACGCAGTTGTCGCGCAGGCTAAAATGTTCTTTTTTGGTCATTTGATCTTACGCCAGCTCTGAACTAGCAGTGACGTTTTGTACTACTTGCTCGAGCTGCTGGTCATTTTAGGTCCTTATCCCAGTGTTCAAAGAGTCGACTGAACAACCACTAAAGGTCGATGTTTTTCAACTCTCTCCTCAGAACCACCCACAGTGGAAGTGCTCACTCCTAAGGAAGAGAAGCCTTCAGCTCAACCTTTAGCAACGACTGCTGATCAGCAAAAAGATGCTCCAGCTCTTGACCACAAATACATGTTGGCAGCAATTTCTCACTTCAACAGCCTGGAAGAGAATCTGAAGTCCATGTCGACCGCGACGGCTTCCCAGAGCAACATGATGGGCCGCTACTTTCTGTCATCCGCGGCCGCAGCCGCTGCAGAGCAGTTCTCCGGCAGCAGACCCAACGTCCTCGGGGCCAGCCTGCACCAGAACTTCTTAACGAGGCCGCAGGAGAAGTCTGACCTGTCCAGCGTCCTCCGTCGGCAGCCGCCACCGCCTCCGCCGCTGCAGCCTCCCTCACAGGCTGCGGCCGCGGCCGCTGCTGCGGCCGCCGCCGCCGCGGCGACGAGCTTCCACCACCAGTTTCCCGCGGTCCCTCTCAATATCGTGCTGCCAGAGTTGCCGACGGATTATGCTAAGCACCTTAACGCTCGAGACGGAATTACCTGGCTGTTTAATTCAAAACAGGAAAAATAAATGTTACTTCGACTTCAGTACAGACGCACTCGTTACTCTGTAAGCTCACATATTGGTTATGAGCAATTGACTTAGTTATTGAAGAGGTACTTTAGTCTGGTCCAAGAAAGTTCCTCTTCATTACCGGACAATAATAAAACTGCATTATGCAAATTTTACATTATGCAAAAATGCTGTCTTTTTAATTATTTTTGTTGTCGTTTGACTTCGGGCAAGTCTTCAGATCGGGACATTGTTATTGCTCATATCTGTCATCTGGATCAGGCAATGGCTCCCGATGCAGTTGACCTTTCACCCCAGAGTGAGGACGAGCAAGGGGTTGTTACCGAACGTGCTCAATCCCTGTGATCTTTACATTTGGGTTGAAGCACGAGCAGCTCCTTTCCAGATGACTGGAGAAATTGCACAGGTCTGGTAGAGCATCACCGAACTCCACCGAAGAAGGACGAAGCTTGGTGCGCGTGCACAAGTGGTTTCGAAAGGTTGGAGAAATCGATAGCTGAGAGTTGCACTCATATTGAGTGCTGGAGACATTAACAAGGATCAAATAATTAGTCCATATATCAGCTTTAAAATGAGCCCTTAACAAATGAGATCTGCCGATAGCAGTCCTAAAATGAGTCTCTTGGAAATTTACATCTTGTTTTGCTCACCCTGTAGTTCTCCGTATGCATATCCTTATCATGATTTGAGCCAAGACAGGGACGTCCTTGGTAGAACCTGCAAAATGGCAGGCTGCTGGACCGACTGAGGTTGGGAGGAGACATTTTTAAGGCACATACGAGTCCTAATATTGGTTGATTTCACTTGAGGCGGGGCTGGTACTGGCAAGCTTGAGGAACAGCTTGCACCTCAGTGGGACTTTAAGCTGGGATCATTGCAACAAACAGCTGTGTGGGCACATGTACAAGCTGATGAGGAAGAGGAACATCAGGCGAGATGGAGCTGAGGAGGCCATGTTGCCTGCATGACCTGTACAGGTCGTCGTGTGAAGAGACCTTCTTTGGCAAGGAGGCAGGCGTGCGGAAAGACAAGTCATCCGGTGGATCAATTCCAAGACTGAACAGTTGATGCGCATTTGCTTATTCGTTGTAAAGTTAATACCCTGCATCCGTCACACAAGCACGCTGTATACATACTGTACAAGAGTGTGCACAATCTTTAAATAGAGTGGAAGAAGCCCTTAAGCATTCCACCGACTTTCTACTGCGGTATCGATCGACGGAAGGCGCTGGAGATAGTAGTTAGTACGATCTCGTCCGTGCAGTCTAGGTACGTCGACAGCGATCGAGGGAGCAAGGCGTACCCTCTGGGCTTTCACAATGTGAGACAGCAGGCAAATATGTGCACCTTTTCGGGTACGATGACAATTCCCACTAAGCCCCTGGACCCGGTCACAAATTCCAACCTCTAAGATGGGCAAGCACAACTCAAAGCTGAAAAACGATGCCCTGGAGCGACTAACATCGGAGACCTACTGTGAGTAAACTGTCACCGAAGGTGTCGCAGAACGCACCACTCATTGGTACTCCTGTGAACTCTTGGCAGTGAGGAAAAACACACAGAAATACGCAGGAATGCAATACAGAGAGTCTTGTTCTCACTCACTTTTTGTATAGCTGAAGAGTTAATGAGGAAACTAGTCAGATAGGTAAGAATTCTCCCTCACAAAAGTAGTATTTGCGCAGTAGTTAGAGTGTTTGCATACACAAACGCCTTGTCCGTACACGTAGAAGGCAAGAATGATGCATGTTCCGATAGTTGACACCACTTCACTGGTGCAGAGGATGGACATAATTGCATTGTCTTGCTTGAAGTGAAAAACATCTTCATTGTTCGTATGTAACGTATGCACTGGCCAAATGAGCTCGCCCCGTGGGCAGGCACATTGGGGACCCAAGAAGCCACTTGGACTGAGGGAAGAGAAGCATTGTGTTGGGCCCCAACCCAAATACCATTTCTTCTCTAATATAAGCAACCCCATTATTGCCAATGTTGGATGGGATTTCTGCCCCGCTGCTTATATTAGAGGCATGGCTGGTAGTGGAGGCAGGGGCAACGACCTTTATTATTACATTAACATACATTATGACTCCGTCAAAGTCAACGAAGAGCTCAGCCCATTCATGTCAAGGAGGGCTTACTGGTGGCTGCTAGGGGTTTGCTCACACTGCAGGAGTTGCTCAGATTAGAGGTAGAGCTCAAGGACACACGGGTTGCTTATGTTAGAGGATATGCGGCATGCTCACCTTTATCCTTAGGAGGAGCCCCCTCCCACCATGCCAGGTTTGGTCTCACTTCACCCAAAGAGCAAGCTCATTTCTCTTAAATAAGTATATATATATGTATAATTTGTACATACTCGTAAAAAATAAACCATGATTAATCTATCCCGTGTTTGTTCTCGTCCTGACCCCTCTGTCATCGTCCCCAGGAAGTCCCCCCTGCCAGTCGACTGCGGCTGAATCTGGCCCCAAACCGGAGGGAACGAATAGGCCTCTTCTGTCCCATACTGTACATAAAGCGTTCTTCATCCCCTCCAAACTTGGCAAGGTCCAAGAGTCATATGTTGGGAGGGGGGCATGTCTTTCAACAATGGGGTAGGCCCCTCTTCAGTGAGCTGTTCATAGTGAAAACCCATTGTGGCCGGTAGAATGGGGTCCCCCATTCGCAGGAGGAGGAAGCAACCCCGGGGAGATGGAAGGGGAAGACCCGGACTGTGGACTTTTCACTGGACTGACAACAACTTTTAGCAGTAACTTTCTCCTCTCTTTCAGTTTCGGAGAAAGAAATCAAGCAATGGCATAAAGGATTCCTGAAAGACTGCCCAAATGGACTGCTAACAGAGCAAGGGTTCATCAAGATATACACGCAGTTTTTCCCAAATGGTGATCCCACGAAGTTCGCATCACTGGTTTTCAAGGTCTTTGACGAGAACCAGGTGAGTGGCCTTGATGACAAACGCGTGCTGTGTTTAACTTACACGTATGTGGAACATTTGTTTCGAGTTTTGATGCCTTCCAGGATGGTTCCATAGAGTTTGAAGAGTTCATACGGGCGCTGTCGATAACATCCAGAGGAAACTTGGATGAGAAACTTCACTGTGAGTGTCAACCTCTATGAGCATGCATGTCTGTGTTGGAGCGCAATCATTTGAGAATTGGGCCCATTTCAGGGGCTTTTCGTCTTTACGACGTCGACAATGACGGCTATATAACCAGGGAGGAGATGTACGACATCGTGGACGCTATTTATCAGATGGTGGTAAGCATGCAAAGTCCAACATGGCCTATGAGACGAGCAGAATTGAGTCACTACTCTATGACGGCAATGGAGGCTTTCCGCAGTGTGAGCAGAGAACACTTTACACTATGGGTGAGGTTTTTTTTTTTTACTCACGCAGCACATATAACTCAAGGGATGTCCTCTCCATTCTCCAGCCCGCTCGGTCTCTCTGCAGCATCCTTGGTGCAATAAATAGCAAGATCAAGGCTTCTCTGTTGCATAGATGCTTGAGTTTTGCTCTTTGAAGTTGCGTGTGCACAATGTATGCGAGCTGCACACGCTGATGTGTTTAGCAAAAGAGAGGGGGTTTCACTTTCTGTTGTAGGCACAATCGAAAGTAGGAAGTAGATTGGGTGAGGAGAAGTTAAATGTTAAGCATGTTAAGACAAATCTATTGAGTCAAGTATGCAATTCTTCTCACTCCAGGGCCAGCAACCCAGCATGGGTGAGGAGGACAACACCCCTCAGAAGAGAGTGGAGAAGATCTTCGACCAGATGGACAAGAACAATGATGACAAGCTGACTCTGGAGGAGTTCAAGGAAGGCAGCAAGGCGGATCCCAGGATAGTTCAGGCGCTATCCCTCGAGCCAGACACGTCAGGGCCTTCTTGAAACTTTTTGCGCAATTGTGATGACTTGAATCATTAAACTTGGATATGCTTTAAATCTCGAGTAATGCGTCAATGGCTTGCCGCGATCTCGTGAGACGCCCTAGTGAGTGGACGCCTTCTGGGCCAACGTCGGGGGTCACCCAGGGCTCTCCCCGTACTCCTTGATCCTCTTCTTCAGATTCTTCGACGTGTCTGCGTCTGATCTGTGCTGTGTCTCGTACCCAACCTCCACTAAGACGAGTTGCGTTAGGATCGTCGTTCTCGTCATCCCCGAGGAGACTGAACCTTGTCTTGGACGCATTCTGCTTCCAGGGACAGTTTTTTAAGAGAAATCTCTGATAGGACACACCGCTCAACAGCACAACTTTCCATGGTCTATGATAACCACGCCGGCCAAACGTACGAAGTGGTGCTATCAAGCGGTGTCCACTGTATGCGTCCGGCCTCTGGTGATGGCCCCTGCTTTTGCCCAGACCAGTAACGTGTCAGTAAGACACTTCTTACTAACTGGACGAAAAACAACATCTCTTGAAACACAATTTTACACGAAAAGTGAACCCTGCACAAGTGTTTTGTTTACGCCTTTTGTGGTGACGACGTGGTTGCCAGACATCGCTCACCAAGCAAGTGGGTGAATGATTTCAAAACTTCCCCATGAGCTGTCACCTAAAAAAGCATTTTGAGTTTGGATTGAAGGACTCATTTCATAATTTTGGCTTATTTCAATGTCACTCAATGATCGTGATGCTCTGTGGCAACCCTAAATGGCGCATCTCACTCTCAGTTGCTGACATACCAAAGCAGGCGCACCCGGGAGGACGAAATTCCCTCTATCTTTTCTTCCGTTCTCTAACATAGACTGACAATGATATCATGAAACTCAATGGAAAAACTTTTGCAAGTATGTTTACTTGCATCAGCGAAAGAGCAATCAATGTTATCTTTAAGAAACAAAGTCTGAAAAGCAAAGGAAATCTTTCAAAAAATTAAGGAAGCAGAGATTTCCCAAATTTTACCTTATCGTAACATTTGTTTTGCGCTGTCCATCTGGTGTCTTCGCTAGATGGCGCCAACACGCCTCTTGTCTATGGCTCCGCTCAGCAGCCACTTCTGTGACTGTACCAGGACTCTCGCAGTCCATGGCAATGGCAACGCCCGATGCAAACATATCACGCAGATCGCAGTCCTTTCCAGCTGAGTTGAGTCAAAAAAGACTGGTCGAGTCCCAGTTGTTGCTGCTTCACTTTGTTCTTGCTGGCGTTGGCTGTCGAGGCCGTCCGGTTTGCAACGGTTGCAGTCGCATACAGGCAGGGTGAATTCGAGGCTGGTCGACCCCACATGAATTCTGGCGTCAGCGCCAACGACGAGGAAGACGTGTCTTCCACTGGGTAAGCGAGCACCGTCCCCGCCGTGTTGAGAGGGAGTTCTCCGGGAAGTTGTCATTCTAGTCCGCCTCCACCCGCGAGAATGCCACGGGACGAGGAGGACGACATTCCCACTCGCGAGGACGAGGGAGAGGATAAGGAGGATGTTAAGGAGGTAGTTGTTGAAGAGGAGCCTGCCTCCATCGTCATCCGGCAGGCCGCCTCCGTCTTTGTGCGGCCGCCAATAAAGCTCTGGAGGGCGACAAGTTCACGACCGGTCAGTAAGGAGTCATATCAAGGAGCTGAAAAAGCTATCACTGTCATCCACTTGACACCATCCAATTCTTCAGACTTCACGCTCGGCGCTGCCAATGTCGACAATGCAAAGACCGAGAAGTAGGGAAGAAGAGGCTGCAACCGTGGACAATACCACCGGTCCAACCGCAGCCTCTGCCGCAGTCATGGCTGCAGAGGGTGCCAGACCCAAGACACTGCAATCTCCACTTCTCAGAATGACGCCTCACACACCAGCCAACTATGCCAACTGTGAAACCGAGGAAGTCGCGAGGGTTGCTGTTGAAGATGGTAACTGAAAAGTCTTTTTACTGTTGTAAGAGCTTCTTGCGAAACGTTCCATCTTTGTGTAGAGGAAGTCTATCCAGTCAGCAAGGACGTTTTGTCAGATGAAGCCGACTATAAAGATGGCGGCACAGTCAAAAGCAGCAGTAGTCAAAACATGGATGAGTCGAACAAGGCTGTTGTCACCCCTAATATCCAGGATGAGGCGGAGGAGCTCAAAAAGTGGGAGTGGGATCAGCAGCTTGTACCTGGTCTAACAGGTTAGTTGGGCAGATTGTGCTGCAGGACGAGGACGATGTGCTAAACCACTTGTTTCTTCATCCCAGTAGAGGGATCTGGCCGCAACAACTCAAAAAATGTCACGAAGATCTCGCCGACGGCGAATGTGGTCAACAGCAAAAAAAACTCTTCTCTTGGCATGTACAACTGGCAGGCCACAAAGATGACCGTCAAGGACCGATTGGCATTTATGTTTAACAACGAGATCCTCGCAGATGTTCACTTCATCGTTGGAAGGGAGAGGTGAGGATGCGTCCACAAGTTGAACAATAGGTTCCAAATTCAATTTCTTCTTTTGTTTCTTTGTTTTAGCCAACAACAGCGCATCCCTGCCCACCGCTTTGTCTTGTCAGTGGGTTCTGCGGTGTTTGACGCCATGTTCAACTCCACCCTGGCCACCAGAGAAGATGAAATTGTGCTTCCTGATGTGGAGCCAGCATCATTTCTTGTCTTGCTCAAGTATGGCGTTGGCATGAGCCTCTTGATAGGATCCACTCGATCATTTCTCCCTTAGATTTCTTTACTCTGACGAGGTGAAGATCGGACCAGAGACAGTGATGACGACACTGTACACAGCCAAGAAGTATGCAGTCCCTGCTCTCGAGAAGCACTGCGTCGACTTCCTAAAGAAGAACCTCAGTGCTGACAATGCTTTCATGTTGCTCACTCAGGTATATCTTTGGTGCTGTATTAGACAATGAGAAGACCGGATATTTGGATGTGTCTGTTTTTTGTATAGGCTCGTCTTTTTGATGAACCTCAGCTGGCTGCTCTCTGCCTAGAGACGATAGACAAGTACACACCTGAGGCACTGAATGCGGAGGGCTTTACTGATATCGACGTCGATACTCTCTCCTCAGTGCTGGACAGGGATTCACTCAGCATCAAGGAGGCCAAACTCTTCACGGCTCTACTCAGGTGGGCCGAAGCTGAGTGTGCCCGTCAAGGCCTTCCAGCCTCTTCCGAGAACAAGCGATCGGTACTGGGCCATATTCTCACCAAGATCAGGTTTCCACTGATGACCATAGAAGAGTTTGCGCAAGGTCCGGCGCAATCTGGTATTCTAACCGACAGGTCAGTGGATATTGCGTGAAAAGTCTGGCAGTCCCGTGCTAAATAAGCTTCTTGCAGGGAGTGTGTCTCAATGTTCCTCCACTTTACGGTGAACCCGAAGCCGCCTGTGGCATTCCTTGATGTCCCACGCTGCTCCATAACGGACAAGGAACAAACTGTTAGTAGGTTCCAGCAGATTGAGAGCAGATGGGGGTACTCTGGAACGTCAGATAAAATTAGGTGAGATAAAAGGAGCAATGAGGAGGAAGTGAAGTCTTTGGTGGCACAACTTTCTCTCCCCCTTTATGTAGGTTCATTGTGGATCGACGCATCTTTGTGGTTGGATTTGGTCTTTATGGCAGCATCCACGGCCCCTCCGAGTACCAGGTTGTCATCCAGATCTTTACCACTGCGCAAGGTAAATGGAACAGATGAGGTTGAACGAGAATCTACCTTGAGCATACCGCAATGCTACTTTTTTATCAGGCCGCATCCTTGGCACAAACGAGGCTTCTTTTCTCTCTGATGGCACCAACTCCACCTTTCGAGTCATGTTCAAGGAACCCATTGAAATCTTGCCTGGCACAAATTACACAGCAAGCGCTGCTTTGAAGGTGAGGCATGACGGCTTTCAGGAAGCTCAAGGAAATGATTCTAAATCATCCCTAGGGTCTGGACTCCTACTATGGTACGCGAGGCATGCGTAAGGTTTGGGTAGACTCACCAACAGGGGGACGGGTCACTTTTCAGTTTTTCTACGCGGCTGGGAACAACAACGGAACCTCCGTAGAGGATGGACAGATACCTGAAATAATATTCTACACTTAAAATCTGTGGTAAAGCCAATTGTTAGTGAAAGGTTGTACTAAATGTGATTAAGACACTAAGTTCAGTTGTGATTACATCAAGAAGAGATCACAGAAAGTTTTAGAAGTATGTAAGAACATGAAGGTGCGTAGGATGTCGTTAAATATTAGTTGAGGATGTTACTCATATGTCAAGTGACTGAAATCAGTTGTCCTTGTTTCGAACAGGCATGAGTCAGAATCAAGAAAGACATACTTCAGTAAGGTCAGAACTGTCTCTTCTTGATCAAATGCGGTGCTGTAGTAAGAAATTATAGGGTTAACTTGAATCGATGGACTAAAAAAGTTGATAGACACTGGCAGTTTTTCTTCTTACTCCACATCATTCCTTGTTCCTCTTTGAGGTTCAAAGGGCTTTGGAGTGCTTGCACACACGTTTGTATCACGCATCTGTTGGGGGTTCTGTGGTCTTAAAATACAAAGACAGAAGGAAAAGTCAAAGCTATCCTACTCACAATAGACTCAAATGCTTGAAGTGAGAGAAAGAGGAGACTTCAATGTTGCCAGGAAGTGACTATTCCTCATACTTATTAGATCACATACGGCAAACTTTGTTTTGACGATCCAGTGTGCATTAGAACTGTGTTTGATACTAGAAGTGTCAAAAGTTCAATACTTCAGTTCCTCCCCATTTTGACCAGAGTCGACCTGCTCGCACCAAAGCTGGACTTGATCTGAAAAGGACACGTCTCTCTCCATTCATACCTTATAGTATTCACAAAAGCAGAATCGCGCAGTTCTAAGTTACTTTCCAGAAAACACCAGCGTTGATACAGGAAGGGTGAAGATATATGTATAAAGACGAACTTGAGGATGTTGGTCAAAATTCTGACTGGAACAGTTTATTTGCAAAGAGTGCACACTTATCCGCAATTTTGTGACAAGGAAAATCTGAGTAGACAAGTAACATGAGCAGCAACCTTTGTCCCGCCATAATGTGCTTGCACTTGTCGGTACAGACTTAGCATACTCACATAAGGTACCTCACATCGTCTCGCCTCTGAGCGCGCAGGTGCCGGAGAAACTGCAAGAAAGTAGTGCACAAGGTGGAACAACTGTGGCTCTTCCATCTGTTGCACCACAATGTGATAAGGCCATGCAGTCAACATCTGTCAGCGTAATCGTATCTGCCAACGTTGTAATCTCTACCAACACAACCATCTCCGCCAGCCTCCACAACACCAAGAAGTTCATGCCGAGGCAGGAGAGCCCCATCAGTGACAGGAACAATGATGTCACCGTCAACGTGGAACCCCAACGCCACGGAATCATCGTGTAGGTCCATCACGGTGCGATCACCCTGGTCCCGGCACGTCTTACTGAGGTTCTTCTTGGTGTTCTTGGCGCTGAGAAAACATGATGTGTAGGATTCTTGCAAGTAAGAGTTAGCAAGTCCGTGACACATGTTTAGAGCCAAATTTCTCCTTCGCAGACTCCCTTAACAGATTCTGTTGACACTCGGATCTCGACGTTGGCATCTGGCAACACTGGCCACATTTTGTCTTGTTGTGGCCCCCAGTGCACTGGCTCTGTAGTGATGGGCTGAGATTCAAGTTTACCCACAAGCGTGAACCTGGTTCACTGCGCAAAACTTGGCATTACTTGACTTGATCCCAAATCTGAACACAACGCTACCTGAGTGCTCCCGTTCACGCCACACATGGTGTGAACGATGCCGGGCGATACTCGTCCTGCGGCATCCGGGAGGGGGCGGACGACCTGGACAATGCAGGTGGGGAGGACATTGAGCTGGGGTGAGGGCAGAAGCCTGTTCGTTTCGTAATCTACCCGTGAAATCCGGTTTCGTCACCCCATTTCTCTTGTGTCTTTTCAGTACTTTCAGTAGAACGGACACCACTTCTTCATCATGAAGTTCCAGTTCGCCATTGACCGCGGCGGCACCTTCACGGACGTCTTCGCGCGATGCCCTGACGGCCGCGTCCGTGTCGCCAAGCTCCTCTCTGTGGATCCGCAAAACTACGAGGACGCGCCCAGGGAGGGGATTAGGCGAATCATGGAGGAGGTGACGGGTAGGACGATTCCCAAGGACAGCCCCATTGACGCAAAGGACATCAAGTGGATCAGGATGGGGACTACCGTTGCCACCAACGCCCTCCTCGAAAGAAAGGGCGAGCGTTCCGCTCTGGTCGTCACTAAGGGTTTTAAGGACCTGATTTTCATAGGTAAGGTTCCTGAAGAGTGTGGAGGCTTCTTCCTGGGACACATTGTGTCGCAGTGCAACAGCAGTATGGGCACACCAGCTTTGTTGATACTATTGCGAGAGAATGAACAGTTACCCTTTCTTCACTCACTTGCATCAGTTCTTCAGTTCTATGAACAGTAATAGTAATAATAACTGTTTGAAAATTTTCAGGAAATCAGGCCCGTCCAGGATTGTTCGACCTAAATATTCCACTCCCGGCGACTCTTTACGAAGACGTCATCGAAGTGGACGAAAGAATTTGGCTTGACGATCCGAAGTGTCGCCTGGATAAAAGCGACTGCGTCACAGAGGTGTCGCTGACGCAGGAGGACGTACTCGTGGCCCAAGAGATCGACCTGGAAGCCGTTGGAAAACAGCTGGAGCATTTGCTGTCAAAGGGCATCCGCAGCCTTGCTGTAGTCTTCATGCATTCGTACATGCATCCCAGGCACGAGCGTGCAGTCGGTGACTTGGCTAAGAAGATGGGGTTCGAGCAGGTCTCCCTCTCATCCCAAGTAATGCCTATGATCAGGATCGTACCTCGCGGCTTCACCGCCACGGTGGATGCCTACTTGACTCCCTGCATCCGCCGCTACGTCGACGGGTTCGCTTCAGGCTTCCGCGACCGCCTCAATGGAGTCAACGTAACTTTCATGCAATCAGACGGCGGTCTGACCCCAATGGATGTCTTTAACGGCTCTCGCGCCATCATCTCCGGCCCGGCCGGCGGAGTCGTGGGCTACGCCCGCACAACTTTTGGGCGTGAAACACACCGACCAGTAATTGGATTTGACATGGGCGGTACATCCACAGACGTGAGCAGATTCGCCGGGTCATTCGACCATGTGTTTGAGACTTCCACCGCTGGCGTTACCATCCAGGCACCCCAACTTGACGTGAACACCGTGGCGGCTGGAGGTGGCTCAATGCTTTTCTTTCGCACCGGTCTCTTCGCCATCGGTCCAGAGTCCGCCGGAGCACACCCGGGACCGGTATGCTACAGGAAGGGTGGCCCCCTCACAGTCACTGATGCTAACCTGTGCCTTGGCCGGATCTTGCCAGAGTATTTTCCTAAAATCTTCGGACCCAACGAAGACGAACCACTGGACAAGGAGGCCACGCTAAGAGCTTTCGCCGAAATGACTAAGACTGTCAACGCTGAGATGAAGGAGAGCATGAGTGAGGAGGAAGTGGCCATGGGCTTCATCACAGTAGCAAACGAGGCCATGTCTAGGCCGATAAGAGCACTTACTCAGGGAAAAGGCTTCGACACGGCACACCACGCGCTGGCGTGCTTCGGAGGAGCAGGCGGCCAGCACGCGTGCAGCATTGCTCGATCTCTGGGGATATCCGAGGTCTTTGTGCACAAATATTCCGGCATCCTGAGCGCTTACGGGATGGCTCTGGCTGATGTCGTCCATGAGGAGCAGGTGCCTTACGCCAGGGAGTACAGGGACGAGTACTTCAAAGAGTTTGACAACACCGTCGTTGAGCTCAAAGACAGGTACTCATGAGAAACTTACATCGCAGAAATGTTCAATTTAGAGGGCTAACTTCAAAGTGAGAAAGATTCTTCACATATTCTAGTGGTTTTTTTAGAAAATAATAGCTCTTTTCCTCCATATCTTATAGATCGATGAGGGGGTGATCCTTATTGTCAGTAAGAACCCTAATCATATAACAATATATAAAAAAATTCTTGCCGACACTTTTCATACAAGACCGTCTGGCCAAGGTCTGATCGCGGTTTCGCTGCTACTATGACTGTTTTATGAAGAAAAGTTGATGTTAGCATGACCACTCTTCTGTGACACTTTGTCTTTGTTGTGTCTTTCACTTTTTGGCCTTTTCTTGTCACCTAACTTTATTTGCTTCAAACTTTCACTTTCACAACACAATTGTTCTCCAAAGGTGCGTCAGGGCGTTGAAGGACCAGGGGTTCCCGGAGTCCATGATCGAATGCGAGGCCTTCCTGCATCTTCGCTACGACCGCACCGATTGTGCCCTTATGTGCGCAGCCTCAGACGGCAGTGATGAAGCTCTTAGTCCTACTGCTGGAGACTTTCTGCGCACGTTTCTCTCGCGTTACAAGACTGAGTTCGGCTTCACGTTGCCCGACAGAGCCGTCATGGTGGACGACGTGAGAGTGCGAGGCGTTGGACGAACAGAATTCGGCAATGAGCCGGACATCGAGATACGGGACGAAGGGAGTGACGGTCCTGAAGAAGTAGAAACCAGACCCGTTTACTTCAGCGGAGGCTTTCAGCCCACAAAAGTGTTCCTGCTGAAAGATTTACTGGCTGGGGACGAGTTGCCCGGACCGGCCATCATTATGGACGACCTGAGCACTATTCTGGTGGACCCGGACTGTCGAGCAAGTATCACAAAGCAAGGGAATATCCGCATCAACATCGGTGATACGGACAAGCGATCGGATGTTCTGGGCACGGCGCTGGACGCTGTCCAACTGTCCATCTTCTCTCATCGGTTCATGTCGATTGCTGAGCAAATGGGTCGCATTCTTCAGCGAACTTCCATCTCCACCAACATCAAAGAGCGTCTAGACTTCTCATGCGCACTCTTTGGTCCCGATGGTGGCCTCGTATCTAACGCACCACACATCCCTGTCCATCTAGGTGCCATGCAAGAGACCGTGAGGCACCAGATGAACTTCTTGGGTAAGTTGTACTGTACGTCATACGCAAACAACTGCTTAGGATCTGTTCAAATACCTGACTCTTCAGCCATATGTTGCCTGCTTGCACATTATTTTGATCTTCTTCGTAGTAGATCTTCCATCCTTTTGTATCCTATTTCAGGAGACAACCTCCATCCCGGCGATGTGATTCTAGCCAACCATCCAAAGGCCGGCGGGTCTCATCTACCTGACCTCACCGTGATAACTCCCGTCTTCTACCCGGGACAGGAGAAACCAGTCTTCTTTGTGGCCAACCGAGGTCACCATGCCGATATTGGAGGGATCACTCCGGGCTCAATGCCTCCGCACTCCACCTACCTTTGGCAAGAAGGTGCCAGCTTCAAGAGTTTCAAGTTGGTGGATGCCGGTGTCTTTCAAGAGGAAGCGTTGGTAAACTCGTTGTTCCACGAACCTGCAGCCTTCCCGGGAAGTTCGGGCTCGAGATGTCTACAGGATAATTTGTCCGATTTGAAGGCTCAAATCGCGGCTAATCAGAAAGGAATAACTCTTGTCTCTGCTCTCATCGACGCCTACGGCCTCGCTGTTGTTCAAGCATACATGGGCCACATCCAGAAGAACGCCGAGTTAGCAGTGAGAGCCATGCTCAAAGAGATCGGTCAACGTGCCAAGGAATCAAGAGGAAAAAGTGAATTGCTTGCTGTGGATTTTATGGACGGCGGTTCACCCATCAAGTTGCGAGTCGATATTGATGCAGACAAGGGAGAGGCCGTCTTCGACTTCACTGGGTCAGGAGCCCAGGTGTGGGGAAACACCAACGCCCCACGCGCCGTCGTCTTCTCGGCGCTGATTTATTCCTTGAGGTGTATGATAGGCCACGACATCCCACTCAACCAAGGCTGTCTCACTCCAGTGCGGGTTATCATTCCGCCTGGATCGTTGCTGGATCCATCGGAAGAATGCGCTGTGGTCGGAGGTAACGTGCTTACCTCTCAGCGTATCGTGGACGTCGTCTTCAAGGCCTTCGAGGCTATGGCCGCCAGTCAGGGATGCTGCAACAATGTCACCTTTGGGGACGAGTTATTCGGCTATTATGAGACTGTGGCCGGTGGCTCGGGCGCTGGACCTGGCTGGCACGGACGCTCTGGCGTTCATGTCCACATGACCAACACTAGACTGACAGACCCAGAGATCCTCGAGAGGCGATATCCAGTCGTGTTAAAGCACTTCTCGCTCGCACCAGGCACTGGCGGACGTGGTGCATTTGCTGGCGGCGACGGAGTTTTAAGAGAAATCCTCTTTCGTAAAGATCTGTCGCTGTCGGTCTTAAGCGAGCGCCGAGTGCTACGACCTTACGGACTACGCGGTGGGGAAGCTGGAAAGAAGGGCTTGAACCTGCTTCATCGCTCTGATGGTCGAACCCTCTACTTGGGCGGAAAGTGCTCAATCTCTGTAAAGGCGGGAGACGTCTTCTCCATGCGGACTCCAGGTGGTGGTGGATGGGGCTCTGAAGAAGAGGAAGAAGGGGCCCGAGAGCGAGCAGCTGAGGACAAGTGGCAGAAGTTTGTGCCCAAAGGCAGTCTCCACCAATATGAACAGACTCAGTTCTCTGCGTGAATGCAATCATTAAACGTTTGGTGCTCCATTCACAAGTCATAGTCAATTATTAAAGAGAGTTATTTGTTACTGTTGCAGATGTCTGGTTCCAAAGGCAAGGGAGGTCCTCAACTCCAAACGATTGACTTGACGAAGCTCAATTTGATGCAACTGACTCAGTTCAAGAATCAGTTAGATCAAGACCTCCAGTTCTACCAGGAGTCGCTTCAGAACCTGAAGCACGCCCAAACGAAGTAAGGATGTTTTGTACACAGTGTCGACTCTCCTTGTGCAGTTGTACTTGTTTTTTGTGCAGGTTTCAAGAGTCTGGCGACTCCGTGAAGCAACTGCCGGCCGACGGCTCAGACAAGGACATCCTGGTGCCGTTGACAGGTTCCATGTACGTGCCAGGAAAGTTGAGCAACACCGAGAAGGTTCTCGTCGACGTCGGCACTGGGTAAATATTGAAGTGTCATGTCGCGAACCTTGGCAAATGTGAGCTAATTTGTTTCCTCAGGTACTACGTGGAAAAGGATCGGCCGGCGGCCACAGATTACTTCTCCAAGAAAGTCAAGTACGTCACAGACCAAATGGAGAAAGTTCAAGCGATCGCCAACGACAAAATCCGAGTACGCGAGGCTGTCATGGACGTCATGGAGGCCAAGTTGCACACTCAGTTCGAGCAGCAAAAGGCGCAGCAAAAAGCCAACTAAAAAAAAGTAAAGAAATCGGGCTCTCTCATGACTGGATTGCTCTCCAGAGACCGAAGGAGTGAGTGAGAGCTAGTAATGAAAGCTGAGATTAGCACCCGTCAACAACTCACCGACCTTCGTTCCATGCACTTTATAATGTACACTCGGCTTCTGCCCTACAATGACAGTGTAATTCTCGACAAATAGAACGCTTTTGCTACAGAACCTTCCGTGCGAGTCCAACGCGTGGTCCTCCTCCGTGATTCCCATCATCAATACGCCGCTGTATTTGTTCGGCCTTCTCTGAGACTGGTACGTAATAGTCGACTGTTCCAATGTCCGCCAGTCCCGCAGCTCGCCAACAGTGTGGTTTCTTGGCTCGCTAACCGATGTAGCGTCAATGGCTCGTAACGAAACTCGATGGTGATGCCGGGGTGGGGGGAGGAGAATGAAAAAGCTTCTGGATGCTTATGCATACATTCCAATGGGGAGAGAGCGAGAGGACGCTAAAAGCTCCCAGACAGTTCGCTATTGTGACTTTGCACGCTAACAAATGGAGAAGGAGTAGATGAAGGGGGAGAGGATGAGCGCGATGATGCTTGAGAAAAACAAAATTGGTCGTGTGAGGGTAAACAGTGCTATGTCGATGTACAAATGTTACTCTGCAGTACGAGGACTGTATGTACTACACTGCGAGCTCAAACACTTCTGCAGTGTGAGGCGGCAAAAACAGACGGGCACGCGAGTGGTGTGTTTAAAAGCCCGCAGAGCTTGCACGCGTCCTCCACAGTTATTAGACTAGACTCTTGTGGTCCGCGCATGTGCGCAGCGACTCCTGCAAGTGCCCCTCCGTTGAATGAGTGATGGATGTAAAATCCATTCGTACAACAGAGTCTTAAGTGTATCAGGTCGGGGTGTGCGTGCTGAGTCATAAAGAACGTCCGATGCGGGCAATATGTGGCTTATATAGTTATGTAAGGAGAAAGTTGTGCGCAATGGTGGTTATGGGCATGCCGAAGAACTTGTCCGAGAGAGAGACGTCGAGGGAGTTCTCCTTTTCGATTCGCACGCTACTTTTCTCAACAGAAATTGCCCTTTTCTGAGCTAACATCTGCAATCTGCCTCCTTTGCTCCCCTCCGCTCTGCCTGAAATCCATTCTCTGGAAGTGAAAGCCGAATAATGACAGTTCCATGAACGTATCAAAGGAGTATTTGCTGTGCTGCTTTCGTTCGGATCGATGCAGGGTAAACGTTGCTGACTTGACGTTGGCCTTTCCCTCCTTAAACACGCGTGCCCTCCTTCTGAACATCGAGAAAGAGCAGGAGGAGAAGAAGAGGAAGACGAAGGGATCGAGCGAACGCTCAGCCAAGCATCCAACGAGCCTGACAGACGCAGCATGCGCTCGATAAGGATGGAGAGAGCGGATTATTCGGCTATGAGTGACGCAAAAGTGTGCCCTGTCACTCCGGGTTGCACGTAGTTTGTATTTCGGATCGCTCGGCATCCTCCTAGACAGCTACATATACGCTTAGGGAAATGTCACTAAGAAACTGATCAAAAGGTACATACATACGTACATACGTATACAGCCATACGCATATACACATATATAATATATATAGGACGTAATAGAAAACTCACTGGCACACCCAGAACTAAAAAAAGAAAGAACTCATCGATCGGCAAGAAAGCACGATCACCTGCGTGTTCTCCGGCGAGAACGTCCAACTGAACTCGTCGCTGACGATGATATGTTGTAACGGAGAAGAAGTCCTGGTACATGTGGTGCAAGATCCTTATCTTTGGTACGCGTACATGATGCTTCGCCGGGCACGAGACGAAGAAAGGCACTGAGTTTTGACTAGACTGCTGACTAGAACGAATCTGGTGCTTTGCTGCCCCTCGTTCTCTCCCCAGCTCTTTGCGGACACCTCTGCTCCTTTGTACTGTAAAGGTAATGCTCGTGCATAACGGGTGCGCGACGCGTTCAGGCGGAAGTCATCCTCTTCGCGCTGACTGGTGGACAGAGGGAGCGTGAGGGAGATGGCTCGTTAGATGAGGGCAGCGCAGTCCTCGTCACCGAGGTCAGGTTCGGCGCAGAAAAAGTGCTGCTGGAATTGTGGTGTCTCCGCCAGTGACGCCATCAGCCTCTCTTGCTCCAGAAGCTGCCTGCCGGCGCTCCGCTCCAGATCTCTTTGGCGGAAGGTCTGCTGCCTGCACAGACTTTGTGCATATGAAAGGAAGAATATGGACTGCGGGTCCAGAGTCTCCAACGCCGGGAGTACCTCGCCCTGCTCCATCTCCAGCATGTCCTGTAACGACAGAAACGTCTGTTGGACAGCGGAGGCAGACGCGGCGGTACTCCTCTGACACTTGAGCAAGTAATCGGGAGTGTCGACGCCGCGCGCCGAGAGGCGGCGCATGAGACATCGCGCCGCGGCGTCAAACGCCGCTTGGCTGGCGTTGTTGGCCAGGGCACCGCTCTCGTCAAAGAGCAGGCCAAAACCGGAGACGCCGTTGATCACAGCTTCGGCGAGGCGCACACCTACGCCGCCCAAGTTCACAGAGTGCGGAAAGTCCGCGTGGAAAAGGGGCGGCTGGAGAAAGGCCTCCGGGACCACCACCTTATTAGCACTGTGCGAGTAGCCCACCTGAGCATTGTCCAGCAACAAATGCAGCCATCGAGACTCTTCACTTGGCGTAACGAGAGACAACTCCTCACGTTTGCGCAGAAAGCGCATCCCATACTGGATGTTCTGGAAGAAGTCCGTCTTCTGAACCTCAAGCCTATTATAGAGGAGCTTGAGATACTTTCGCTCCAGCATGAAATCGGGTGTGCCCACCTGCACGGTCATGTTCTTCAGCTTGGTCATGGCCGTGCGCCTCGCTGCATAGTCGTAGGAAGGCGACACAGAAATGCTCTTGGCCACATTATGCTTAATATAGTCGAAAAGTTTCTTGACAACGTCCCGTCTGCGGCGCAGTCGCGGCTGCTCTCGAGCAAGCAGCGCATTCAGAAGGTGGCCGAAGAACCCCTCTGTGGTCTTCTCGCAAAACTCCCATCTCTCCAGTGGCTTCTCAGCACCAGTAAGAGCACGCCTGTACAACTCCACCACCTCCCTGAATGTCTTGGACAGGAACGGCATATAGGCATGTACCAGTTTCCACATCAGGTAATTGTTGAGTGACCCCCTATCAGTAGTAGACAGAATCACTGCAATGTCTGCTGCATACTGCGGCGAGGACACCAACACCTCACTCTCCTCGGTGAGTTGAGCGTCCGAGAATGCCGCCTTCAAGATCTCCAGCCAGGGGATGTTCATAGACATCGTGTACAGGTGCTTTACGCTCATGCTGTTGCTGGTCCGTCTTGGATCTGACAGATACTCGGCATTTGGCGTAATTTCACTTATTCGTTTCTCGAAGTTGAACATGTCCACGGAGAACTTGTGTGCCTGCGGAGTGCTAGCTCCAAACAGTTGTGCAGAGTCCTTCATGAAGGCTTGGTAGGCTGCTATGGCGGGATCGTCGGGCAGGCGGTGGTAATAGGAGCGATCAGGCATTCCCAGACCATCCGGGCTGATGCGGATAACGGAGTGGTCCGGGTGTCTTGGGTGTGGTACGACGTCCACTTTGAAGAAAGCATTTACTCGGTGCTCAGCGTGCAACTCCCTGAGAACTCTCTGACTGTCCCACGAGTAGAGACTGAACGACCTGAGGACGTCCCAACCGCCCAGGCTGTTGATGAGCTTGACCAGGGGCTTTTCTCGATCGCTTTCGATGAAGCCAAGAGACATGCACGACTGATAGAAGTTCTGCACCTTCCACTCGATGGAGTTGATTTGACTTGGCTCGTGGCTAGTCATAGTGACCAATCTGCTCTTCTCTACGCGGAGGAAGCGACCCAGGCGGTCCAGGGGACCCCAACTGGGATGTGCGGGGGGCAGTCGCTCACTATTCAGCCAACCGTCGCAAGCTGGAAGACAAAAGAGAAATAAAGACATAACAATTGTGTCCGTTCAGCCTGAACACAGACGCTGTCGCCTCCGTACCATATTTCCAGAAGTCGGTGCACGGGTCGTAGCTGTCATTTCGCTTCGCCACGATGCTCACGGCGGCCTCCAGGCAGGGCGGCTCCCCGCAGAAGTGCAGGGGACCAGCATATCGGTAGGGAGATGCTGTTGGGGAAGAAAAGCAGAGACAAGATCAGTGAGGCCTTTGCCAAGGAGAGAAGCAAGGGCCAAAACAAGACTTTAAGTACGTCAGCCAAACTTTCGGGGACGGCAACGGCGACGACAGCTGGGACTCCCAAAACTAATGACGTGCGGGCCATATCAAATACACACCGTGGGTTCGACTTCTTCCCCCCCCCCTCCCATCCCCCGAGCGAGATGCTAGTGCCCGTGTATCTTCGGACGCACGTGACGTCGCTCTGGTGCAACGTCATATCATCCATCCACACTTGCATGACTGTGGACCCCAGCCCCAGGAGGAAGTGAAAGCAACAGAGAATACCAAAGTGGCACGAGGGGGATTGTGTTGATAAAAATCCCTTTGTCCTTCCGCTTATCCCAGAAATCTCTGTGTGCGTGCGTCAGGAAATCCTCCATCGCATGCCACCTCCATTCCGTCTGTGTCTTTGGGGGCATTAAGGGCGGTGGCGTGAAAGACTCCCAAAACAAGAAGTCATTCGTTGAACGACGACGACTTCATCTTCCCTTCCCGAAATCTCCGCGCCTCCAGCCACGACGACGCGTCCGCAGGCGTCGTTGCAATCGGCAGACAGGATGACGGCGTCGAGGCGTTTAACAACGTGGCAAAGGGGATTAGAAGGTCTCTCCGCCTGGAGTTTTTCTTGAAAATATTACAGTACAGCAGGGACTACGACAAGATTATAACAAAGTTGGTTCTTCCTTTTTGTGGGCTTTTCTTCGCCCTCCTCCGCCTTCTTGACGGAGTTGCCTGATTGCCACCGGAAGCTTAGGAGGAAGTTTCGCTAAAAACGTGCCTTTGGGAAAGTCGGCTAATATCCTTCGTCGTCGTGAGCTAGGAGCAGAAGAGAGAGGACACGGAGACGGGCGCAAACGTTGAAAACGAGGGAGAAAAGGGACGTGCAATTGGGAAGCAGACGACAAATTCGAATGTGGTCGGGCTTCTGCTGTTGTTGCTGGTCCTGGTCCTCGTCCGGCTACTCCTCCTGCTCCTGCTGCTGTACGACCGAGTGCATCGTGGTGGAAAAGGGAAGTGGGGATTTTGTCGAGCGAGACCTTTTTCCATTGAGTCCCGGGGGCCAAGAAAGGCGGCTTTTACGACAAGTTGTGAGCGGACGTGAGCATACGGAGGGAGGATGGGAGAAAGAAAAGTGGGCGGCAGCCGTCGCGTCGGTGTTGGCACGCGGCCCAATGCCCTCGGCCTCAGGGAGGGGGAAAAGAATTTGAGAGGTGATAATGCGCGCGCGAGGTCTTTCTCATTAGCGGAGGCCGCTGGAAGGAGGAAGAGTTCGGGATGGCAAGGGTAAACGTCAGGGGGGGCGTGACATCGTTTTCTCTTACCTGGCCAGTTGACGGCCATGGCCACGACTGCAACGAAGAGGGCGGCGGCGAGAGCGGCCAAGGCACACGCCGCGTGACAGCCGCGCTCGTTCAGGCCAAGCTTCCGACCATATTTGAGCAGCAGTGAGCTCTTCTGCTTGGCGGCAGCAGTCGGCAGCTTGACGTGGTCCTCCACCATCATCAGTGAGGTCTCTCGGGGCGGCGGCAAGAAATCGCCGCGGTGGAGGTTCTGCTGCCGGAGGTACTCCGCATCTAGGTGATCCAGCACGTGGCCGTGGTGGTGATCAAGGTGAAATCCGCTGCCGTCTTCGTGCGGGGGCAACGGGGGCACCTCCGGCGGCGGGGGCGGCGGGAGAAGCTCCCCGCCATTTTCGGCCGCGGCGGCGGCGGCGGCCGCGGCCGCCTCGTCGTCGTCCCCGTCCTCCGCCCACATGCGAGCTACACGAGCGACGGAGGAGTCGAGTCCATGACTGCGTCTGAGTTGAAACGTGAAGTGATGTTGGACTTTTTTCCCTCCTTGCTCCGCTGTTGTTGCTGTCTGAGCCCCCTCCTTTCTCGCGGGCTGTCTAGTGACTGCTGCTACTGCTCTGGCCTCGTCCGCTCGCCTCCTGTCGTCGCCTTCTTGGACGAGCGAGCGAGCAAAGAAGCGCTTAAGCTCAGTAGAAGAGAGAATTCTTGTCCCAAGGGAACGCTACTTGCCCGCTCGCTAGACCCGAACCCATAGGGACGAGGGAAAGCGTGCGCTCTCCCTGCTCAAAAAAAAACCACCCACCCCAAAAAGCGGGCGCTCGCGGCCGCCTTCGCCTTCGCCGCCTCCGCGGCCGCCTTCACCGCCTGCGCCGGGCCCGTCGGGCATCTTTGGGCACGTCGTGTGTGTGATAAACGTCACTTCAGCGTCCTGTGGCAGCTGCCGCCTCTCCTCGGACTCCCCCGGCTACTCCTGCGCGCCCGCGCCTTCTCCGGGAATATTATCATTACGCGCTTCGAGGCTGGAAATCAAATCAGACTCCGTCCTCGCGTCCACCTGATTAATGATGTCGTCGTCCGCCCGGTAAAAGCTTTTGCTGCCTCCCCCCGGACCTTCGTCCATATGAAGTTCACGCGTCTCCCCGTGTATCTCATTACTGCGACTCTTTGACACGACAAAGGACGCAACAAAGGTGCATCCATTAGCGTCAAAGGCCGCCACCCTCCCAGTGCATAATGCAAGACGACGGCCGCGGGGGCGGCGGGGACGTCCGACGGCTGGGCGTCCGGGTGGGACTTGGGGAGCGAGACCGTGACACTCAACACTGTAGAGCTAACGTCCTTTGACTTCAGGGAGGGGCTAATGTATGCGAAGGGCTAAGGAGTATTCTTCTTCTCCTTCTTGAAGGCTAACTCTTTGTGGCATAACACAGCACAATATTGATCTTCAGTCGAGAGATGCTTGAGAATCAAGTCTCGTTTTATGGCAGATGCCTTTAACTTTTGAGCGAGCGAGAGAGAGAGAGAGAACACTGAACAGCTCATAACATGATGCAGGAATATGCCTGGAGGGGGGGGGGACAAAGTGGGTCAGTCAGGAGGGGTGGGTAGGGGTTGCAGTCGAGTGACTGGAAATTGAAGCATTTCCAGTTTGGCAACACTAAGAGGAAGCACGTTGTCATAACGAAACAAGACTGCTCAGACGAGAAGTCTCGTTTCTCTATGGCTCTGACTCATCAAAGGGTTGAGATATCAAATGGCTTCAGCAGATTTGGCGGCCATTTGCAATTATTCGCAGATCATCGTTACTTGAGAGTTTCGATTTCATGAGTGGCTTCACATCTGCGATAACTCTGCTATAACTCTGTACACCAGAGGTTCCTGCTTGATTGATGCAACGTATTCTTCGTTCAAAAACTTAAATCAAAACCTCCAGCAAAAGAAAGCTAAATAAAATGAAGCTGGTATTCGATTTCATGCCCTGCTGAGCTGTGCTTTGTTCCGCTCAACATGGTAGCTGTAGCATGCAAGACTCACGAAGTCAGTAAGTTCTGTCTCCTGTGTTTATCCTCGAAATGAGAACTCGAACTTTTGAAATTCGAATACCGTTTCAAACCCTAGGTAGGGGTGGGGTAATTCCGGCGCCAAACTCCCTGGGTGCGAGTGTGCATGGGCGGTGGTGGTGGAAAGCGACTGACTGAATGCATCCATATGTGCACGGGGTCGAATAAGACGAGATTTCACGCCGCCCACGTCGTCGTCGTCGTCGTCGTCGTCGTCGTCGTCGTCGTCCCCCCACACCTCCTACTTGGAGTCCGCCAATGCTCGTTCAAGTGTTTCAGCAGATACAAAACTGCCGCCTCGTCCAGCTAAGAAATTTCCGCTCTAAAGAGGCCGGGCAGGAAAGTGTCCTCTCTTTCTCCTCCTTGTCCCCATTTTTGTATGTCCTCCTAGAGCTCCAGGGACTTGTATCACAAAGTGGATTCCTCGTAATCCATGCGGAGGACGACGACGACGACGACGACGTTGCTGTACATACGTGCGTCGTCCCCGTGTAGCACGTCCGTCGTTTCACTCGCTCCACAAAATTTATGCCCAGCAATGAGTTTGTGTCAAAAGCAGCGCAGCCGTCGTTTCCTTTCCTCAAGAGGATCTCTCTGGTAGTAGCAGTGATTATCCGCTCAACATGGCCGCGCTCCTTGGAGAGAGCAGCAAAGTTATTCTCCACTCGACTGAATTTTCATTCTCAGTCGCTTCGGAACACGCTTGCCTGAGTCCGGAGCAGACGAAAACAGCCTGGAGAAGCTGCAAAAGCGTCAAAATTAGGCGCCAATGGGACAAATCAAGTTAGACCAAGTCACGCGAGCACTCCCTTCCATGGAAGTGATTCAGGCGGAAGAAGTCGGGGCAAAATTGTGTTTGGCGATGCTCATAGATACACACGGAGGAAGTTTGTGTTGCTCGCGTGCGTGGCCAACGCGCTGATCTCGTCGGACAGGGTGTGGATGCAAAACAAAAAAAGAGTTGTTCTCGTACCTCACTGGAAACCTCTTTATTTTCAATTTTTTTTTTTTTCCAAAAAATGGATGCTGTCTTTGAAAACAGCTAGAATTGAAAAACTTAAGAACTGATGAACTGAACACTTACAAAGAAAACGAGTAAAAAACACCCTGTCCGACGTGGATAACATGAAGGATAGCGTCTTCTCCGAGACCAATTTGGACCAGACTTGGCAGGGACGCGGGGCACTACTACAAGGTGGGAAGGGAGGGTCAGGTCCCTGCCCCCCCCTTGGGTGGTTCTATTAAAAGTTCCTCTCCAGCTTTGTTTTTCAGCCAGGAGGGTGTTCCGCAACCCCTTCCCTTGAGCCCAAGGAGGTGCTCACCTCAGTCGGGGTCGACCCGGAGGATGGAGTGAGCTAATGATGACAACGATCCCCTCTTTTTTATCCCGCCGAAAGATGTGATAGTTCTTCCCTCCACTTTCTTGTGGCTACTTGGCTGGACTTTTGACTTTTCTTTTCCTTCTTGTTGGTTCAAGAGTGAGACCTCCTCGACATATAATTTATGACTTTTGCAGTCTTCAGCTGCAGACAAAACCTCCTTCTGCAGCCAAGAGGAAGGTAGTGGAACAATGTGCCTATTTTCTCCAATGTGTGCGAGCTCCCGACATTCCAGCAGAGCAAGTGCGATAGCAGCGCCCGGTAACGCGAGCTCACCCGAGTTATCGGCACTCAACGTCAAAATATCGGATTATTTCTGGGCACGCGCGCAAAAAAAGCTTAATTCAGACAACTTAATCCTGCATATTTTTCCCTGGAGCAGCTGACTGAGGTCTCAACATTCTAAGTAGCCAAGTCAGGTCCAGAAAATTACGGAGCACAGAGTTGTTTTGACACCAGAACCTCCTAAAAAGTGCGCTGCATCTCATCGAGTGCTGCAGCGCAGCCTGCATCCGTATCGCAAGAGGCGTAAGAGCTTGACTTGACCTCGATCGCGGTCCTGCAGTGGCTCGAGATGGTGAGGAACGTGTAGATGTGATCCTTGGGCACAATGTTGAGTGCAGAGGTCCAAAGTCAAGGCTGCTAAAGTGCACTTTTTTTACTTTATGCCTCGATTATCGACGCTCAGGGCGTTTGAAAAAAAGGACCTTCTCGACCCGAGTGAAAATGCATACGCGAGAAAAAAGTCATTTTGGCGGGAAGATGAGACTTTCTTTAAAGAATCGACTTTTTCCACCGTGATTTTGCATGAGACTTTTCTTTAAACTATGCTGCTCTCGCCTGATTCTCCATCAACTGTCGGGTACAGGGCTAAAATGCTTAAAAAGAATTGACTTTCTTCACTATGATTTTGTTTTCTTCCCGCTGTTTTGCTTTAGAAAAAGTGGATTCTTAAAAGAAAGTCCTTTTTCAACTGATTTTCCTACTTTTTCCCCCTGAATTTGACTTTCTGGCTTTCTATGGGCAAGAGTAAGGTGAGCAGCACTAGCTAAGTTGTCCCACGCAACATACTCTACGCAGATGATAAAAGAGATGTTCTTGGAAGAAAATATTATCTTCTAAAAAATTCAGGGAGCTTTTTTGTCGCTAATTTAAAGAGCCACTCATGAAGGCAATCTTCATGCCTCAACGGTTTTTTTTGGGGGGGAAGAATAGTTATTCATTGGGTAAAAAGTGTTGGCGTCTGTTTATTCGGCACCATCGTGACAAGTAGGACATCAAAACCAAGATGATGCTCATGTTGACGCCGTGGGTGGTGGAGAACATCCAGTCAATCAACTCCTGGACGTCAGACATGAGGGGTGATGATGATTTTTTTTTTGTCAAGAGGCACGTTTTTTGACCTTGATATTCCGTGGCTTTGCTCTGTGGCGTCCAAGATCTAAGGTCGTCAACAATGTCGGGTTTTTGTAGTCTGCTTTGTTACAGGACCTTAACACAATGATTTTATCCTGTGCAAATGCACCTTCACAATCAATAATCAACAGCAGCTTGCAGCTCTCAGAGAAAGACATGACGGCTACACTGTGCAGCTTCCCAGCTAACATCTCCTTGTTTAGCTTTGAGAAAACTTTGAAATGCTTTTCTTCGATGTTTTCTTGCTGCTTTACCTTTTTTGGGTAAGAAAGAGCATGAAGTGTCAGCTGGTAAACATTCATATTACTAAAGTCTATAACTTACACTTCGGTAACACTCATCGACGTTGTGGATGAAGCCTTCACAACTTTGCTATATTCAATGATAAATTGCTGTCTTTAATAAACAAGTCTCTGATATAAAAACCAATCCAATCGCGGTGGGAGTCGTTTTACCTAGCGCAGGGTAGAACAGCGAAATTACTTCTGTTATGACCTAATAAATCATAAGAGCTGTGGTAACACTTTTTTACTGTGCAGTGGGTTTTTTTTTTCTCACTTCGTTAGCGGCTTAGAGAGATACAGTAAAACACACCTAACAGAAACACATTTGTCCCGGCAAATTTTGTGTCCTACATCTGTAGCGTTGTCAGAATGTACATGGATCGACTCTGAGCTTAACTGACACGAAAATTTCGTTTGAAAAGACAAGGTTGTTGTGCAGCATTTTAAAGCACGTAAAAAAAAACACTTCTTGGAGCTGAATTGGGACCAAAAGGAAAGCCCTAGCAACAATTCAGAGGGCTCTATTATCCAGAGGCTTTGATGATCACAAACTCCTAAAGAAGTTTGAAAAGGCTGTTGACAAGACGTTGGATGAAAAGTTGACCCAGAGTTGCACTGAACAGTATTTTGCTGGGAAACAAAGAAAAAGTAAAGGAAGTTTTTGCCGTTATATTTGATATTAGCATTTCTGATTATACTACTAACGTACTATGGACAATTTGATTCTTATCTCTTTCTTTTATTCCATTGTAGTGAGTGTTGATTGCTGGCATTAGAAGTGGAACGATTGGTGGCTTTCACTGGACTATTTTGTGGCAGGATTGAGTTGACCACATCCATCACAACAGCAATCCCTACTGGCTCATGTCCGGCAAAGTCTTGGCACTACTGAGCGAAGAGCATGTTCAGGGTGACGCAGTTAGAGTGAGATGTCAATAAGATGCAAATTTGCATGGATAGCATGTGTAGAGATAGAGCGTGAATGTGTGGAGATTTAAACTAAAACTCAGGGAAAGTAAAGTTGAGCGAACAATTGTACAACACCATCTTTGCACATGACCTAACAATTCATCCATTGCAACGTTACTGACACCCCCCCCCCTCTTTGACCATCCCCTCTTCTGCTTGGCTGCTGAGCACACCTGATATCAATCGGTCTCTGACACAGATCCAATCCATTCTTTCTAGCAAAGTGCCAACGAGGGAGGAGGCCGAGTACGACGACGACGACGACGACGACGACGACGACGAGGAGGAGGAGGAGAAGGAGGAGGTCGCAATCGCTCTTTGCTAGCATTAGCGCAATTAGCATGGGGTGGGCCCCTAAGGGGTGTCCGGCCACCCAGACGTGTGCACCAAAAAGGTCTCTGCCTGCACACGTGATGCGACTCACACGCCACGTCCACGTTGGCGTCGCTGAGTGTGACGCCATCATTAGCATGATCAAGGTCTTTTGCCCGCCTTCACAGTCGATGAGGAAATGGATGAGATCGTTATGATCTCGCCCACCTCAGCCATCCATTTCATTTATCTCCAGTCGGACATCTTTCTCCCCTGATGCTCGTTTAAAAAAAAGTTGCTCTTTCCCTCCCTGGACGCATTAGGTGGGGAAAAATGATTGCTTTCTTGTGTCTCAGTACTGAAGCAGGAAAGTTTGTGCGCGCCCTGAGTGAGCGGAAATTAAGAAAACTGATCGACGAGTAGTCAGACAGCGTCGTGCTCTCCCTGAGCTCGTTGCCCCAGGTGGTTGAGTAGGCAGAAGGCACCATTTTTTTTTGCAAAACTGCCTTAGCAAAGTTTCTGCGTGGTTCTGGTGAGTCACTTCCCTCCCCGTCCCCTGCTCTGCGGGCTGGTGATGCTCTTCATTTCGCAAGTCCCTGGAGAGAGAGAGGAGAAAAAGATGCATGAGGAGTTTATGGTGGAAAGCTTTGCCTCCAAAGTTGTTCGTCATCGTGCTTTCTCAGACTCCTCCTTCAATCCCACCCCCTGTAATACGTGAGGTCGTTAAGTGATGGCAACACCAGTGATGGTATCCACTCCATTTGCATCTGCCGCCTATGCATGGGGATGTTATTCGCGTTTTTTTGCGGCTCTGTTTTCTATCGGTGGGCGTATGGCCGAGAAGAGAAATGAACCGCCGATAGCGACACCATAAATTACTCCGTCTTATCTAAATAACGCCGCATTTTTGAGCGAGCTGCAGGAGGAGGAGCACGTAAAACCATCCAAGTGAGCGGAGAAACGAAAGAAGGTTGAATATTACCAACCATTTTCCAACGGGGGGAGCCAGAGAGACGAGAGCTGCACTAAAAAGATGTCCTATTTCTTTCTTTCTCGGCGATAATCGCCTACTTACGTATATCATCTTTTTGTCGAATAACGACGTTCGTTGGACTTGGGAAGGCTGAAACGACGACTTCTTTTTTGCCAAACGACCCCGGCTATGCCTGAGCACGTTCGAGTGTGCTGCGTCGCTCTTCTGCTTGGCGTACACGGACGTCGAGTGCGTAAGCAACACAGACTCCGGCTTCCACCAGAGGCACGAACGCACGCGGCTACACAATAAATCGGACACGGCAATGATAATAAAAATAATACAGGTCCGGCCCGCCGAGGCAGACGCAGCAACGGACGCCTGTTCAAGATTCCAGCGCCCATGGACGTGGACATGATTGCCAACATGCTTGGCAACGCTAGAGGCATCGAGCCAGGGGCCGGCACCGGCCTATGGAGAGGGGGGAGGGAGCAGGAAGGGTAGCTGGCCCAGAAAGGCGACGTCGATGCCGGTGCCCGCGGAAGTGTTGCAGGCCATCACGTGGGACTCGTCGCCCTTCAGAACACGGCTTCAAGGAGACGTCAGCGGTCGGCGCCAATTGCGCCCCTCACCACTCGTCACCGAGGGGCGGCGAGAACGACTGCGGCGAAATCACGCACGTTGAGAAAGAGCCATATTTTTGAACGCGCCCTCAGCCGCGCCCGCCTGATCGGCCGGCCCCGTCGCCCTCTCTGCCATTTCCGCCCTAGACACCGCCAGCCAAGAGAGACCCGGCGGCTTCGAACCGCCCAACAAAACAAGAAGAAAGCCAAAGAGCTACGAAGAAATAAACAGCGTCTGTCGGTCTGGTCATCGTGAGAGTCCAAGAGGCAGGGGAGAACTCGGAGAAGCTCCAGACCGTGAGGAGAAACATGTCCGAGACGACGTCAGCGGTATCGGCGGCCGCTCCCGCCGCCGAGGACGGCAAGAACGGCAGCAACGCAGCAGTGCCGGCCACCTCCGGTTCTTCCTCTGCTCCTCACTCCAAGAAGTCTCGTCCGGACACCGAAGAGCGCGACTTCGACGAGGACACGCAGAAGGCGCTCGAGGATATTGACGCCAACCAGAATGAGATCGACCTGCTCAACGAAAAAGCTAGTGAGGAGATCCTCAAAGTGGAGCAGAAGTACAACAAGCTGCGTCGGCCCTTTTACGAGAAGCGCAACGAGATCATCGCGCGTATTCCAAAGTTCTGGCTCACCGCTTTCATCAACCACCCCCAGATCTCGTCGGTCATCGAGGAGGACGAAGAAGATGCGCTCCAGTACCTGAACAGACTCGAGGTCGAGGAGTTTGAAGACATCAAGTCCGGGTACAGGATCAAGCTGCACTTTGACCAGAATCCTTACTTCGAAAACGAGGTGCTCTCCAAAGAATTTATGTTGGGTGAGTTGTCAATCCCGGTAGACGATAGACTTCGTCGACACTTGTGTGCTGCACAGGGCACGTCGACAAGATGAGATTCGGGTTCGCTACCTGCGATAAGCCACAAAATGCTTGACCAGCTCCTGCTGGTCGCACAGTGCGTGGGTATAGCCATCTGTCTCTGTTACAGGTTCTTCCGGTGACCCCGCGTCGCAGAGCACCCTTATCCAGTGGAAGGAAGGTCGCGACTTAACAGCTAAGGCGGCCATGAAGGCCGCGGCCGCGGCGTCTGCTGGCACCAAGGGCAGTCGCAAGCGGGCGCTCGAGACCAGGACCTTTTTCACGTGGCTGGGTGACCACAGCGACCCATCCGCGGACGATATTGCAGAAGTCATAAAGGACGACATGTGGCCCAATCCGCTCCAGTATTTCCTCGTTCCGGACATTGAGGTAGAGAATGGATGCGATGATGACGACGAGGACGTCGAGGACGAGGAGGAGGTTGACGAAAACGTGAGTGTCACCACAGTCCTATCCAAGGGCCATGCCAAGTTTTCCGCTGGCTTTACCGCATGTGCACAACGAACACTTTCTTTCCTCTTGGAACGTGAAGCTGGCCGTTACGTACTGGCTGACACTACCCTGACTTGACCGCTTGACCTCGCTAAACTTTACCACGAGGTTGAGGCCACTTTAAGACCTGTCAGCACTGGCAGATTTGGGTCACACATTTCAGGGACCAACTAGTATTACTTTAGGTTGCCTTCGAGCACATATGTGACATGATAGTTGTCCAGTAATATCAGTGTAAGCTTTGCTCACGTCCGTGACACCTACCTAAAAAAGGATTTCTTATTTCTGTGTAACATCAGGTGTAAGACCTGCTGTGCGTGGACGCATCAGCACTTGCTTGAACGACGCAAATTATGCATAGTCTCTTTCCCAGGTTGTGGTTCTGGAAGAAGAAGAGGACCTAGAAGAAGAGGACGGTGAAGACGAAGACGAAGGTGAGGAGGCAGAGGAAGGAGATCAGGAGTAAACTTGTAAATTGAGAGTCTGTAATGGTAAGACCTTCGATCTGGATCATTGTTGTTGTAGAGGTCCTCACAACCGTCATGATTATTCTCGTGTAACAATAAACTCGTATGTTCAGATACATCAACTCGTGTCAGTCCCAGCTCCATCAATCCAGCCTAGCATTGATCGGCAGCCAGCACACTCGAGATTCTACGTTCGGTAGTTCAATGTTAATGGGCGACCTTCTTAAGAATCGTGAACAAAGTACACTTATCTTAGCTCAATGGACTAGGACGGTTTAGGCAGCCAAGTATTTTATTCTGGTCGCCGACCAATTGACCTCATCTTTTATTATAAACTACTCAAAATGGACTATTGTTGTTACTGTAACGATTTCATCAAGTTGGTCCTCACTGAGGCTTCGGCGGGTACATGCCCCGGTAGAAGAAGCAAAGCATCTCGAAGAGGCCGTATGCACTCAACGCCAGGGTTAAGTAGTAGAGGGCCCTCCCAACTGGACCGTTGCGCTCGTGGATCTGTAAGCAACGAGACAAAGGATTAACATCACATGAAGCAGAGTAGTACGCAAGGAGATGAAGCACTCGAAGCTTTTCTCCAAGAGTTTTGAAGTCCACGCAGAACATTGGCTCCCACTGCATGTCAAGGCACATTGAACGAGCAGTTCCGTAGAACACTACAAAGTCCAACTGCAGTCACCCAGTTTCTGGAGAAGACGAGGCTCATGTGACTGACGACAACGTTCTACTCCACTTACCAAAAGTCCGTTGTCTTGCTGGTACAGCTTCTGCGTCTCCTTCAGCTTGAAGTAGACGGGGTGGACCTCGGCCTTGGGCTGTGACTCCGCTCGAGACGCCACCGCCGTCCTGAGACCGCGGGCCAGGAGCAGCCTGGACGCCAGGTGGCGAGAGCAGTTGAGCGTCAAAATCGACATCTGAGAGGTCAAGACGGAGACAGCAATGGAAGCGAACGAGGCGACGAGACAACAGCGACGAATATTGGACGAGGATAGAAGGAAAGCAAAGCACAGCAGAAGCGACTGCGGCTGTGCGCTGAGCGGCGCTCCCCGAGGTGCGACGCCGTGATCACAAACGGATCCTCCAGACGATGGAGGCGAGAATTGAACTGAGAATGGACCGTATCGATAGAGCTGAGAAACATAAAACTGAAGAACTTCAGCAGTGTTCTTTTAAAAACAGTCTCATTTTTCTACTTATTCCTATGAAAATGGCGGCGAGACACCGATGCGTCCTTAAGCAGTCTATGATCCCTCGGACAGAGTTGCCAGCTGATGGCAATGGTGGAGTCGTCTGAGGCTTCCCTTCGACGAAATTGGAGGAATAAAAACCAGCGAAGGAAAATTATGTCAAGCACGAAAAAAATAGCGCAATCCATCAAGAGGATTCTGAGGAGGATGTCTCACCTCGTCGTCGTCCGAGAACCATTGCAATGGTTCGAACTCTGGAACCTGGCAACGACGAATGACGGCGGACGCTCCCGGCAGCCCAGTCAAGTGGGAGGAAGTGATCAAGTGACCCTGAGCCCGAGCCCAGGGCGATTGCAGGAGCGAGCTGTCGGCGGAGTGGCTGAGCTGAGCTCGAGGCCTCGAGACAACGAAGGAGGAGCAGCTATTGCTGAAGCTTCGTCAGTGGAGGCCAGTTGCTCGCTCGGCCCGGGATCTGTCTGTCTGCGGCCGTCAAAGAAAGGCGGCGGTCGCTTTTACGGCTTCTCGAGGATGCCTGCAACATGACCGTGAACCCAGACGACGGCGAAGCCTCCGCGGTCAAATCCGGACAGCAGCATCCCAGACCCAAGCTCGTGTCGCAGTGGACGGTGGCGGACGTGCAAAAGTGGTTCAGTCTACGCTGTGGTGACTACTACCACCTCTACGCCGAGAAACTGCTTGAGCACGACATCACCGGTGAGAGTTTCCCTGGTGCACGCGTCCTTGCTCGTCTAAACGACGTCGTTATCTTTTGACGCTATCTCTTTTTTTTTCGCTTGATCTTTCCATCATTGTTTAAACAGCAATTTTTTTTAGCGTATCTGCACTATTGCTCGTCGCAATAAAGTGCCGAATAAACAGATTCTTCTTACTGTCTGCAGGTCGTTCACTAGTCCGACTGAGCGAGAACTCCCTGCTTCGGCTGGGCATCGTCCACCCTGACCATCGCCACGCCATCTGGAGAGAGATCACCAAGCTGCGACTCCGCTCCAACATTCTGCTCCTGAGAGATCGGGAGCAGAAGCAAGAGCAACAGCAGCAACAGCCACTCTAGTTAATCATGGTGCAGAAGTACCAGTCGCCCGTAAGGGTGTACAAGTATCCATTTGAGCTAGTGATGCGTGCCTATGAGATGCGCTTCCCCACCTGCGACATGATCCCGGTGGTTAAAGAAACGGAGATCCTAGAGGAGGAAATTTCCGCAGACGGCGCCATTCACGTCATCGACCGCAGAGCTAAGCTAAACATCGACGTACCGTACCTGCTCAAGAAGATCATGGGCGTGGAATACCTTCTGTTCAGACAGAAAAATACGCTGGATCGGAGAAATCGTACTCTGCAGATCGACGCATGGAACGAGTCTTTTGCCAACCGCGTAATCATCAAGGAGCTATGTCTGTACTCCGTTCATCCCGAGAACCCAAATTGGACCTGTTTCGAACAGAGCGCAGACCTCGACGTTCGCAACTTCTTCGGCTTTGAAGGCACTGCAGAGAAGGTGGCAATCAATGAATATTCGAAGAACATCGCGAAGAGCAAGGACATCATGGAGACACATATTACTGTACTGGCAGACGAGGGGATTACAGAAGTGGACATCTGGCAGCCGTCGGCAGAGCAAGAAGCAGCCGCTGCGGCTGCGACGACTGGAGAACAGCTTCTAAAGAAGAAAGATCTGACAGTCAGAAGAAAGTCCTCTGGGATTCGTGGTGACTTGGAGTCACTCCACATCACCGAGGACACTACGAATAAGTTGGAGCAGGATTACATTCAGATGTATCTAGGCGAACTGACGCCGATGCAGGAATCAAAGTTGGTTCAGCTGAAGAACCGCGTGTCTGATTTGCTCAAAGGCAAGGTACCGAGTGACCCAGTCTTTCTGCGCTTTCTAAGGGCCAGGGACTTCAACGTTGACAAGGCGAGGGAGATGCTGTCACAGTCTCTCATCTGGCGGAAGAAGCACGGAGTGGACAAGATCAACTCTGAGTATAAGGTCTGTTCATCTGGAAGAGATACGCTGAATCTCAAGCTAATGTGACAATTCTCTCTTGCAGATGCCTCCAGTTATGAAGGAGTTCTTTCCTGGTGGCTGGCACCACCACGACAAAGAAGGTCGTCCTCTTTTCATATTGCGTCTTGGTCAAATGGACGTTAAGGGCATCATCAAGTCTGCTGGCGAAGAAGGCCTCACCAAACTCACCTTGCATATCTGCGAAGAAGGACTGAGACTGACAGAAGAAGCTGCTCACAGACTGAACAGACCGATCAGCACTTGGTGTTTGTTGTTGGACCTAGAGGGGCTTAACATGCGCCACCTGTGGCGTCCAGGGATGAAAGCACTCTTGCACATTATTGAGATCTGCGAGGCAAACTATCCGGAAACTTTGGGGAGGTCAGTACTTGCTGCTAAATATTATTGGAGGTACTTGTATTGAACGAGAACCGTTACTCTTGCAGAGTTCTAATCATCCGAGCCCCACGAGTCTTCCCTATCATGTGGACTCTGGTGAGTCCGCTCATCGATGAGACGTCTCGAGAAAAGTTCCTATTTTACGGTGGGAACGACTACCAACACCCCGGGGGTTTAGTTGACTATATTGAACAAGCCTTCATCCCGGACTGGCTTGGCGGTCCGGGAAAGACCGAGATTCCAGAAGGAGGCCTCGTCCCCAAGTCCTTCTACATGTCCGTCGAGGAGTTCGTGAAGGATCAAAGTCCCGGTCTCCACCTCTTGGAGGAGTTGTTCTACCACTCAATGTCCTTATCAAAAGGCCAGGTAAAGAAGACGTCGGGTCTTCTGTGAAATGTATGAAGTTTAAGATTCACTCGATCGCCTTAGGTACACGAGGGTCTGATTCACATCGCCGACCGTGGCTCGGTTATCACTTGGGATTTTGATGTCCTTCGTCACGACGTCGTCTTCACGGTCTTTCGCCTCAAAGACCCGCCGCCACACGCGGGACCAAAGTCACCGCTGGCCGTTGCCACCTCTGACACGACAGCAGATGGAGATTGTGGTGGCGGCGGAGGCGGGGCCGGAGGTGTGGGATGCAACAATAGCAATAGTGCATGCAACAACAACAGCAACTTTACTTTTCCCTCTTCAACCGCGTCCGCCGGGGCCTCTGGTGTCGTCACTCACACCTCCTGCATCGAGAAGAGCTGGCGCGAAGGTGTCGATTACTTCAAGGTGGAGAACAGCATTGTGTGTCACGATGGAGAATCTATTCAGGGCTCTCACGTGACATCGCACACCGGCACATACGTGTTGCAGTGGAAGTTCTTTGATCGGTCTGCCGTAGCGCACCATCACAGCAGCCCGCTCGAGGACGTCCTCGATTCCATCACGCAGCACAAGGCCAAAGTCATGTATTACTACGAGACGCTTAAGTCGACGGACTACAAAGGTTCCATGACCAGTCTGCAATCGTGCCAGAGCGGCTTCTCGACAATCAGCAAGGCTTCCAGGCATTCGACGTCGGGGGTGTCGAGCGGCCACAGCTCCGGCCAGTCAGCTTCGGCGTCGGCTGCGATAGCCGCAGCCAACAGCGTACCGTCCTGACAAAGGGGCGCCAATCCCGCTAAAGTTGGTTGGGCGGACCAGGTTGAAGTTGTAACTATCGAGAAAGTAACGTAAGGCCAAGGTAGTTGTCGCGTCCTCCAGTACCAGATCGCGCAGAAGTGACAGTCGTTATAGTTACTATAGCTTGGAGTCAGCAACGTCGCCCTTTCCTCCTGATGACGGCGAGGCAGTTGGGGACGACAACCCATGCGACTCGAGCGCGCACCCACACACGTACACCCTGTACACGATCACACACATGCGACAAACACAGAAAACGTTTAGAGGACAACGGGATCAAGATTATACTATTCTTCAGATCTATCGTACTGTATTTTAGCTTAATGGGGACAAACATTGACGTGTATAAAAAGGAAGAAAACCTCGACCTCGTGCATCCAAATGCAAATAAAACTTTGCTCTGGCATCTGAGTTTGACCATTCTTTGCGTACGGCGAGCAGAAGCCACCCCGTGCAAGTGCGCCTTCAAGGGCCGCGACGCATTCAGATGGGACGAGGAGCTGTCATTTGTGCGTCAGTTCAACTTTGAAGCGGTGGCCAAGAACCATAGCAGAGGCAGTTTTGGAAAAAAAGCGGACAGTCCTATTGGAACTCTCCAGCTCAACTCGAGACCAACGTGATTGAGGCCGAGACAGAGGGTCAGACCGAGACATGCTCGCCCCTATGGCATCCTGTGGCGGGCCAAAGCCTACCCCTCCGTCAATGAATAGACAACCAATGCCTAAGCAAGTTCCAGGTCGCTCACTCATTCTGAACGTACCTGTATCGACGGACTGTGTGTCACAAAGAAGACACGCAGCCTCGTAGGGCAAGAATATTCGCCCCGGCCAGAGATAAATTACGGGAAGCATCGATCGGGTGTCTGAATAATGAGTGAGGCGGATAACAATCGGTTCTGGCGGGCGGTCACCCACGAGACAACCGAGTGCCTGAGATGCATCGTTTTTTGAGTCGCGCACTCCGCTCCCAAGCTTGGAGTGTGAGCTCCATACAGGGCGGGCAGCACGGGATCGAGAGCGTCGTCTGGATCGGACAGGGCAATCCGGCCTAGCCAGAGAAAACGTCGCCTGGCAACCTTGCCTCGGATAGCCGACGCTGGACGTCTGCCGCGCTGCCGGCCGTAGCACAGCCAGGGCAGGCCCGGCGGCCGCCGCCCGGGCAGCTCGAGGCCGCCAGATCAGCCTCGTTATTGTTGGCTCTCCTGGAGAGAGCAACCGATCACTACCTACTGAAGGAATGGCGTCGGTGCAGACCAGTCCTAAACCTTCGCGGGAATAAAATTCACTCTTGAGGTAAGGAGGCGTGGATCGTGGTCGGGGATTATTCGGAAAAATCCGGAGAATTTTTGCGCACCCGGCGGCGTGCCTCCGGGTGCGTCTTTTGGGGCGGGTCGCCGGATTTTTCGGCGTTTTTTGTGTCGTTTTTGGGGCTACGCCAACGTCGAGTTTGGCGTCGCCTGGCCCTCCTGCTCGTTAGCCGTGGCGGCTCGCCCGGCCGCCGTGGGGGCCGAATCGGCCGCTGGGGCCGGCGGTGCGTCACGCAAAAGACGCGCGGGCAAGTGCAATAACGTGTCCGTCTTCATTGCAGGCTCCTGGTTCCCACCAGCCATGAACAACCATCCCACTTACAACATCCTCGGCAACACACACAACCTGCAGCTCCTCGACACCATGTTCAGCGGTGGGATGCAGCCGGGGGCCGCAGATCAGGCGGCCAAGCCGCCTACATTGCTCCCGGCGCAGTACGCGGTGGCCGCGGCAGCCGCCGAGGCTTATCCGCAGCAGCTCGTCGGGCATCCCCACCACGCAATGAACTTGGCACAGTCGGCCGTGGCGCATGTTGTCACCACTGCCAACGAGGTCGTATATCATCAGCCGCAACAACAGCAGCAGCAGCCGATTAGCTACAAGGTGCCCCAGATGGACCCCGCCCAACCAGCGGTCGTGGCACAGCAGGTTCAGGAGGAAACCAAGAAGAAGGACATCGTGGCCGAAGCCGCCTCCAAGATCTTCGAGGACGAAGGAGCAAAGAAACAGCAGCAAGCGCCGCCTTCTTCGACAAATCCTCAGCCCACGGCTGTGAAGTCCGAGCCCGTGGCAGGCCCATCTGGAGCATCCGATGCAAAGAACAAGCCTTCTTCATCGACACCGGTGCGTCAGGGTGGACCCGTCACTGTGGGTAGGCCCCGGGGCAGTGGTGCCGGACGACCCTCGTTTCAGCGTCAACAGATCCTCCCCAGACTCCAGCTGCTGGAAGACGAGGACGACGGGCTAACGTGCAGAATGTGCCTGCAGTCATTCTGGTACAAGTCTCAACTGATCGATCACCTGAAAGGCACCCATTCTATCTCGGATCCCGAACGATATGAGCGTGAGGAGCGAGAGAAAAAGATGCGCCGCATCCGAGAGGAACAGCAACGCCAGATACTTGCAAAGAGACAGCGGATGGCGGCCGCACAAGGCCGCGGCAGGGGAATGCGTGGCAATCGCGGGGCTATGGGCCGCATGGGGCATCCAGCAGCCAAGCCCACTGGCCCTCGACCGTCTTTCCAGTACAGAGACGGCGCGTTCATCTGTGACCTCTGCAAAAAGAGCTTCAGTGACGGCAATGACATGGTCACTCATTGGAAGTCCCACGTAAAGCAACAGCGGCTTCAGATTGGAAGTCGCGGTATGCCTGGTCGACCACCTAGACATCTTATATCCGGCAGCCGTGGAAGTCGCATGAAGACCCATCTGTCCTCTAGAGGCAGACCGATTACAAAGCAGCAGGCTGGTAGGGGACGTGGTAGAGGGAGAGGTCTTGGTCGCAGCGACAAGGGTAAGCCGCGTTGGACCGCTTACCTTGTGTGGTCCACGCGTAGAAGGAAAGAAATTAGCCAGGAAGAAACTGGGTGGTCATTTGCCGATGTCGCTAAGAGCATCTCGGCCGAGTGGAAGGAGATCTCGGAGGAACAGAAAGCCAGGCTACAGGCCGAGGCTGACGCATTGAATGCGTCGGGCCAGAGAAAACTACCACGCGACGATGACGACGATGAAGACGAAAAGGATAGTGACGATGAAGACGCTTCAGACGACTGGAGCGAGAGTGAAGATGCAAATCTGGAGGACGAATACACTCCCAAAGTCCCCATCACACCTAGCCTTGTCAAGAGAGAAGACGGACAAGATGGTCCTCGTTCCACCCGCAAACGGAAGAGGCCTTCTTTCTTCCAAGAATTCGAGAATGAAGAGAACAACTTAGATAAGATACTCGACGACTTTGAACAGGAGCAAATCGAGGAGGCGAAGAAGCCAAAACCCGAAAGAAAGTTGGTCCCTCGTCCGAGTGGCACCAAGCGCCGAAGACGTAGGCAACAACCTACTGAGGAAGAAGAGTCTAAAGAGCCTGTGGAGCTTGAAAAGTCCAGGTCAGGCCGGGTGCGCAAGAAGACTAAGTTCCGCGATTATTTTGCTGGCGACGAAGACGAAAGCGGTGAGGGTGGCAGCAAAATGAGTGACGATGATGTCAATGATCCTGACGATTACCACCCAGACGAAAGTGAGCCTGAAGAGGAGGAACCGGAGTCAGCAGAGGAGGAGGACGAAGAGGAAGGCGAGGAAGGCAAAGAAGGTATCAAATTGCCACCTAAAAAGAGAGGCCGGCATAAAAAGCTCTTGACTGACGCAGAGATCGAGGAGGCCACCAGGAAGGCTAGGGCCGCCCGGGAGCGAGGCGAGGACATCGAAGACGACGAAGACGAAGATGACGAAGACTTGGAGGAGGACGTCGACGAGCTCATGAGCAGAGAGCCTAAGTCAGTGGCGCTTGTAGAGAGTTGTCCTTTGGACGAAGACCTCCCCATGGACGCGCCAGCAAAACCTCCTCCTTCCCCGATCCCTGCGGAAGTTAGAGAGCCTGCACCGGCAGCCGCAATAACAACACCTGCTGCAGTGGAGCAGAAACAAGAAGACACAGAACAGCCTTCCTCCTCCGTGCCATCACAAGAAAAGGCCGAGTCCAACGGCTCAGAAGTCGTCAAAGAAACGACGACGTCGACGACGTCGACGACGTCGTCGTCAGCAACGGTGGGGGCGACGGATGAGGCTGCAGAGGCCGCGGCAGCAGCGGAAGCAGCTGCAGCGACGGCGGCTGCGGCTGCAGCGACGGCCACCACGGATGATCTCTTGGTGGATGCTGCTTCCTCCAAGATGGAGGAGGGCGACGACAAATACAAAGACATTATTGCAGAGGGACAGATTGACAACATATTTAACTGAATTGCGCATGACTATGAGTGAAGAGAGGGCCAGCTGCGGAAAAGAGTACAAGACGTTGTTGTCGCTACATCAAATTCTCATGTTGACAGATAAACCTCTTGTGTAGAGTCTCGTGATGCTTGGCCTATTTTTAAGGACCCCACAGTGGTGATCGCTAGGGAGCGGCAAAATATGTTCAAGATGTCCATCGAAAATAGTCAATATTTACGTGAAAAAAAAAAGTCACGAGGTATTTTTTTTCAGGCTAAATATGTGAACAAATGTTATTTAGGGTCACATATTTCGCTGGAGATTTGCTTACTGGGCCTCTTTTTTCCGCACCAAGTCCATTCCTTTCATCCGGTTTTGATAATGTGGAGAAAGAATGTTAAAATATGTATTTTTTCGATCAAAATATGTACTGATTTCCAAAAATCACTGGAGGTTTATTTAGTTCTTCTGAAGGAAAATGCCCCGAAAACTGTGCTTAACTCTTTTTTTTGTTACGTAAAGACAAATTTTGCCACTCCTTAGTGATCCGATGGTTATGAGGAGTGCCGGTTGGCGTGGCAGAGCACCAGAAATTGTACTTCTTTAAGATGAAGCAGTGAAGAAATGTTCGTCATTTTTTGAGTCTGCACAATAAATTTGCGCTACTCCGATGGATTGTGTGCGAGCTGCGGCAGCTGCAGCCTGTGGACGGCCTCGTCCATCCTCCGAGAGAGCTGTCACAGTTGCTGTCGACGTCGTTGTCGTGGCGGGTGTCGCCGCCGATGACACGACTGGTCCGATGCACCTCCCACCCTCCCATTGTTGTTCCCCCTCCCGTCAGTCGGGTACGGCAGGTTACATCTGGACTATCTCATCCAAAGGCTCCAGTTTCGATCGATGCAAGCAAGGTTCGCTTTGTACTTGTGCTTGTACATGCATACGGATGGCTGCATTTGCTGCTTCAGCTTTCCATCAGAAATGTTAAGGGCGTTAGTTACGTACGCGTTACTCGTAGCTGGGCAGGTGAGTAACGATCTCCTGCTTGGAGTCACAGGTGTTTTCTTCAATGCTGCGGGTGAAAACGTGCTTCATCCTTGCATACGTCGTAAATTAGTGCTAGTGCAAGTAGCTTCAACGATGATGCCGAGAGAGGTGTTGCCTCTGCTGATGTCTCAGGTCATCTTCCTGGTGCTGTCGGTGACGTCCTTGTGGCCGACGTGGACGTTGGCAGTCGAAGAAGTCCGGGTGACGCCAGTGACTGTCCTGCTGGTGCTGGATGGCTTCCGCCACGACTACCTGGAACTTTTTGAAGGCGGTGTGCCCAACCTACTTAAGCTCAAGCTGAATGGGACGTACGTGAAGAAAGTGAGGCCTGTGTTTCCGGCGTCCAGGTACCCCAATCTGGCCACCTTGGTCACTGGCGTCTACACTGAGAATCACGATGTCCTCGACGACGAAGTCTTCGACCGGGAGCTGGGAGAGAATATCTATAAAGATCAAGCGGTGTTCTGGAAGAAGGCGAGACAAGCGGGCACGATATGGGTGAGGACTAACTTGATGCTTCACAGCGTAATCATAATTAAAGACACTCCAAATACAATACTTGTGACGCTTTGCCACCAACATTCATAGTCATTGCTCTTTAGGATCACAGCAGCAGAAAGAAGATCTACACGCAGGTGCTGGGGCTGCCAGAGAGCTTATTCCTGCACAACTACCAAGAGGAGCAGCCCGTCGAGGTAACATCCACGTCGGATGTTAAAGCCCAACCCACCAATCCCGAAGAAAATGAATTTGATCCTCCCATTGTTCCTAATGCTCCCGAGGAAGTTGACAACCTTCCACAATCGTTGCCTGCTCCTCCAGGTCGCTCAAAACGAGACGTGCCAGACTCATATGAAGATCTACTTCAGAAGACTGGCCAGTTTCTCAAGGACAGCCAAAGGAGCCACAGCGGCTTTCTGACGATTTTCTTGGACGAACCGGGCGCTACCGCGCGCGTAAATGGCCCCTTGGACGGTACCGTCCAAGCGGCGGTCATAGACATCGACGACTTCGTTGGAAGGCTGCTGGAACTCTTGCATGACAATACACACTTTATCGTGGTCAGCACGCCAGGCTTCACGCAGGTGCTCAAGAAGAATGTCATAGACTTGCAGCAAGACGTGGAAGAAGGGTCCCACTTGAACGTGGTGGGCAGTCCGACGGTGCTCAACATCAGAGAGGCCGAATCCTTGGGTAAGCTGCATAAGTTCCATTCCACTTCATTTTGTTCTGAGCTCACGCTTCTTCCCCAGACGAATCCCTCACAGTGCTTGCGGACTTGATTGACAAAGGAGGGAACCGCTACAGCGTCTTCCCTCGCCATAAGATACCTGAGGAGTGGCACTACCGCAAGAGCAGCCACGTCATGTCTATGGTCGCCGTGGCCTACGAAGGGAATCTCTTTTCGCACAACATCAAGCAGCCAATGTACGACACCTTCGGGTGGAACGGATACAGACCTGAGAACATTGACATGCTAACTCCACTGCTGGCCAGCGGGCCAGAGTTCAAGGCCAAGCCACAGCTCCATAAAAACCTCGTCGCCGTGGACCTGTTCCCGCTGCTCTGCACAGTGCTGGACATCCCATTTCCAGAGGGCAAGAACGGATCGGTCGAGACAGTGAGAGCGTTGCTCACCAGTGGTGGAAGCGTCGTCGAAAAGACCAAGAAGCAAATGGAGGACGCGTACAACTACGTCGTCCACAGGCCCATGGCTGGTGCGTCAGATGCGATTGCAATAAGGAGTCGACCATGATCTTATGTTTCCCTACAGTGTCCATCATCGCCGTCTCGCTCATCTGCATCACCTTGGGTCTCTGCATTGCATTGGCCCGCAGGAGGCACAAGCGACTGCTCACGCAGCAAGGATTCAGATACTCACAAGTGTAAGTCTGTCTTCCTTGTTGTTATTTCAGGAATCATTGCAGTACTTTTGCTTGTCGTATGCTTTCAGAAGCTACACTGAACTGACCAATTGTCCAGAAACTATAATTTCCTGATGCTGAGGTACGCAGTCCACGTGGTTCAGACCTGACTGACGCATTTCATTCACGCTCTCTTGCAGCCGCCACAACCGTCGCTCAGACGACGTCGTCGACGACAGCTTCGACGACGACAACCGCGGACTGATTGCGGCAGAGGAGGATGCCTGACTAGATGTGGACCTCGAGGACTGGACAGTGGAAGAGTTCAAAATGTAATAGAAAGGAAACAAGAAGGCTCCTTCTCCAGGGAGCTTCACGCCATGATACGGCATCATGGGATGATGAAGTCCCGGTAGTATCATAAACAGCCCTCAAGGTCCAGCGCTCTCCTTGTCACTGAGGGTTATGTCTGCAGCAATGACGTCATAAGTAATAACAACAGATGTACCATCCATTAGGATCACAATAGCAAGCTTTGTGATAGTACGAGCATGCTGTGAGAGCAGCCTTGCACGGATTAAAAAATGCACTAGGGTTGATCTGCTACAAGATGCCCACAGTCCTACACACCTGCACCTGTCTCCAGACAGAGACAAGAGCATAGTCAAGGAAGTTTACGGAAATATGAGAGGATTGATCGTGTCACTCTTGTGAAAGAGCGTCGTGTTCTGCTCTTCACTTGAACTTTGATTGCTTTAGAGCAAGCCTTCTCCACTGATGACTCTTGTGCTTTGGCCTTTAGTTGATGCTTCACCATCATGAAGTCCTGCTTGGCCTTCTGCTTGTGTCAGGTAAGTGCACCTGGGGGAGCCGCCCGCTGGGCCTTGCGTGAGCCAACTTTCTGTTCTGCCCTCCATCATTGTAGCTAGGGAAACCTCCTTGTCGTGGCAATGCTTTTTGTCAACAATTCTGATGGCCAAAAGGTCAACAACTTCTTCATGGCTTCAGGATAAGGAGTAACAAATTACAGAACATACAGTACTGGGCATACAATACGATGACCAACGAAGGTATATCTGCCATGCTGCTGCCATCATGCGCTTGTCCTTGAATGTCTTGTAACCTGCTGGATGTCTTGATGGCACTCACAATAGCTTCACTGGCATCAGGAGGGATGAGGTCAAGAGCAACATGAGCCCCGAACAGCAGCAGAAGAAGCACATCACATTGGCGAGGCTGCAAGACAAGCCAGTGTGATGTCCAAAAATATTGATATTCGTCAGCCCTGCGCCAGGGACCGCATGGCTGACGAAAGCCCAAGTCAGGGACATGATGGGGTTCTACGTCAAAGAGTATGAGGACGTTCGTCTTGCTTCTAGCTTGAGTGGCCACGGAGGCAACAAGGGATCCCCCAATCTGACCTGGGAGGGAATGGCGGTCCTCCAGGACAACGAGCTGCTCCATTTGGTAAAGATTATCATCGTCAACGGCATCTTATTTGAAGACGTCGCCGAGGGGTACGCCCTGAAGTGCCCGGCCAGACTGTCTGTATTGGGGAGTGCAATGGCCAATGGGACGGTCGGATTTTTGGATAAGACCTTCATCCTGGTTATCAGGTAAAATGATCTGAACCATCGCTGTGACAGTGTGGAAGATTCTTTTCATTGCAGACTTGGGAGACCAGGGAATAGACTGAGCTACGCGGCGGTCGACGCGGGGCTGAGGATGTGCCCTAATGCCGCGTTCGTCATCAAGCTGGGGACCTGTTGCGCCCACGCCGGCAAGCCAAGGCTGGGAGACGTCGTTGTCATGGGCTCTGGGGCAAATGATCGGTGCCCGGTCGATGCCGATGAGAAGATCGAAGACGAGTGGATCACGTATTCCCTCTTTCAATATCCTCATCTAGACGAGCTGCTGATCATGCAAGCGACCTCCTTCTTAGACTTCCCTGGAGCTGGTCTTGGCTCGACTCGAAGCTGATCTCGCCCTCGAAGCTGGTCTCGCCCTCGCCCTCGAAGCTGGTCTCACCCTCGCCCTCGAAGTTGGTCTCGCCCTCGCCCTCGAAGCTGGTCTCGCCCTCGCCCTCGAAGCTGGTCTCGCCCTCGCCTTCGAAGCTGGTCTCGCCCTCGCCCTCGAAGCTGATCTCGCACCCGGATCAG
>JAAUXU010012046.1_pt1 | contig 60468 bp, 82 predicted proteins | sample 7278151 | NCBI WGS metagenome assembly JAAUXU01 (sample SAMN14350113, study PRJNA611818) | marine sediment metagenome | isolation source: surface marine sediment (1.8m) | place: French Polynesia: Moorea | collected 2018-08
GTCCTTCCACTGGCAGACGAAAGACTTCTTGTTGGCCCCGATGTGGTCATTGTTCAGATGCTATAGAGGAAGAAGGGAAGAACTCGAAAAATGATGGGGGTCGTAAAGGCGTATTACGTCGTCGGCTCGATAAAGCCGAAAATCCACCCATTTTGGTCACCCTTTTAGCTACTGATCGCGAAAGACAAAAAGCCGACGGTCAAGCAATAAAAGAAGCGCTCGCGCACTCGCACGCGCTCACGCACGCACGCGCGGTCACACATGGACGACAGTGCAGTAGTGGTCAAGAAAAAAGGGGATGGAGAGACCCTTTTTCTTTCTCTTCGAACCCTATACAGAAAAAACCGGGTCAAAATTTGCATTTTATTTCATTCCCCCTCCTCCTCATTCTTTCCTTTTCACCCCTCTGGGATCTTAACAACCTGATTGGGTTGTAGAATGTGATTGGGTTGTAAATCTGTCCCCCACTTCGAACCTCTCTTAAATTTTTTGTCTCTGCAGAGCAGCGGCGAAAAATGCAGCACAGATTGCTCAAGGCTGTTGCATGAATGGAAGAGGATGGCATCACCGGAGGCAGGAGGAGGTAATTCCCAGTGTTTGCCAAGTCCTCCTCAGCAATAAAGAAGTAGTCGTCGTCGCAGTCGTAGTAGTAGCTGGTAGTGGTAGCATTGGTATGTGAACTAATGCACGATTAGCACGCATATCTGCATTTGCAGATGGATGGCACGGGACGGCGGAGTCTATCATAACATAAGGGTGCGCACGTATGCGGACGTCCTGCTTAATTGACTTCTTCGCCCCGAACAAGACTGCCAATTCGGTCATTAAGAACAGGAAGTTATAGTGCCATAATGGCGGTAAATTCTCGACGATGACCGGCACTAGTTGAAGTTCTTAGAGCTACTGCAGCTACGCCAAACCCGTTTCAATACAGAAAAGCGAAAGAGATTGGCTGCAATCAGTCGATATCGCCTACGGACGGTAGAAACGCACCTGATACTGAAGAAAGGAAAAGTCAAGGGGGCTGTTCTCTAAGACCTCATCAATCTGAAGAGCCTCATTCAGACATTGACAGTCCTGTTTACCAGCAGCTCCAAAACTCTCAGTTTTCTCTAGGTCTATAATGCCCTCCTTTCCCAAAGGGGGAGGATCTTACCTACTGTAAAACCGAGAGTTCCGCCAGCCAGAAAAACATCGCGCGCCCAAAAAAAAAGTCGGCGTATAACCATTATTCTTTTCCGCACTCACTTTAACTAGGTGATCCTGCGTGTGGAACTCTCTGTCGCACCCTATCCAGTGGCAATGGGTCTCGACGAAGTCCGGCTCATCCTTGATGCGGCCGAGGTGGCCGACCGTCTCCAACTTGGCTCTGCGCAATGAAACATGCCTGATGTCGCGTAATGTCCTCATGGCGCACTGTGTTTCATTTGTTGTTACCTAGGTGTGTTTCTGCCTCCTCCAGAGGTATGGCGGACGCCCCCGTTGAGGTTATCTGCACAACCGCCGCCTCCAGGGCCAGAAGACGAGGAGGAAGAATCTTTACGGCGGCTCTCCAGAGAAGAAAACTGAGTAGCAATAAAACAGATGGATGAGTCAAGGAGGACGGACGCTACGTGGGCTCTTAAGAACAAGCACAAGAATCATAAAAAGATTACTTGTAGAAACGTGAAGATTAATAGAAACCTTGTAATTGCACCTCGTGTAGTGTCGTGCGTATGTAGTTAATTACCTTTTTAGTGTCCCCTTTAATATCCTCCTTCGTGTCATCGTCCTCCATGGTGCTGGAGACCACGTTGGAGGACGGCTCCTTGTCGGAGTTCCCAGACGGTAGAGGCAAAAATGGAGAGACAGCGGAGGAGGAGGTAGTGGTGGGCACCTGGTGAGACATTGGTGGTAGGGCAGTCGTGGCTGCAGCTGAAGCTGCGGCGGCCGCGGCGGCCGAGTGGAGCAACGAGTTCTGCAAGGAGTTGGTGGGCGAGAGGAAGGGCGAGGTGGACGCGGAGCGGATCAGGTGGAGCTGCTGTTGCAGATGCGCAGATTGAAGCTGCTGGGCTGCGTGTAAACTTAACGCAGGACTAATGGCACCTAAGACACGCAGAGAGAGAGAGAGAGAAAGGTCAGTACGACCCACTTATATGGACAAAAAAACTGCTACGTATTCCCCGTACGTAAGCCAGGTATTCATGAATCAGGCAATCAAAGTCCGTACGGTCATCTAAAGAGACAACATCAAACTCGCGAACAAGGGCACGAAGAAAAGACCCTTTATCTCCTCCGTGACGTGTACACTTCAAAAGAAGGTATAGAAGGGCTCTTCTCCCTTCCCCCCCCCCCTCCTGTTGTCTATGAATTGGGCCCATAACTAACTCCGCTCTTTGCTATCGACATGGGTTTAGCTAGGTGGCTGGCTAGACTGTAAAACAGACAGATAAGAAGAGGGGAAGAGGGTCTGTCTACGTAGCTACCGAGCGGTCACGGATGGGGGATCTTAACTCAAGGACAGCCAACATCCGACTGAGGCGAGAGATGCAATGAAGGGCGCAAATGGGTCATTCAACTTGGAGAGCGAGCGACGAAAGGGGATCAACTGAATTGGGTTACAACACTCAAACCGTGACGACGATGAGAAGATGGAAAAGGGAAGACACCTGATAAAGCCGTAAAAAGCATTTACAGCGGCTCTACGTGCGCACCATACGTAGCAGTAAGTGGAAAGGGGACTTCTTGCTTTAATGTGATGGGAGAAGATTGCCTCTTTTCTCGTATCGCAGTACTCACCGGTAGACAAGTGGCCATAGGATCCGCTGGAGCTGGGGCTGCCAGATCCACCGCCGGTAGTCGCGGCTGCCGCCGCGGCTGCGGCGGCTGCGGCGGCCGCGCTGCTGTTGAGAAGAGAGAGCGATGCCGTCGGCGAGTAACGGATCAGTGTGCTCAAGTCTAGGTCTGAATAGGGAGAGGCGGCGGCGTGTCGCTTGCGGCCAGTACGGCGGGATGCTGAGGATAAGAGATTATGCACGTTATGCATGCATGCATCCATACGGACGTATACCTGAGACTTTCCAACTCACCTTCTAATGACAATGGGTCTACGATCCCTCCTGACGCTTGCAACTCGCCCAATCGCTGAGCGGCCGCACTCAGGTCATGCTGCGCCGCGGCGTTTTGCGCGGCCGCTGCTTGCGCCGCGGCGGCGGCGTGAAGTCGCAGCGACGTGGTTGGGGAACCGGCCGCGGCGGCCGCGGCGGCCGCTGCGTGCGCGGCGTGATGGAAGTTGAGGTAGGTCGGACTGATTGAGTGGGGCCCAAGAAAAGAGGTGGCACCATCGGGAAATCCCGGAGCGAGGCTGGAACGGATGTAGAGAAGAAAGTCATCATGTGATGCTCGTCTCGTCGTCTGTCAGTCCAAAGGTAAAACATGTTTCCCCAACCCTTCAAGTTCTTCCCCTCCCCGTTGGTACTCACACACATTTGGAGGAAACTGCGACTTTGACATGAAAGATGATCGACAATATCCGGCATTCTGAGACATGCCACTAGCAATGAATGTCTTCAAGCGCTATTAAGTCTCTCCGTATCATGGCAGGCAGGCAGTGGAAGACAGGCCATTTAATTCATCACAGTCTTGACTGTGATTCGTCCATTTTGACCTTTCACAAAGCTCTTACTCAGGCAAATCTCTGCCAAATCGTAGCGTCACAATGACTGCCACAAAACTTGGAGAGACCTTTTCACATGTCGACAAAATTGCTTTCTCCCTCAGCGCACTCAGACTTGTCGAGACCCTCTTGAAACGTTGTTACAGGTGCTGCTCTTATTTCTAGTTATTCAAGTCGTAGCTTCTGGCTCGTTCTGACCTTCTCCCCCTGCCCTCTGACTGAGACGTATTGCCCAAGACGCGATGACAAAGTTCCCTACGTCAAGAGCTCGATGATCAGAAGAGATCTCAGTCAAAAAATTCTGTATTCCCCAGAGCGTAAAGCTAAAGCATTCAGCTTTCAGCATGCTGCATACTCGAATGAAATGAATCTGTCAAATTTCCCTTGTCATTCTTCTGTAATTATTTGACTGAAACACCCTACTCGAGTTAGGCGTGCTTGAACGAGGAGTGAGCGAATTAATCGGCATTGACATCATCCACTCTGGGAAGGTGATTCTGTTGTCCCCCGTTCCACGCATGCGTCTACAGTGTATTCTTTTGGCCCGGGCTTTCATGTCCAGTAGCCTTCGAAGATGTCGTGGATGCTCGCGGAATGCCAATTAAAAGCGCCGAGGCCCTCCAAAAACGTCTTTTTATGTCAGCTCCTCTCTGGGTTTGGGATGGGAATGTCCCTGTTTGGACACACGAGTCTGTTGCGAGAACCAGAGGAATTCTGGAGTGAAAATTCTTAGGATTTCAGGGGCAGCCATCGTGTCTGATGCTTGTAACGGCCATTACTAAAACGAATTTTTATGCGACAGATCAAGAACCGACTGTCCAAAATCAGTCAGCAAACGTCTGCCCTCGTCGATATCGTTTCAACAGTTTTGACTTTGTCAGAAGCCCTCATGTTCACATGTCTCGTGTATAGAAGGGAAAAAAATCCCTCGAGAGGCGAAAGTGATAAAAATCTCTCTCTTTTGAAGCACCATAGTCTGGATATGGGCGGTAGGGACAAAATCTCTAATTTTTTGCTCTGTCCGCTTTTTTCCCCGGGCCTTTTTCAATAGACATGTGGTAAATCAAGTCAGCCGAGTCAAAAATTGAGGGCCGTGAAAGGTCAGGTTAGTCTGAGCATGTTAGGTATGTCCTTTTGATTAATGCTTTTGTCATAAATGCGTGTATTTTACAACCTTAAACAAGATCGGACCGACTAACGTACCACATGGTGTTTCATTAATACTGTAAACCTGTCCAGAAACCTCAGTCTCTGGACGTATCGTGATTTCCTTAGACCCATGTGATAGCTAATCGAGAGACGTTTATCATTTTACATATATGTTCTACCATTCTCCTTCAACGTGGTCACTTTGAAGAAAAAAGCCCACACTGACGAGATGTGTTGTTCAGCTGTTCCATTTCATTAATTGTTCAGGTATTCAAGAAATAACTTTATCAAAGTTGGCTTTCGTGCAAGGCCAAGATCGGCAACATTTATCCGTGCTTTTGTCTTTTTCAACATTTGGGATGGAACTTTCATACCAGTACTGTACGTATGCACTCTAATAATGTTTAGAGATGAACGCTATCAATTTAGTCAAGTATCCAGTAACTTTTCTCGCCATCACATGACAGCTGATCGAGGCACCGCAGAGATCCTGGGGGAATTGCCACGTTTACGCTGCCTCCAGGCTCCAAGTGAACGTGTGCGCCCGCCCCATCTGTGCTGAACACATGTACGTACGTACAGTACAATTTGAGAGAGCTATTGAGCGTTTGACGACAGTATTGTGAATCTGTCAGCGTCTCTTGACTTTTCCTCACCCCCCCCCTCAGCCTTAGTCATTGGGGGATTACATCGATGCCGATTTTTGGCTCCGGTTCATACACCGCTTGCATGTAACCAAACCATTGTGTATCCTCAGCTAAGAAGGTTGCGCTTGCGGGTCCCCCAACAAAGAGAGGTCACGAGTAACCCAACACTGCAATAAAAGTATCGAGTTACTGATGCAGCTACTACTAACCGAGGATATGTATGTCCATGTACGTACCTCGGGATTGTATCTACCACGTATTCTTTCTGTGAACAAAAAGAAGGTGTCAAAACACAATTTGCCTGTCCGGAGATTTCTCCCCACTTGGTGTTTGACATAAGCTCACCGAACAAAAGACTCTTGAGACGAGACTGCCAAAAGTCGCAAAGTCTGAGAGCAGAGCAAACACAGCTTCTTTTCCTTTTAAATCTCTCATCTCTATATCAGCCAATTTGAAGAAAACTACATTGTTACGGATAATCGTTCAAATAGCAAAGTTGGTCAACATCAAACAGTCCTATGCAAGCTTTCGCACGAGCCAAAAGGGTTGGCTCTGCTTGCAAAATCGTCGAGTGGTGATGGGCAAACATTTGTTCTTGTGCTTCCTCCACCAACAATAAACGAAGGAGGAAGAGAAAGAGGAAAAGAGTTGTTGAGTTATGAAAAGATTTTATGGCTCCATTGATTTTTTTTCCTCCTTCCTTCTCATGCAGAAGGGGAGGAGATTGCTGCATTTATTTACGACTCCATTGTCCAAGCCACACATGCAAACATGTCAAAAGTGGCAGCACCACAGGTATGGAGAGAGGGGGAAAACCTTTTCACTTTTGGGATTTTCGCCTCGTGATTGAAGCCTCCAATGCTGCCAGTTGTAATGGGAGAATTGACTCTCCTCCTCCGTCGTCGTCGTCGTCGTCGACGACGACGACGACGACGACTTGGGCTGGAATTCTCTCGGCGCTGCTGCCAAACTGATTGCTGATTCCAAAACAACTTGATTGCCACAAGCAAGCACTCAATTTCTCCAAGAGCCTCTCTTACTCCGAAGCAGCGGCAGCAGCAGCCATTTCTTTTTGTTGCCCATTTGTAATTAGTACCTGCGGCTCGCTCTGCCCGCCTACCAAGGAAAAAGCGCCGAGAGAGTAAACGTCTTATTTCAAACCAGGGTTGCAAGTGACGTTGGGACGGTTCCAAAGTTGTGTGTGGCAGACATCGCGCAAGTCATGACCACGGGCTGCAATGAAACCAACGATACACCATCCACGTATGCATAAGCGTGTGAGGTGCCCTGAATGACTGCTGAAGTTACTACTGGGCTTTCTGGAAGGAATTCCGCCGGCAGGAGTAAAATATTTGTGCGACTCTGGAGCTCCCACACGCAGCTGCAGGATCTCAGCCTGACTCCTCATTGTCCCCCCCAGCAGTAGGTGCTTACGCGCCCCATCAGTAGCAACCCTGTACGAGTTTACACCCCTGGTGATTTCGTCTTCTTCTTGGGCTAACAACATAACAGCCTTGTTGCTGAATCGTTCTCTCCTCCTCCTGCTGCATTTGACCCATCGTTGCCTGCTAGCCAAGCTACTACGCACAGGTGAAACGAGCCTTACCTGAGTGGGGGTGCAAATAAATCAATCCTACGCTCAAGGAGGGGGAGAGAGAGCCCCCGAAATAACCCGGCGGCGACGACCGCCGAAAGTAATTAACATAATCGCTTTAGCTGGGTGTTTTTACTTCTCCTCATATTTGTTTTCTCTTCTGCTTGTTGTCTACCGATCTACTGAACCACGCCAATTTGCCTCTCTTTTTTTTTGGAGCCCGCGCTCCGGTCGCAAATGATTGTTATTACCCAGCGCACTTTTGGGATTCCTGCTCACAGCGGAACAAATAATGCCGCCGGCTTGATTGTCCCCAGTTTGTAAAACAACGTGGCCGTAAAGTGGACGTGGCTTTGGGGCGGAGAGGACGACTGGTGTGGAATTAAGAGAAATGAAATATGGCGGACATTAAGCATTGACAGCTCAGGCATACTTCATTGGCAGTCCCTGGAGGAGATATTGCACCGAGATAGAGCAACGCACACTCGCTGCCTCAAGCAGTGGAGTGGGGCTGGTGTTTTGTTCGCCCTGGCTTTTGGGTATCATTAGAAAAACGCCGCCTGTTGCCGACAAAAAAGAGGACTGGTAGGAGGAGTAGGAAGAGTGAAAGCAAAAGGTGAGCTACCGAGTGGGTAGCAACGAGGAATTTTTGTCTGTCAGGAGAACAATGATTCTCCCTTTGTGACATGAGCGCGGATTGAGTGGTTTAAGTCATTAGCAAAGCCTTTAAATCTCAGTCTTGATGGTCAGAGCCAAAGCACCCCTATTTCTTTGCTCCTCCAGAAAAATGGTCTTCGACATTTCAGAGGGCAAGAAGGATGGGGGTGTTATTACCTGTCATATCTGTATTTTCCACACAAACAATTACATCTCAACAGGAGGAGAAAAGTGCTTCTCCCACTGCTCCGGCACCGTCATTAGACGTCGGTTTGCTGTACTTCAGGGGCCATGCAGCAGACAGACCAAACGGCCAAATTAGGTGTGAAGTGGGGAGAGCCGTTACTAAATGATTATCCGTGCCTGCATCCGCCGGCCTCAGACAGCAAAATAGAGTGATTTATGCCATAAACGGTGCAGGAAATCGCTCTTTTTTCCCCTGGTTTCTCGCCATAAAGAGGTGAAACATTGGTCCTTTTTTTTTGGCGAGAGAAGTGACCACAGAGACGACCAAATCGCGACTGACGCCGCCAGAAATCGCCTTCTGTCAATCAAGAAGTACTTAGAGTCTTCTCAGCTTCAACCTTCCCCCCTAAAATTGAAGTGGCTGTTTGTAGATCGATATCTGAGTGCCAATATCACGGTGGCAAAAGCAGCAGCGGGCTCAAAAAAGTCAGAAATGTCGGGCGTGTTTTCGGACGGCCCATTTCGCCCAAAACCATTTTTCATGAAACTGTTTTGACTGACAGTTTGGGGCGAGGAAAATTCCACGGGACTGCTGACTAGGACTTGACAGCTTCAGCATTATTTTCATCCCCCCCCCCTTCTCCAAAATTTTGCGAATTCTTCCACTTTCCCTCCTGCCTTCTTCTCGTCCTCGTGGTTGTCAGAGGCTTCGTTTTAATTTCCACCGTCCTCCGACTGATCAGTCAAAGACTCGTTCCATTAATTGGCCAGAGATGAGCCACTACTGATTCTGGCTCTGCTCTTCGGCGGAATTTGCTCTGGCATAATTTATTGCTCTGTCGGAGGCACCACCCATGATATGAAAATGGCGGACTCAGCGGGAGACACATCAAAATAGAACCCACGCCATTTAATATTTCACACAGAGGGCTAATTTTGAGGAAGAGAATCCGTCTAAATGTGAACTTTCGCTGAAGCAGCTGGCACGAGGTGTATTTGCTCTCCCAGGAGAAAGAATTTAGCAGGATGTCTCTCATTTATGAGAGGGCCCGACGGAATTCAAGTGCCTGCTCTGAGAGGAGCAAGGCAGGATCTGGTACAGAGCAAAGGTGTGCATGTGCGTTCGTCTGGTACGCACAGACCAGTAATCTCCAGTCCTCATCTTGAGCTCTTTCTTTGCTGAGACGTTTGAAGACGCGTCGGTCCCAATGTTCCTCGCGCTCGCGCACCCAAAAGTGAGATCTCAGATTTTTGCGGGTGATGGAAAATTTGAGGGTTGTTCTTCTCTCTCTCATTCAGCCAACCGGTAGACATCTCCCAGATGCTGATTAATGATGGCGGGATCATCCTGACATTTCCAGGTTTTTCCTTCTTACTCTGACCACCTCACTCAAGACGTCTGCACGAGAAAATCAAAACGAGATCCGGCGAAAAGCAAACCCCGGGATCAGATTGCAAATTGCGGTCAGTCAGAAGCTTCTTTTTTTTCTCCCCCCTCGCTCTCCAGTTAGTTCCACGCCGGCTACCTCGATCCTGTCCGCGTTGTACTACGTCGTCACGTACTGCGTGCCGCTCCTCGGCAACGCGGTTTCCTCTCTTATCTGTTCTTGGAGCCCTCAAAAAGGTCATTTTTAGGCCTAAGTCTTAAAGCGGCAGCTTCTTGACTGCTAAGTAGCATTAAGACCTAACACGGAACGCCGCTGGCTTTCTGATGAAACAATTAAGGCGGCGAGATTTATCTCCAAAGGCAGGAGGGGCACAAAGCCCGCCAGGGCACGGTGGAAAAACAAAACAGAGCCAATCTCCGGTGCGTGAGCAGAAAAGCCATTAGAGACTCATTTTCTCCACGAACGGACCAAGTGTGGTCACCACCACAACCCGGAGGGGTCTTAATTGCAAACGAAGGAATTTTTCTTGGGTGCCTCTGGTCAAAAAGCGACGACGTCTTTGCATAATGGAGAACTGCAATGGATGGGTGGCGGCGGCTGCCGGCGGAGGCCGGCGGCCAAGAAGGTTCTCTTTCTTACCCTGGCGGCTGGTGATGGTGGGCCGCAGCCGCGGCGGCGAGACCCGGGTGCCACATGGCGGCGGCGGCGGCCGCCCGGGGGTCGGAGAACGCCGAGAACGCGGACGGTGGCAGTTGCAGAGGCAGACCGTTTTTGTCCAACATGGCTCTCAGCTACTCCTGTTAACAACGACACATGCTCGATGCCGCTTGGAAAAATATTTCCCCAAGCCCCAAGACAACAACACTTGCGTGAAAACAAAAACAACAAAAGTCTCTGGAGTGTTGTTCCACAACCGCTCGTTAGCACACTGAAGAAGAAGACTCACTTAGTGGCGGCGACGGCGGCTTCTGCGACGCGCGCGACCGAGGAGACGAAGAAGAAAAAAGTCTCCCGAACGGTGTTTCGCGTCGCTGTTGACCGTTTGCGAGAGCCAGAGGGAGGGTAAGGGGGAGGCAGGGAGGAGGGACGAGGAGGCGCCGCTGCAGAAAATCTCTTCATTTGGTATGAGGAGGAGAGAGGTGAGGTGAGCCCACTTTGCGTTAGTGAGTGAGAGATCTTGCCTCGTTGACGACCGGCCGCAGGCTGCTGCTGGACCTGGACCTGGTGGTGGAGCCGTCGCCGTCGCCGTCGCTGCCACCGCCGCAGCCGCCGCCGCCGCCGCCGCAGCAGCAGCAGCAGTCGTCGTCGTCGTCGACGACGACGACGACGACGACGACGACGAAGACGACGAAGACGCTGCTGCTGCTGCCGCTGCATGCATGACGACCGCCTGTCAGAAAAAAGGGGTCTTGTAATGAGCAGCATCCTCACAGACGTCGAGCAGGAGGAGAAGCAAAAAACGCGAAATTAAATAATGGTTCTCTTCAAGCTCTCCTCTCGCTCTCTGTCTTCCTTCTGTAAGTGCCTAGGCATTTAAACGGCCGCGGCCAATCATCTCCCTGCGTTAATAGCTTTACACCGCCACTCGTTTCATTTTTTTGTCGTAGCGGGAAAGATGTTGAGGAAGCGTCCACAAGTTTAAGGACTTTCCGAAGTTGGGCAATGCATGAAGGATGCGTTGCTCACCTCTTCTCGGTGGCAACTCCCCTTGGCGGTGGCGCCTTCGTAGGTGTGCTCGAGGCTTCTGACCTGCTCAAAGGAGGAGGAAGAGTGATGAAGACAAGAGACTTTGATGATCGAGCTGGCTTCGCCTCAGCCAAGCACCGTACAATTGGGTGTCTCTAGGGAAGAAAGAAGGAAAGAGCTAAGGAAGACACTGTACGAAAAAGAAAAAGACGTTGGGGAGGTGACTTCGTTGTGAGCCTGTGATGAGTGTAGACATAACACGCCCAATGGAGCTGGCACAATGCCGCAATGAAATCTCATCACTACTCTAACCGAGTGCAGAATTGGCACTCAGATTGTTCAGTGCTTGAGACTCTGACTGGTGTCAGGGAAAAAGAGAGACCACTTCTGCTGCTGCTGACGCCGCTGCCCTGGCCGTCGCCGCCACCGCCACCGCTACCAACACCGCCGCCGCCACCGCCGCCACCGCTGCCAAGACGCTGCTCCTGGACACACCGCGTATTTAGCGGGAAAGATTAACACCCGATTCTTCTGTCTTCTTCCACCAGCCACAGAAGAATGCAGAGAAGAAAGATGATTGCGCTCAATTGAGGCAAGAAGATGATGACGAAGAAGGAGAAGGAAATTGAGACGTTTAGATAATGAGGCCGACCGAGGAACTCTTTACTGCTTCTCCTCCAGCTGTGAAGCTCATAATTACTCGCACCAAATTGATACTGAGCCGCGGCAGAAGCAGCAGCGGATTCATTATGTGTCTGTCTCAGAAATAGGAGAAGTCGAAAATGTTCCACGAGGTCAAGGGAAGCGCAGGCACGCCGAAGAAAAGCAACTGTTCGGATGTGAAGAATTCTATTTCTCCGTCTCCTTTCACTCAGAATGAAATGAGATCGTCACAGGATGGTTTATTTCTTTTTTGCCCGAGTCACTTTGCTTTGTTTCCCTGACTCTTTCTCCAGAAATTCCAACCACCTCCCACTTCCTCCTACCAAAAAAGTCGGTAAAACAGATAATGCGGAGTGACAAATCTGAGTGCGCAAGTACTTGTCCTGTCCAGAGACATTTATCTCTGGTGCACTCTGGTAGGCGTGGTGTGACTGCCTTGCCTTGCCCCTGCCCTGCCTCGCCCTGCCCCGCCTGGCCTGGCCTGAGCCCGCGTGCGTAGGTAAGGTGTACGTCGGTGCGCTACGCACTTTACGATCAGTCCATGCTGATACAGTTCAGACTGAGCCCGATAGACCGCGCTCGGTCACAGATAGCAGTCATACACCCATGCGTGTGTTGAGGGCACTGGTGGATGATGCCCTCCAACCCGATGGTCTTCATCTTTGAGGCACACACGTCTCGTCCACAGCGGCGGCGACGACGACGACGACGACGACGACGGGGATCTTTTCACCAAGACCGACGGCCGCTTGGTGTTCGGCAGCAGCAAAAAGACATAAAGCACAGCTCTAACGAGAAAGAAAAGAATCTCCGAGTGAAAAACTCTTTTTCGGCAGGAAATCTAGTTTTTCCTTTCTCTCCTCCTCTTTTCTTTCTTCTCCCGTGAGAGCTGTCAGAGAGCTGCGAGCCAGTTAACAGCACCGAGGTGGCTGAGGGCAGAAATGTGTCGGATCTTGAGGGGTGAGGGAATGGAGATGATGAAGAGGAGTCGCATAATGCGTACGCGGCCGCCGTCGCCGCCGCCTCCGCCGCCTCCGCCGTCACGTTGGGCTGCATGCAGAGAGCGCAACTTTTGTTTCCCCACCTCCATTCAAGAGGAACCTCTCGACGTCGTCGTAGTTTGGCTATCATCGCGGAGAGAGAGACAGAGAGAAGAAAAAAAGAAGTAGAAGAAGAAACCGTTTTCTAGAGTAGCATCTATAGTGCTGTCACTACCTTCCCAGCCTTCTTGTTTCTAAGATTCTGTTCGCTTAATCACAACGCGACGGAATTGGTAGTGGGGGAATTGGTGTGTTAACAGGAGCGAGAATGGGCTGGGAGACAGACTTGTAGTATCTCCTCAGTTAGCCTTTTTTCATTTCTCATCCTGCTGATTGAAGGAGAGATTCCTTTATGGGAGGGGACAAGAGAGGTTATCGCGGCTAAATGCACTAGGTCTGTCAGCACGCCTGTGTTTAAGAATGCATCAACAACGCACTGATGCAATTTCTTGCCTACATTGACTGACCTTCGTACGCAGGAACCCGGTGCACCACGTACAGACACCGTCGCTTAAGATTAGTCTCGAGATTTCATGGCATCTAGGGCAGATACCATTCTTTAACAAGAGGGGGGGGAACTTCTGTTTCCATTTGGGGAGAAGATTTGATGACACAGCGATATAAAGGATTGCTCCTGCTTTCCGTAACAGATGTGTCCCGACAAGCTCGGAAATCGCAGCCAGCGATATGATTAAAAGGTCCGTTGAAGGCAATGCAATTGCAAGAATTCGTCGAATCTCTCCTTGGCCGTGCTCAGATAGAGAAAAAAAAGACCCAGCACATGCGACCCTTATCTGATCTCTCTGCTTGCGTACGGAAAAAAGCGGACGTGCATACTAAAAAAGCAGGGGGACTCATCGAAACCTTCCCAGGAGGATTATGACTGAGCTACGCGACAAAATATCCGGGATTTGAAACATCAGGCGTGCAAAAGCTCCTCCTGCGGCGTGGGAGAGCTTCCCCGGCCGCGAGCCAAAACAAGACTGAAGGAAATCCACCATCCCGATTCCCCGGGACGACTCAGGCATGAATATTAATCTTGTTGACGGTTCATTGTCAGGCGAATTTCGTTGCAGGGAAGAGAACGATGCAGACTTGGCACTCGGGAGAAGAAGAAGAAGAAGAACGTTTTATCGGTCTTCCAAGCTTTTGACTGCGCTCATGCAACGTGAATGATTCATTCCCCAAAGAGGGCAAGAATATTGGCAGTCAAATTGAAATGTCTCCTCAGCCATTTCTGCCCCTCAATGATGCTGCTCTGACTCGTAAAGCGCGCCAATAAAATGCCTCCTGACCGCAGAAAATTTACAGCCCACCGGAATCTTTTAAGCATCCCTGCGACGTTCAACATAAACACGTATTGCGAGATTTACGGCTAATATTTCATGGTATACAGGGAGTTTCTTCTTGACCACCTCTGGGCTGTAACCCTTTAAAGAATGACAGCTCTATCACGTGGTCACCATAACGGGAGATCTGGGCAAAAACAATCATAAGTGTTTTTTTTTCTATCTTTCTGGCAGAGAAAAAAAAACCGACCAAGATGCATCTCGTACGTATGCAGTATGTACAATTTTGTCCATCATAGTCGAGGTTTGTCTTGGCATTTGTTCAACATGACCACGCGCTACTCAACGGTCATTTATTTCATGACTCCCGCACGGAGAGAGCTTCAATAATGCAAGGCCCATGCATGTGTTGGCCGGCCGCTACTTGCCAGTTGCCGTCACTGCAACACACACAAGAAAACCCCCACCAGGAATGCCTGCGTGTTTAGTGCGGGTGCTTAAATCTCTCTCTCTCTCTCTCTCTCTCTCTCTCTCTCTCTCCCTCGCCGCACACCCGTACGTACACGCACACGTACACGCACACGTACTCGTACACACGCGCGCTCTTGCTTGCACACATCATCTGACAGAAATTTCAGCAGCTCGTCTTCTCTCCCATGTTGGTTTTTCCTCCTCACCAGGCCCAGAGGGGCTCAGACTAAACACAGGAGAGATTCAGAATTTTTTAATTTGCTCTCTCACCCTCTTCAAGATTAAAATCCAAGTCTGGCTCGCTCAGCCCAAGTCTCGCCCGCCCCGCCCCGCCGCTCTGGCCGCCCCGAGGCCGCTCCCCGTCTCCCCCCCACCAAAAAAAATCTTATACGTGCATGCATATGTAGGTACATACCTGGCCTACACGGCGCTGATCAAACAGATCAGAGTTGTTGCCGTGAAAAATCTCTCGTGGCCATTTAATAAAGCCGTCTGTTCCTTTTCTCAGCCCTTGCCACGAGAAGGTTCATCTCACCGAGCTAAATAAGCTCTCTCTGCCTATCTTTTCGCGTATTTAGTATTTCGTTCCCCATCCCCCCCCTCTCTCTCTCTCTCTACTCCATGGGAGGCATGAAAATGCATGCAACACTACTCGACTGAGCACATTTTCTCTCTAGCCAAGCAGAGGAGATAAAGCTGCTGCTGCTCTTTCTTATCTTTACGATTCAGCTTTTCGACCCAAGTTAGATTGAGCCATAAAAGCCTCTCATTTTCATTTCTCGCACAAGCCCCAGCGAACTTCTTTTTTCGCGAATCGATTCTGACCGCATCCGAATAAGACTGAGTGAAATCAAAGTGCTCTGTCAGACAAGGCAACACTGGGGCTGTCAGTCCGAGTGTGTTTTTGTGAATAGCTTACAGGACCTTAGGCCAAACAAGCAGACTTTGAGAAATGACCAGGTAAATGATGCCAAAAGCAACGCTAACAAGCTGGAACTGGCGATAATTGCCCTACAAACTGAAGGCACAATTGGTGGAGGGAGCGAAGCTTCTTGTGCTGGCTTCTCTTTTTGGGGGACTGCCTCCATTGCCCCCCTGCCTTTGCTGCTTGCTTCTGTTGCCAGAGAGCTCTAAAAGACTTATTAGGAACGTGTTTAGCCCGCCTGAATGGGATTATTTCTCACTCGGCTCTCACCTCCGCCTACTTTTGGCTTTTTCTTTTACTCCCATGGCTTAACAGATTTTTCGTCGTCGTCGTCTGCTTCTTCTTCTTCTTCTTCTTCCCTCTCCTTAGAGAAACGAGTTGTAAGAAGGTCTTGGACAGGTCTGCGATCATGCGTTCTCTAAGAAAAGATTCTCTTCTCCGTAGGACTGAGTCCACAGCTTCTGCGCTTGTTCTGCTCACTTGGCACAAAGAGAGCGGACGAAGCAACAAGCCACTGGTGCCATTATTCGTTTGTTGACCAGTTTCAAAGGGACCCCAGAAATACTAGCCTTCCCCCCCCCCTCCCAGAACCTCCCCCTGCTCTTACTTGGTACGTCCACACCACCAAGAGACCTGAAGATGTTTTCCTTGGCGCTTTTTTTCCACTGCCCAGGAACTCTGTACGGTTAAGCTTAGTTGACAGAGTACTGCAAAACAGATTTTTGGGGGGGGCATGCTGAGCCACATCTTGCTGGCCGTTCTTTTGGGCACAACTGTACGACTTTCTTGAATTGAATATGATTGCCTCATGTCTCCTCTGTCGCTGTGTCTGACTCACTCCTCCGCCGGCGAAATCAGAGAAAGGATCTTGCACGCAAGCTTCTCCTCTCCGGGTTCTGCATTAGAGAACTCCCGTTGGAAATAAGATCTGCGTTCCTACTCGGCAGGAGACAAATCTGTCAAGAGTTAGGTCTATTCTTGCGCAGCAAACACATCTTAAAAGCCCGCAACTTGCGAGGATCGCCGGGAACAAGTCCATCCGGCACTCCGAAAATACCGGGTGCTTGAGCTAAAGAGGAGAAAAAAAAACCACCCTCAGCTAGTTTCATGCTTGTTCCGTTCAGTCAGCCTTTGGGGATTTACAGAAATGCATAACCTAGACAGCTGGAGATAAAGAGACGCTGAATGGTTTATCGCCTCTAAAAAGAGAGCTTGTCTTTATTTTCCTCCTCGTTTACCTACTTAAGTTGATGCTTTGCCCTCGTTGGATGAAGAGACATGATGCAGCAGTGTGACCTCTCATTTAATGCTGTGCTACAGTCGTACGTCCCGGACGCGTCCGTTACCGTGCATGGTACACTATGCTTTGCAGGCACGCCCTCCTTTTGGCGAGAAGTCCCTTTTTTTGGACCATACAGCGCCAGAGTGACCTGCTAACTGGGTGCGACACGTACGCTTACGTAGCTGCAAGTGTCAATGCACAAAAGGGGTTGTCGTGTGCACTTGCCCGAAATTTTTACTTACCCTTAGAGGAATTTGGTTGAGATTAATGGGGACGATAGCACAGACACAACAGCGCGCCAAATTTTCCTAAAGGGTTCCCGCCCATCTTGACAATCCCAAAACCTTTTGCTTCCAAGCTGAGGACGTTGGAGCATAAAAGTCTGTGAGCTTCTTGGGGAAAGGCGGGGGATGGGGGAAGTTCGCCTTCTCAGTGTACACACTCACACATATGTACAGTTAAGTTTCTCCGCGACGAACCAAGCTTCTAGAACAAAACACGAGCTCGCCATCTCTGCAAATGCAGCGTACAAGGTGCGCCAGTTTTAGGGACCTTTGACATGTGGAGGGAAAACTGCTGAAGCATTTTATTATATACCCTGCTGGTGGTGACTGCATCCGCCTGGTATTTTGCATGAGCGCAGCAAGTTGCATTTAGGTAGAATGATTTATAATTCAAGCCAGATCACGCCGAGGCATCTACCTGCTATCCGGAGTGACCTCCAACTTGTTGCATCTGACCTCTCTCTCGATGTCAGAAACAATGTAACAATCCGTTATTTTCTCCGGGTGCCGTAGGAATTGACTTTCCAAATAACCTAACGATGTATTTTATCAGCACACCCTGTAGGTACACAGGCGCTGTTACTATTTCGTTATCATCATTGTATCTCTCTCTCTCTCCACGTAGGTAAGAACATGCCAATATTTCGACCCACAAAATGAGCGAGGAGGAAAAAGAGGAAGAAATGGGGCTGGGCGGTCATGTTTTCGCCTCTAATCTCTCTCGTGCTCATCCGGCGTGCTTCCGTCACCTCACTCATTCACTTCTGGCCATTTCCGCAAGCTTCAAGACTAAAAGCGACAGCAGCGATTGATTTTTCATTATTGGAGAAATTCGCTAACTCTCTCTCTCTCTCTGTCCCGCAACAACGCTCATAAATAATCTTGTCAAGGTTTGCAAAGAAGAAATCATTTCTGCATTCCGTAGATGGCGAAAAGTCAAGTTGGACTCCTTTTGATTTCGCCGCTGTCTGCGAAGAGAAGGTGAAATTGACGCCAATGAAGATTTTGCATAGGCGATCAGGACAAAGGGATGAGGGAGAATTGAAAAGAGAAAATACCAGCCTCGAATCAGGTGTAACCATCAACAACAATAATGACGGAGGTAACCGCGATATTGACGTAGTGAAGGCGCTAAGTGACGCTCTCGTCTATCCTGGACGCTTGTAGTACTACGCCAGCCGGATCCTTATCTTCGGTGTGGTCATATTTGGGCTTCAACATTTAGGTGATTTAGGTACTTATTAGGTGATGAAAGGTGACGTTTGGGGCCAAAGTCTGGGCGGAAGATACAAATCAATTTAACACCTTTATCCCTCTTCTGGCCGTTTCCCTGGGCCACTGTTTTAAACACAGGCAAAGTGAAAGCCTCGATATTCGCCAGACTCTCCGTGATCAGCTGTGATGACTTGAGGAAGCTCATTGCAAGACTGGCGTTCACTAGAGGGCCTCTTTTGCTCTGATTCCAACCAATCCTGGAGCACTGAGAGCCTCAGCTCATGGAACTTTGGAAGACAGGATTTGTCTTTTCCCAGCTTGTTTACATCAAGACCTTGAAGGAAGTGCCGAAACATCTCCAGCAGGTTACTTCTGGCAGAAAAAAGGGGGAGACGAGTGAAGAAAATCAAAATTGAGTCTGAGGTGACCACTGATCAGTCACCTAAAATTTCAAAGTCCACTCCACACGTGCGTAGTGCGTGCGTGCAGTGCACGTGAGAGAATCAGGCTGTACATCCGCAAGTCCTCAAGGCGGTCAAAGTAGTGAGCCAATGCAGAAAACAGTTGCTGTGGATGCCTGCGCTTCCTGGTTTGGCGTTTTTGCGTCGACAGCAGTAGTAGCGCAGGTCATTTGTGTTATCAGGGCGGTTTTAATCCATTGTCCTCTCTCTCTCTCTCTCTCTCTCTCTCTCTCTCTCTCTCTCTCTCTGTCGGCTTCTATTAATGCATTATTTCGGTCACTGGACTTCCTAAAAGGGAAACGAAAAATGGTCCAACGGACGGGAGAACGTGCGGCTGCTGCCACTGGTGCTGCTGCTGCGTCGTCCACCTCGTCCAACGCATCCACGTCCACCGCGGCCGCCGCCGTGCTTGTGCTGTGTACGTAGGGAAAACATCATTGATATTTTGATCACTCTGTCAGTAGGCAGATTTGAGACCAAGCAATAGAATTGTGTAAGGGATTATGACAGGTTTTGTGGCTGATAGCAATCTGCACTTGTGCCAATTCGTGTCATCCCAGAACAATGCTTGGCCTTTTTTACCCGCGTGCCTCTTATTTACTTGTCCGTCTCTCCATGAGATGCCTCAGACCCTTTTTTTGCCGCCAAAGGAAACTTGGGCTATACCGCGGGACGGACAGATGTCAGGGTTGTGACTGATGGAGACACTTTTGGACGGAGAAACCACGAACTTGGCGTTACAGATCTCAACCGAGGAGGCAGGGCTTCATATGACTTGAGTCTCACAAGACACTTGGACTGGTTGGGGTGTTTTTTTCCATGTCCCCACCCCCGGGGTGGCTCAGATCTGCTAAAACAGTTGCTACTATTTCAACTTCCCTGCCTGATGCACCCCTCAAGCATGGTTGTGATAGATGTCGAGCTTCGGGGCTTCGGGGCGAGTCAACGGGTACCCAAAATCATGGAAGAGGGTTACGTGGTAAAAGTACTGCTCTTTCATTGAATTTTGAGGCGACTTTGAGTACCCAGACTCAGGTACGACCTAGTGGCAGAAAACAGTTGAAAAACTTGTACGGAGCTCTGATCTATCGCAAATTCCATTAGAGTGGTGCCAAGAAAGTTTTAAAATGACCCGCAGTAACAGCTAAATTTAAATGCACACTTATTCGGTCTTAGTTTCGCTCACGTGAAGACTGTTGGACATTCCACGGTTGCGAACAAAGGCTCCACTTTGAATATTGGCTGGAAGTTTGGTTGAAATCCGCAGTGTGTGTAGAACTATTAGAACCTTGTTGCATTGTGTGACGTATGTTGTAAAATCGCATCTCTTCTCTCTCTCGGTTGAGTCCGCGATCTCTCTCGCTTGGCTGCCTCACAAAGACCTTTTCCACCAACTGGCGAGCAGCTTCCGTGAGCTGATGTCTTTCATCGCCCGAAGTTTTGTGGCAATTTGCGGCAATTGTCGATAAGTTTGTAGCCTGCGAAAACTCATTTTGTCTCGCCGCCTCAATGAGCATCCATAATTAGCTGCCCTCTGGATTATAATTCACGCTCGAGAAACGTTTCGTCATCACAAAGGACAGCCGATTGGTGTGAGAAATGGTGCGGCAACAAGAAGAAAATGTCCTTGACCACCATTGTGGCAATGAGTGGCGTCCACTTTCACGTACCGTCAATGTGGTGTCCATGGCCATGCTGAGCAGGAACCGCACGTCGTCGACGTGCATTTGTCACGCACGCTTTTCCACCATGTACGAACAGAAGTCACAGAAGCGATCCCGGGGGCAAATGATAGTGGGCGAATATTGAGCAGTTTGTAGGGCGTCGTCGGGAGACCGGCAATCTCATCGGCGGCGAAACCCTTTGTTTTCAAACTGGGACGCCCATGGTTGCCGAGGAGCTGGCTAATGAGCGCCCAATAATGGTTGTGGCAAAAATGAGTGATAATCCCCAATTTGTGGGAACCCACTCAATCGTTACACCACCTCTTTATCGCCTGGCCGAAGCTCTCCAAGCCTTGGTCATGCTCTTCTTGTTCGCCGCTGGCCCCCCTGCCTTAAAAATAACATGTCGTGGCTCCACATGCAAGGGTGGAAAAATAAATTCAGCGTGTTCCTTTGGCCCTAGGAGAAAGAAAACAACTGTCGACGACAACCCTTTGCTATTGATTCTCTGACTGCAGAGGTCAACTCTGGAGCACAGCCACATCCGTTCAAGTGGTGAGCTGAGCTTACTGAACAGCAGTGCTCATAATATGAGCAGGCAGAGCCAGAAGGAGACATGTCTGCCCCAGCAGTAGTAGCTAACGAGTGCTGAGAAGGTAGTGTTGGATATGGATCATCTGTGAGAAGAAAGTCAGACGAGGACGACCCGATGACAGGATGCATTTGTTTTCCTCCGATGCTGACAAGCTGGAAAAATAGAGTGCCAATTCTGCACAATGAATGAATGGGCGTTGTGAAATCGAGAACGCTGGCGAGTCCGGAAAAAATCGACCTCTCATAAACCACGTGCCAAAGCGCTTGATTGATAATGATTCGCCCGTTTTCTCCACTACTCGAACCCATTCCCAACCTTCCTAATGAAGTCATTGTGAGAAGGAGGAGAAGAGCTCACGTCTTGCCTCTTTGTCAGCCATTGTCCGACTGAGTTATTGGGCCCTTGGCTGGCCTCGCAGCTTGTTTTGACTTCCAGCAGCGAATTACCATATATTTCCATGGCTCACGGCTTGGCAAGGCAGCTCCCTCGCCCGCAGGTCCGACCAGGGGGAGAGCGAGAGAGAGATTGGGGAGAGCAAGAGGGAACCAAGGTGCCTAGATTGGAAGAGGAAAAGAAGAAGACAGACAACACTGCTTGATTGGCCGTTAGGCAGGCGTGACCAGGTGACCGTGTATAGAGCAGTACATCCTCCATCCATCCATCCATCCATCCATGTTGCGTGCGGCATTTCAGAAGCAACTAGACACTAGTACGGACACGCCATGATGAGCTGGCAATAAGAGATATGTGTACAGCCCAGGTGATCTGAAACTGACCGCCCCTTTCCTCTTCTTCTCCCCGATGAAGATCTCATATCAAGTGTGGATGCATTTCAGGCAAGTCCTTTTCGTGTGAAACGCCTTCAAAGGTCTACTCTCTCTCTCTCTCTCTCTCTCGAGCCCCGCAGCAGATGATGCGGGATGATAAAGAAATTCATTCTTCATCACTGCAGATGGACATCGAAATGCTGAGCAAATAAGGCCAACCATTCCACGGTCGTGTCACTGGCGTTGTCGGCGACGTCAACCCGGCGTAGCAGGTCAAAAGCTATTGACTGTTGAGGCGTTGTATGAGCAACTTTTGGCGGCTCACACGACTCCAGAAATCATGGAAACCACCGCAAGCGACGTCTCTCTCTTGCTCCCTCGTTCGCTCGTTCGCTCGCTCGTTCGTTCGCTCGCTCGCTCGCTCGCTCGCTCGCTCCCCTCCCTGCCGCGAGGTGACTGACTAATGATATGGAAAAGAGAAAATAACAGGTCTGCCCATTCCTCACTTTGGGCCAAACCCGAAACACGAAACGAACACGCGGAGTCATCATCAGATTTCATGGTTGTAATTAAACCCAACTCGCTCCTTAACAGCTACCTCGTTAGGTGCAAAAAACAGTTAAAGCCATACACAGGGTCGGTGCGTACGACGACGAGCAAGTAGTACTTGCTCAAGATTGCGCAGGATGATTTCGCGGTGCTTCGTGCGTGTGCGCGGAGCAAAATTTACTGTGGGCGCATACACATTAAAGTATGCTGAAACATTGTCGCTGTCGCTCTTGGGCAACAACGTCTTCTTCGGCGTCGTCGTCGTCGTCGTCCTCTCCCGCGTTAAATTGTCTCTTCTTTGGCTGGAAGGAACCCCCTTCGGTCTGAGGAATGCACCTGACCGCCGAGGGTACTTGGTGGGTAGATGGCCGGCACTGATCTCAACCCTTTATTTGTCGGCTCACACCAACAGCAACCACCGCTCTATTAACAAGGTTCACCGCACTCGAAGAAGGAAGCAGAGCCACTCGTCTGCAGCAGCACTGACTGGACTGCGGACTCACGAACTCCAACGCACTGCAACAACTGAACTGGAGGCAACTTACAGATGTGTGTAGTGTCTTGGGCTCTGTGGTTGTAGTTTGTGTAGTACGGGGAGATATTTTTGCCCATGACCACGTTCATAATTTTTCTCTCAGTGCCTGTTGCGGTCTCTATGCATCGTGGTCGGAGGTTGCGACGGTGGCGGCGGCGGCGGCGGCGGCTTTTCTCCCGCCATCGGATAGATCATAGGCGTCCGATGGACTTTTCACCTCTGATTGATTGTTTTTGGGTCCCGCCGGGCGGCAGCAGCGAAAAAAGGAGTTGGAATGCTCTTGGGCCGTTTGACGTTCAACTGACATAAATGGTCGGCCATCCAATTGCTGCGTATTATTATTGTTGTTGCGTCGAATCCCAGTGCTCGGAATGCTTCTGCAGTAGAGAAATTTTGCGCTTTCGCTGATGTTTTCATGCCTCCTCCATTGCTGATAGTTTTGTCATTGTCGTGGGTGAATCGCGACGAGGAGAAATCGATCTCCACTCTCTTCAGGCATATTTGTGAGTTTTCTGACATCTGCTGTCGTGATCGCTTCTTTGGAAAGATGCTGCGTCTGCCTCTGCTGAGTAAACATGTTTTTCCAGAGGAAAATATTCGACAATGTTCTTCACTTTATGTTGTGAGGAGAGTCAGTCACAAAAAAATAGTAATCCATTTATCCCCCTTTGATAGTCTCAGCAAAATCAGCTCAAAATTTCTTTTCAGCTCGGGCATTCATACATGCACGAGGAAGGCGCGATGTGAGTGAAGTTGTACAACCGCTAAAAATGGTGAGCAAATACTTTTTCTAAGTACCCATTTCTATTGTGATCTTTAACCGGACTCCAGCTAAGGTGCAAAAGGCATTAATGCAACCCAATTATCTCATTTAAGTGTTTCTAGTCCCTTTTGAGGTGAATGAGTGACAGCGCGCGAAAAAAAGAGCAGAAGCTCGTAACAGGTTGTTGCAGAGTTCAACGACCAGATTTAGAATTTCGTTCAAAGACCCACTTAAGAGGATTACGGGAAGAGAGGTTTAAACTTGGCAAAATTATTGCCCCAAACTGGTCAGGAAAATGACGCAATTAAGAGAAAGAAGCCTTCATTTCCACTGATAGAGTGAAGTTGGTTGCCGGATGCTACGAAATATTCCGATGTGTGTATATCAGCTAAAAACATCTTTATTGGCAAGAGTTTCGTATACTTGTTGACACACTCATACACTCACACTATTTCATGTTGGAAGCATTGTGTTTCAATACATAGGTATTACGTATATTGCATGCTCGTCGACGTGTACTAACTGGTATGCTCTGTTCAGGTGAGATCGCATGGCGTTTTTTTTCTCGCGCAAATATGGGCACTTGCGTATAGAATATATTACAGAGTCCTACACAGTAGTAGTCTTTGCTAAGTATGTACAGTACATGTGGTTGGTATTGATATTCTTTCATTGCTGGGTGGCTCCATTCCACGACTGGCACTGTTGCACGTACTCAAGAGTCCTCTGGTAAGCCATAGGTTCTGACGAGGAATTATTTCTGTTCCCACCGCCCCAATCGTTGTTCCCACTCCACTGCTGCTGTTGTTGCTGTGTCCAGTGTTGCTGGGGCATCATTGGTGGAGGCGGTGGTGGTGGCTGCTGTTGCTGTTGTTGCTGTTGTTGCTGAGGCCAGTGACCATTGTAGTTAAGTTGCTGTTGTTGTGCTGAATTGTTGTACTGCTGGTAATTTTGAGCAAATGGTGCTGCATGGTACTGTTGCTGTTGAAGGAGTTGTTGTGGTTGCTGTTGCCAACCGAGCTGTTGTTGGGACACCTGCTGCTGCTGGACGTAGGGGTTTTGCTGCTGTTGCCACTGCTGCTGGTAGGGATAGGGCTGAGGACCACCATTGACTTGCTGGTAGTCAGGCTGAAAGGTCATGAGTGAGAGTACGTAAGCACTGATACTATTTCTACACCTGTCATCTGTGTCACATATAAGTCTTTTACCTGATGTCCGATGTTTCTTTTGTGGATAATGCTCGTGCCAGCAAGGTGGGTATAGCTCTTGTGTCTGGACATCTGTCCTCCAAGGCCAAAGTTCCTGTCCAATGCCCGTCCAGGATCGGAGGCTCTCCGAGGCTGGCCATAAGATGACAATGCAGGATTTGGTGCTGATGCTCCAGGCTGCTGCTGCTGCTGCTGAGAAGACGGGCCATCCGACATGGCCGACTGCCTGCCGGAGACCTCGTGCGACATTTGAGCAGCCTGAGCCTTTCTGTGCAATCGATCAAGTTGCTTCGCTATCCCTTGGTCGCTGGCGGCCAGACTGGAGCGACGAGAGGAGTCCGCCGATAGTGGATCCCACGAAGAGGAATTCATCGTGGCACGAGTGGATAGGTTGGAAGATGCCTGACAACGTTAAGGAGTATGATTACTGCGACCCTCCAATATTAGGGATCAGTCAAGATATTAAGGATAGACACAAACCTGTGACAGTCCCGACATCTCGCTCGCCCTCCTGCTGTTGGTGGCTGAAATTTGGTCGGACCTCATGCTGCCATAACCCTCGGTGCTGCTAGTCCAGTTGCTCCCTCTTCTCACGGCTGCGACCTCCTTCGAGGGAAAAGAGGTTCTGTTGCTTTTGCTGTCCTTCCCGATATTACTGCCGTTGGAGGTGGTGGTGGTGCTGCAGCCAGGCTCGATCGTCATCTTCTCAATGCTCCGGTTGATCTCACCCAACGCTGAAGAAGAGGAAGATGGCGTTGCTGGCTTGACCCTCTGCTTGGCGCCAAGCCTGAGGTTGTTGGACGAAGACAGGGCTTGTCCACCAAGTCCGTCCGAACCAACGCCAATAGCGGCTGCTACTGCCATCTGAAGGAAGAAATGTGTATGAAGCACGTGTTCATAAATGATCGCAACTATTTGCCAGTCACGTTGACTGAAGTGGACATAACATCGTTGCTAAATTACGCACGTTGATGTCATCCGTTTCCGTGATCTCCCACTCTTCTGTAGCTGCATCCAACAGGCTATCGTTGGCCGTCGTGCTGACGTTGTTGTCGCTGATGGGCAAGGCCACATTGGATGCTGGAGAATGGCCATTGTTTGGAGGTTGCTGGCTGTCAGGAGGGGACGCTGATCCAGGAGAACACTGCGTACAAAGTCAAGGTAAGGCGAACCATTCGTTTGAGACCATATTTCGTATGTTCACTTGCCTCAGTGTTGGCCCTGGCGACAGTCCTTGTCTTCCCTGACCTTCCGGGCCTGACAGCAGCGGCACTACTGGCGTCAGTCGTCGGCCGGTGCTCGTCGTGGTCACCTCCTTTGTGACGCTTACTGGCGTAGAACTCCGCGCCGTGCACCGTCTTGACGTGCTTGCGCAGAGACGAAGGATCGGTGTAACGCTTGGTGCAGCCCGGGGCCTTGCAGGCATATGGTTTCTGGAAAGTATTGTCATGTCCTGTACTTCTTTTTTCCTCCAAGCACAATGAGAGCTTTCGAAGTTGGATCCCCTTGACAGATGACCCGTTTCATAGCGCACATCCGCTCAGATGAGACTGCACTGAGTGATATGTGACCCCAACAATTACGCTGCCAAATTCTTAGAAAACCCTGGTCCCCTACTAGAGTGCGGTGTACCCGCAGGTGTCGCTATTGCCTTATAAATAATCATTGCTCGTTGCCCTGGACCTTTTATGTGCACGCAACGTGGGGTCTCTGGTCTCTCGCAAGAATTCCGTGGCATTGTGAAAAAGTAGATTAAGATTTTCCTTCTCTCATTCTTCGCTGCTGCTGCTTTGTGAGAGAAACTGATGGATTTTAAATAGGCGTAACGCAGCCAAATCTTTTGAGCCCAGAAGAAATATTATCACGCTCTCCCCGTCTGTGTGATTGGGTCTTCTGGATGGGTAGACAGAGTTACTAGAAGGAGACTTGAGCGTTCGTGCGTTTACAAGAGTAAATAGAGGAATCACTTTTGATGATGGCATGCATTTAGCAGGCTGACGGGTGTGAGAGGACTTGGACCGAGACAAGTGTGCATTGCTGGATGGGAACTCTCCGACTGTCACGACAAGGCGTGGGTTTGCGAGACGAAATGAATGTCACAGTCAGCCACGGAGACGCATACAACTGTTCTGCTATGGTCTGGTAGTAGTAGTAAATACTGCCAAATGGCATTTCAATGGTTGCTTGGAATAATGAAGACGTAACTTCGTGCCAGTGCGCGCGTCACCTTTTGCTCCGTCATTTCTCAGCCCTTCATGAAAGAAAAGTAACTGTACCAAAGCAAGAGAAATCTTTTTTTCTTCTTTTTACCTCATTGGAATGTGTCCTGTTCTGGTGCTTGGCCCTGTCGGACGCGTTGCTGAAGGCCTTGGTGCAGCCGGGGAACTCACACGTGTAGGGTTTCTCACCGGTGTGGGAACGGAGATGCGTCTTCAGGTTCTCCAAGCGAGAATAAGCCTTGGAGCAGCTCTCGAACTGAAAAAGCATTGAGCATTGTACGGGTGCGATTGGATGTAATCTCTCTCTTTCTCTCTCCCGTAGAGAATTTAATCGGACACAGGCCAGATTAAGACCCCCAATAGCTCAACAATTATTAATCAAGCAAAATTACTGCCTCCACTTCTTCTTCTTCTTCTTCTACTTCTACTTCTTCTTCCTTTATCGCTGTTGCCTCTTTTGAGCCAGCTACTCATTAAGTCGATATTTAGTAGGCGAGGCTCAGAAAACCAACGCCAGAATGGGCGGGAAGGGGCCCGACTCCCTCTGTCTAACAAGAGCCAAAGAGTTGTGCAGAGTCATGAGAGGAGAAGAAAGATCTGAACGCCAGGTTTTTGCCCCTTGTTTATTTCTACTTGCTCATCTTGCGTCGGTAAAGAAGGAGATGATTTGGTGATATGGTAGCTCCATACGGACGAGCGCCGATGACTTTTCTACTTAATCTAACTTCTTTATTGAAAAGGAGGCCGCGCGCGCACCCACTGCACTGCACGTAAAACACGCAGAGCATTTAAGACACTGCACTGAGTTCGGGGCATGCGTGAAGAAGTTGGCGTCTCTTCTCTCACTTTTTTACACCTAGTCATTAGGGCCGCTCGCTGTGTTTCTGTGCTCAAGGAACGTGCAAATTAAAAAGCCCAGGGAAGGAAAGAGATGGCGATTTCAACGCTCTGTCTGCCTCCAGCTGAGCTTTTTTAATGTTCGCTCTCCTCTGGCCGGGGTCGAGCCTCAATTTCAGGGAGGGGAGCATCATCTCTCTCTCCTCCTTGGGTCGCCGCCTCAAAAGATGCTTAAGAAGAATGATTCTGCATTAAATGAGCAGCGCTCACGAAAACCAACGGCCGAATTGGACTTTTGATGAATGGACCGGTGAGCGGAGGGGAAGGGAGATAATTGAGTCATAAAACTCTTTTAGGACCTTTGTTGTTGTATTTGCAGCTTTGCCTTTTTTTTTTAGCCGTCATCGCTGCAAAGACTTCGCAGCAGGATGCAGAAATGACAAATAACAAGGCAGAGATAGTCCGCTGCCGCCGCAGCCGCCGTCGCGGCCGCGGCCGCCGGACCGATGGTGTCATTTCTCGACCGTAGCTGCTCAGACGCCTTTGGAGGTCTCGTGACACGCAAGAAAGCGAGTTTGGCCACGTTCAAACTAAAGTGTCCAAGACGACTCCGATAGTTGTATGCACTTTTTAGAAATTGAACGAGCATTCTTAGATAAGCTCTGCTCGGAAAGAAGGCTTTAGAATTAGCCGCTCAATGTTTCCATCCGTGCAAGCATTCGTGAGATGTCATTCCTGGCATAGCAAATCGTCAGAACCAGCCCCAGGTATGCCAAACATGCTGCTGGCGCTACCAAATAAATTGGCGTTTATGTCGAACAGGTCGATTCAGCCGAAAACAGGAGGAGGGGAGAGGACGACTTGCATGTCAGGGAGAACTCAAAACAACCAGCCTTTTTCGCATTTTTTGGACAAGCCATTCTCATCTCAACAACACCAAAAGGACTTGTGCACAGAGGCGTGGCATAGAAAATGGATTCATGCCTTATAGGACACCGCCTCGGCACCGGAAAAAAACTGGCCTGAAAATGACGATTGAATTGACTCGAGAACAGCGGCCAAACTAATCTCTCCTGGCTGTGAATCATCTGATCGCCCGGCCCATTAATTGCCACCCGATTTATGCCTGTCGATGCCGTTTGACGATAATTCCAGGTAAAAAATAAATTATCATGTTGAGTGAAAGAAACGTTGGATGAAACCGGTTCCATAGGTTCGAGCGCTCCGGCAGAGGCGAGGATGGGGCACGAGCGCCTCGATTAAGTATTTATGACAATGGCACCATGAATTTCAATACTTTATTAGCATATATTCATTCCTTCGCCGTGGTCAGGCCACTGTACGAAAGTCGAGTTCGCGCCAGTGACCCAATGGATCACGTTTGTGTGGCAGATTTCGTACTGAGAAGGCGAAACTGAGAAGGTTTCTCCTTTTTTTTTTTGGTCAGACGTGCGTTGAGTGTGCAATTTTGTACGAGGTAGCAATTTTCAGTTAATTCGGCCAAATCCTTCTCATCTTTCATCGTTCCAACCACTTCATTGCAAAGTGACAGAAGCTGTTACAGTTTTTGCACGGGTTGAGTGTCTTTAAGACAGTAAGAAGTTCCTTGCAGTTTTTTGTTCATCCGCATACTCGTTTTCCCCCTGACGCCGCTATTTATCAGGGCGGGTGCTCAAAAATACCAAGTCTGGCTTCTCCCCACTTTAGTTGAGAGGGGGGGAGGGAATGATGAGAATAGGAGCCAGCACAGGGCTTAAGTTTCTGGATAACACTCACCGTTTTAGGCAGTCCTGCTGCATGCAAGTAGCAATTAATCAAGGAGTGTGCAACAGTGAGTATGCAACTCTACGCGCGGTTGTTCAGAAATCCCCCATAAGTTTGTTTTACGCTGATGGTCGATGTCTGACAACGTTGTCCTTTGTGATTGATAAATTTGGTAGCTGCATACTAAAAAAGAGCTGGAGTTCAGTACATGCATGCAAGGCCACCACGGATGTTGGCGATGGTGAAGGCCCTGTTCAACATGGGCCTGAGCAAATGGGCCTGTAGCTTGTTAGTAGCAGTGTCGTTCGCCCTCATTCTTTGAAGAAAAGAAAAGGTACTCCAAGTAGGAGATTAGTAAGAGCAAAAAGGCCTAATCCTTGGCCTTGGCGATCTCGATCTTTGTCTCCCCCTTCAGGAGGCGCCCGACGACAAGTCGACGTAGCTCGTCAATTGTCTGTATTGTGTCGTTGGGAAGCCGAGATAGAGCGCAAACTACCGCTAATGCGTCGTAGAATGATGAGATGCCAAAAAAAAGTGCCTGATAGCACCCGAAAGCGAAGAGATCGCGTCCGAAAGGGAACACCCGAGGGATTTCTAAAGACCCGGTACAGCAACCCTTTCCTTGGCACTGATTTGGGCTCACGACCGTCTAAAGCTGACATTGTAATATCATCAGTTGCCGCAAGAGCTTCTTCTTCTCCTTCTGTTTTTTTGTTGCCGGGGCTCACGCTGACAGTAAGACAACTTGAGTGCATCATGATTGACTTCACTCACCGTGCACCGATGTGGCTTTTCACCCGTGTGCCTCCTCATGTGCACGACCAACATGTACTGGGCCTTGAAGGGTTTCTCCTCGCGCGAACAGTTCTTCCACTGGCACACGAAGGACTTCTTGCTGGAGCAGATGTGATCCTGGTTCAGATGCTTGACCAACTGTTCCTGCGTGCCGAAGTCGCGGTCGCAGCCCACCCAGTGGCAATGAGTCTCTATAAAGTCTGGTTCCTCTTTTAAGGCACGTCCGGCGCTGACCTGAAGGAGGAAAAACGGGGTAGGCGTAAAACGATGGGCAACAACTACTAAAGTATTTGTTCCTCGAAATGCATTCACATGCTGCATATCAGACCTTGGCTTTCCCCTTGGTCTTGATATGGCTCTTCTTTGTATCATCCTCTTCTTCATCGTCTTCATCGTCCTCTTCCTCCTCCATCATGGTGCTAGAGACAACGTTAGACGACGAAGGCTCTTCTACCTTCACAGAAGACGGTGCCCCTGACGCAGTTGTCGTCGTTGCGGTTGCCGCGACCGTCGCGGTGGCCGACGACGACGGTGGGACGGTGAAAAACGAGGCGGACGGAAGAGCCGCTGCAGCTGCAGCTGAATGAGCGGCCAACAGGGAGTTCTGCGGCGAGAGGTACGACGAGGACCGGAGCAAATGGACGGCATGCAGCTGCGGGTGGAATGCCGCCGGTGGTAGGCCCAGAGCTGGGCTCACAGCACCTGAAAAGACACTGGATGTTCAGTCCTCGAAGGAATCGCTGAACTAACGAATGTTGTGCGTACCAGACAAGTGTCCGTAGGAACCGCTCGATGAGGGGCTGCCACCGTTGTTGAGCCTGCTGGGTGACTGCCTGATGATGGCACTGAGGTCCAACTCGGAGTAGGGTGACACCGAGTGGGTGCGCTTTCGAGTGGTCGTGGACATGGCCAGTCGAGACGCTGCAGAAGAGAGTAGGTATGCTTTGAAATGCTACCGCAACATGTGGCTAGGATAAAGACGTTGCAGTTGTTCCCAGCTTTAGAGTCAAATTCTGCTTCGTAATAACGGGCTAGGCATTTTAATAATACTTTTTTCGAAGCTCAGCTCAGCTTAGCTTTGGCTCAAGCTCAATTTTGGCAGGCTAGAATGTGGTTCGAGGTCGAAAGAAGACCCATTCGTTTCCACCTCCAATCTCTAGTCTGTAGCCGTGACTTGGAGATGTCATGATTTCGACTCAGAACTCTCATTCGATCCAATGTTTTGGTGAAATTCTTAGGGTAGCAGATTTGAATCCCAGCAGCTGAGGATGGTGAGCGGTAGCGGCCATTCTGCTTGAGTAGTTTGCAGTTACTTTTGATAAAATGAGTCTGGTCACGGAGCTCTCATCTTTCTGAGAGGAAATCTGACAAAATGGAGAGTAAAGGGGGAAAAATGACATCGTCAAGGAATGAACGGGCTTCTCCTTTGTTCATGTGCGTGTGCCAATGCCGACATTTTAGCATGAATCAGTCAAATCCAACTCCGTTTTCCAGATTGGGATTAGTCATTCACAACCTCTCTCTGGATTCGACAAGTCGGTTCATCCGAACCGCGATTCCCAATGCCAGTTTCACTGACACGCTAGACGCCAGAAACAGTAGGAGCAATACTGAAAGGGCTACCCTGCATGATGGGGTTCATATTGAAAAAAAAAACCACTATGGAATCGTTTTGAAGATTACTCCCTCTTGTGATTTTCCTTACCCTCCACCTGACATCGATGTTGATAACTTGTACCAAGGATGGCGCCATCTAGCGTGAAAACCCTAATATGCCGATTTGATCACCGCAAGAGGTCGCTTGCGCTGGATTTGCCACGTAAAAGAAATTAAGTTATTTTGGTGTTGACCGTTGACATTATTCCTCCCGATTTTGACTCACGCTTCACTTTAGATTGCCATTGAGCAAATCCGGCATACAGGTTATTTAAAAGTAGAGCCATTGAAGGCGTCACAACGCCTTTTAAACATAGCATCCTATCCGCACAGATATCCTAAAGTAAAGTGCCGCAGAAGAAATATTTGTCGCTCACTTGTGACACTGCATTAATAGTACACCATGAAAAATCAATGGATTCTGCTTGTCGCATCAGCAACGGCTACAGATCAAAATGACAATAGAAATATATGGGATTCTGAAGTCTTTCTCCTTAGGGCTCAAATCCTATCCTTTTTGCTAACAAAAGTGACAGAAAGGACAGAAGTGACAACTACGTTCGTGTAGTAGCACTAAAATAGTTGACCCGGATAATCTAATCGGTTGAGGCAGATGGTTTGACCGAGGAGTCTGCACTGAATGTGAGGTCGGGACTTTACTGTGACGCTGTAGGCACCTTTATTGATCTTGCCTAAATGTTAGCTATGAGTCAGTCAGCAATCTTGAAACCTAAATCAACCCCTAACTTTTGGACATAAAAAGGCTCACTTTACTAGCCTGCAGAGGATCACGTGGAACCTCTATGGTGCCTAAAAATGCCAATTGAAATTTGCAACTGCTTCTGCTACCAGGCTAGGCTTGATTTAGAATAGAAACAATGATACGTAATCTTAAGAACAGAATCCCTCTCTCAAGAACAATATGGAAATAACAATAACCTTCAATGGCCAACGGATCTGCCATGCCAGCTTGCAGTTGGTCTCCTGCATGAGCAACTGCTGCAGCCGCAGCTTGCAGCCGCAGTGAGGAAGAAGAAGACGGCACTGGGGGCGGCGGTGGCGATGACCCTCCCGACGCTGCTGCGGCCGCGGCCGCCGCGGCCGCATGCGCGGCGTGGTGAAGATTTAAGTAAGCTGGAAAGGCACCGCTGCCGTCGGCAAAACTTGGACTCAGTCTGCAAGAGAAAGAGAATAAATAGCAGCGTGCGCGCGTTAAGACCTTTATATTTCCCGGGATGCTCATATCGACAGCAATGCAGTATATCCTTCTATCCCGCTAATGCATTCTCCACTCTCGTACGTATTCCCCGGTGTCCCCCCCTCCCTGGCTGCGCATGTGTGTTTGTAGTACGTATAGCAAAGGTCAGAGCTATTCGGCATCGACTAGAGGGGCATAAAAGAGAATTTTTTTCTTGCTCCTGTGTCTGTTCGTGCGTGCGCACGAGTGTGTCGAAAGTGTCACTTTGCACCTAGCGCACCTGACTACTGACAAACTAACAGATAAACAAATTTAACAACACCTCGTGAGCACAAGACCGAGGGAATTCGTATGCATTCCGCTGATATAAAAAAAGCGAGGAAAGACAGGAAGGCTTAGGAAAACGCAGACTGGTGAAAAAGAGCGCTTGTCAACGTTAATTGTCAGTCGTTAAGGCTCAGAGAGGTGTCGGGTAGCTTGCGAAACATGCGTCGACGACACCTTTTTTTTATTTTATTTGGGGAGGATTCACGTACTTGTCTGGCACTGATGCCACAATAAGATCTTTTCTTTCTTGGCAACTGTCCCCCAACCCTTTTTCCCCTGTGAGGGAGGAAAGTTTATGGAAGACTTGCTTTTTTTTGCACGGGAGGCAGAAGAAATGTGTAGACAAATGGCGGATTGTGCAATCCAGCTAATGTGTATGCCGATGTCTGCTTCTTTTCGCAAGGAAAGACTCGACCGACCTCAGACAGCGGCTGGAGGAGCAGCAGCATCTCTGCTCGTGCCTCAATTAGAAGATGTCATCCACTCAATCCCCCGAAATCACTTCTCTCCTCAAAATTTATCTCACTCAATTTGTTTTGAGAGGTAACAAAGATAGCAAGGATTACTTAACGAAGATTTGTCAAGCATCACTAGCTTTACCCGGAATGTTTCGTCGTGGAATAAAAAAAAACAATTTCCGCAAGTCTCAGCAGTCGTTCTGCAAAGACAGGCAAAATTTTCTGGGGATCTTTTTGATCCAAGAGATTTGAGAATGAGCAAGAGAACAAAGAGACAGACGTGAAGTCATCCAAGACCTCTTCTCCTCCACGCAAAGCAAAGCAATTCCACAAATGAAATTCAGACGATAATACGAAAAATGCACAATTTTGTCTTTCTCAGTTCTATCTCTTCCATCTCAGGTGGGTGAAGACAATGGCCGTGACATTACTTGAGCTTCTGCTCAGAGTCAACAAGCTATTATGGCTTTAACATACGTGCACCTAAAGCTCACCGGACGAATCTACGAGACTAAGAAAGAAAAAACGGCTACGATTTATCAGCGGGCCCAAGTACATTGCGTGGGCAACTAAAAGTTCCCCCTAAAAAATGGGTCCGAACTGACACAGCTATTTAGTTACAATTCCTCTGAGACTATGAGTAATAATCCTAAATCCCAATGGGTGAGCTTGAAGCTGACTTGATCGTAGGTCTGAGCAAGTCAGTGCTTGGCACTCGTTGCCTTTCTCGGTCAAGGAGCGCTCTCGTGACCACTGAGACGATCGGATGGCGACTGACGGGGAAAAATGACGCAAAGAGCGTTAACTTACTGCACTTTTTGAACCTGAGGAATTTTGATTGAGGCATCACCAAGAAAAAAACCGCTCAGATGATTTGGTGGAATGCCACGCTCGTACATGCTAACCTATGGCTGCCAGTCTAATCACCGATTAGTCAAGATTGATTCAGTTCCCCGAGCTTGTGAACCTGAGATTTGGTGGCTATTCTAATGAAGAGTGAGACTGCCCTGAATTATTATGTGTCTCACCGACAGCGTTTGCTCGAGAAGAAGGCAGGATGGCACCCCATGGCGAAATCTAACGAGTAAAGGGTCAGGCCGGGGGAGACTTTTGTTCAAGATGGATCAATTTTCTCCTTTGTTCAGCCTTAGTTGACGGGAAGGAAGTCGTAGTCATCAAGAACAGGGGCTGATTTATTAAATGAGTGCTCTCCTCAACCAATTTCGGCCTTGCCATATCTTACGGAGTCTAACGTCTGTGGTGGGGGATGACTCAATCGGGGGTGAAAAGGATGACTCTGACGGAGCAGTCAAGGACGTCTCCCAGATGGAGTCAGGCAGAGGTGAAAGCAAACGCTTGGTTTTTGCCCCATTTGGATGTTCTTGGGTGGAACTACCTATCTACTACACCTCTTTCGTACCAGGGGCACAACTTTCTTGGCATACAGCACACCACACAGAGGAGCGTGCTTGAAGGAGGTCTACCTGGGTTGCTGATGAACGCCTTGGTGATGCTGCAGCCTGTTGTCCCACGCCGCGGCGGCGGCGGCCGCCGCCGCCGCCGCTGCCGCCGCCTGGTGCTGCGGCGAGGGAAAGGCGGAGAAGGCGGACGTGGGGAAGTGCAGGGGGAGTCCGTTCTTGTCCAGCATGGCGGAGCATGAATTTGATCGGTGTGAATGATGCTCCTCTCCTGCCTGCTGCTTAGCACGAATGCCGGCTGTTACTCTTGCTGCTTTCTGCTCTTCGTTAAGCCGGTGAAAGGAATCTCATCGTCGCTCGCGACTTCGCACTCTCATTTTTTGTCTTCTATGTGTTCCCTATTGACGGAACGAACGGGCGAGGAGAGAGAACGAACGAACGAACGAGCTTTTCTTTATTTCCTCTCGACTCGTAAAGTGCGCGTTTGTTCGTAAGATGTGACAGGATGCGGCAAAAAAAAGAGTGTCTCAGTTGATTCGTGATCAATGGGAGCGTTTTTTGCGTCAATCAAGTCAACGTGTGGAGAATTGTGCGCCGGCGCCTGTGCTAAATTAGTTTCAGCAGAGCCACAGAACAACAAAGGCTTTCTTCGTTGTATTTTTCTTCACTCCTCTGTTTCTTCGCATAGTTTCGCATCCATAAACGCACATGTGAGCAACCGTAGACGGAGAGGAGGGGCAGAGGAGGCGGAGCAGAGAGCACGCGTGGAATTTCCCCTAACTCGACCTCTGATTTCCTTCAGCTTCTTCCGCCACTATCACAAGAAGAAGAGTCAGCTTTCCTGTACTGCGCTATATTGCCACACATTTTATTTCTTCTCCCCGTCGAGATAGCTTCTTTGCACTGAGCTTCTGGCCTCTAAACCTGCTTGGTGTTGTTCCAGTTAACGTACCGCGGAGAGATGGAGAGATAGATCGATAGATCTATGCCTGGGTGCGATCATGCACGGATGCAGACGTGCAGCACGTCCGTGTGTTGTCCTCACAGATGCAACAGGCACTCAAATCACAGAATTAATGCAGGAGCGCACAGTTTTCACGTCTCACCCCGACCCCCGTTGTTGTCCTTCTCTGGCTGCCAGGAGGCCAAGTCGTCTTTGGTGGACCACCGGGAGAGGCGGCAGCAGCACCCGCGGCAGGGGCAGCGGCCGCAGCAGCAGCACAATGGACCGTCGTTTAGACCACACTTGGAGGAGGAGGTGGAAGCCAGCAAGAGGCAGAAGAAGACGAAACAGCAGTCGCGGGCTGGCACTCACAGTGGGAAGAGTGCGTGGTGCGCTCCAGACCGTAGTCACCGCCAGCGCTCTCTGTCTCCCCCCCCCCCCCTCCCTCCTCCTTTACAACACATCTTGGCCCAACATCTCTCTTCTCCGTGCGCACTTTAAGCCCCTCACGCACACTTCTCTATGTATACACGTACGTCTAGGGCTGCATTTTCTTACTACTCCGCGATTGTCATCGCCTCACACGCACGCATAGACGTACACACACTTGCTTGATAACGCGTACAATGTACGAGCTGAACAACTGCGACTGTCAGTCCGATATCAGTCCGGGGAAATTCAATGTATGAGAGCAAGAAAACATCCTCTTTTAGCTGGTTTTTATGCTACTTTTCTTAGTTTGGCCGCTCCGATGTTTTTGCTTGTACATACGCCATCTCCAAAGGTAATTCAACGGCGAGTGACGGCTCTTCAACAACTCTCTTACTACGTTGAGGCGCGCGAGACGAAAGATTGCTCTTTCCTGTCCGTCTCGCCCGGGCTAGCTGGCTCCGCCGGGGCCGCCCTGGTAGCATTAGTGGTGTTGGTAGCACGGCTGCAGGCATTCTCCGAAATGAGCGAGACACCAGTGATCCAATCCTCTGCATAGGTCGTGCAAGAGTTCTCACTCAGATCAAGAAAGAAACTTCGGCATCGAGAAGGAGCAGCAGACCATGTCTAAGAAACATAGTAATACGACACTCCGTGGCGGAAATGCTCTTTGAACACGTACACGTGCGTAGTATGTGCACTGGCTATATATTTCTATCTGCGCGTTGCATCCATCCAATGATTACTTGAAGGCATTTTTATCTCGTGTCACCCTGCATTATGCTCAGTTAACCACTATATCTGCTCGAACACCCTCCAGCTCGCCTGCTATCCCTTCTCCGCTTTGTGCTCAGGTAAGTAAGCCGGGTAGCTCCTCTGCGAGCGTTTACCTGTGTGACCAGGTGGCGCAGGAGGAAATGCCAGAAATACCAAGGTAGAAGTTCTTGTCGTTCGTATGAATAAGTAGTCACGTCTGCCACAAATCCTTCATAAGACACACGGCTTGATGCTATCAATCCACAAGTCTATCTCAACCATCGGAGTTGGTGCTGCCATCTTCTGGCCACGCGGTCCAGGTAAGTACTCGTCCTTTTCTCCCAGGTTGTGTGTGGGCTGCGATAGAAGACGGCCCGCCCAGGCTCATTGGTTTGGGTGGGCTGACTTTGGTGGCCCAAACACCTTCCCAACACTGGAAGAAAAGGCCACGAATCTCGCGCAACTTCTGTTTATGATCAAAAGTGCCGCAGGGAGCGCCACATCAGACGAACAGGACAAAGTTGAGCACTTAAGCGTTCATACTTTAACTTGATAAACTTTTGCTGAGCACTGCAACGGAAGGGTTTCTTTTTTGTCCAGTGCGTTTGTCGAAGCTTCAGTGCAAGTCGAGCGGGCAAACTGGACCGGGCAAGCGGGCAGACACAAGCAGGGCGTCTAATATCTTCATCTTCCTTCTTTCTTCGTCCACTTGGGGTCACTTGGAGCTCCCAGCAGAGACTTAGGGAAGAAAAAAAGATAGGAGCCCAACAAAAGGGGAGAAGAATGGGGAACGGAGCGGGCAGAAGCAGCGTCTTGGACTAAGCAGGCGGAGAACCGACTGCGGAGTTCCATAAACTGGCGAACGGGACAACCCCCCCCCCTCCCCCAGCACCTGCGTGTCCCCCCGCCTCACCATGGTGAAGATCTGTAGATCCGCGCCCAAGTGCGCCTTCATGGACACACTTACGTGCTCTGATGCGTTGGTGGAATGATCAAACGAGGGCGGCTGCTTCAACGGCCGATGCGTTAAGGAGGATGCGTGACTGTTCTATGGATGCTTCCGCAGGCTGTCTTAAGAAATGTATGGAGAGACTTGGAGAAGTGCTGCACATTGGTTTTTTTTTGACGAAATGTCAGTCTAAGACATTGGACCCTAGCATGACATCAAGTGTGATTCGTTTATGGCGGTCATAGTATGACTTAAAAGTTGGCAAGAAGTCTCAATGGATCATCAGCATTGAACGGATGCTCTTGTAATCCAGATGTCCGTCACCACAACCTCAGAGCATAACTTTGTTTCTATAAATTCATCTTTCTCCATTCTTGGTCCTGCCTGATGGTCTGACCCGCAACCGAGTAGACGACATCACATATTTGAAGGAGCGGGTTAAGTTCTAGCAGACTTTTGAACTAGAAATAGTGACAAAGCTGGATAGAGGTGGTCCGCCATTGGTTCACTTTGACAAAATATATGTGCCACAGACCCTTTGGGATATGAGCAAGGCAGTTTATGACTCATTGCGCACGCTCATGGTACACCAAGGATACCCTCACAACACCTCGTTTTCTTGACCTGTTCTCAGGTGGGTTCGAGATCATGAACTCCAACGGCATAAAGACCGTCTTCAGTCTAAAGGATAACGAATGGCAATACACTTACATCTGCAGACTGAGCCAAACTGTGGGACTAATTTCACATGACTACCACGTCACTGTTAATCGCCGTACAACAGCGATTAAAGCAGGCATAGAAAAGCCCGGGTCACGAGGTCTGTGTGAACATCCGGGTCTTTGGGTGTCCAAAGAGGCAGCCGAATAACTGGCAAAAGAGTTAAAAAAGTGGCCCCAAAATCGTAACACCCTGGACCCCTCCCCCTATCTTTTTCGCGTTCATCTTCGGTGTCTTCCTGGAAATTCATCGCTTTGACGCGAGACTTTTGCTTTAACTTCCTCTGGAATGCCGGTTTGCTGCGTGCTTTGCAGGCCATTATTGTCCTCCGCTTGTGTTATACCCTGCAAGTCTTTACTGTCAATTGAAGACTGACCAATGAGGAGTTTTTTGGTCTTCGCTGTCAAACCCATGATGGTTTACCCGTCACATGCTGCTGGCTTCGACGACGTTATTAAGTGCCGATTCCAAAGCTGGAAAGTTGAGGTAAACCGAGATTGCACATGCCCAAATGGAGCAGCTTATGAGAATGTTTCTTACCGCTGAATGACAAGTAATAACGGAGTTACTGAAGAACTCATGAAGCACACAGAGACTAAAGATTCGGATGAACTACTCTGAGTCATCATCAGTGCCTGCGTGGTTGTCTGCAGCACCACGGGTTCCCTCAAATCGGCCGCCTCCTGCATCTATGACGGCCCGCAGCCTCTTGATGATGATAGTGCCCGATTTTTTGATGTAATCGGCTGTAATCTTCTTCTCCCAGGTCTCCTCCAGCTTCTTGATCAGGTTCAAGAGACTAGAGCTGAATATGGAGATGTGACTGGGATAGTGCCAATAGGCACCAACTGCAAGTGACGATGGCCGACCAAGGCTAAGCGAGCTCTGCTGAGGCGGTAACTATTATTTTTTTAAGGTACATAAAGAACCTGTCACCCGCTGGTAGAATCTCTTTCAGGCAGATGTGATCGGGTCGGACTTGGAAAACTGCACTGCTCAAGTTGGCTGCGTGTCAACTGCGAATGCAGTGGACGGAAAAGTGTCAGAAAAGGTTCAGAAAAGTGTTTCATTTATGAAAAAAATATTGCCATAGGTGTTGATTTCAATTGTAAAAATTAATTTCTCAAAACATTGACGTAGGTGATGCGGGTGGATTTTTGTGCGCAAACTTCGAAGTAAGTGACGAAGATGTGATTTATATGCAATTAGATTTCCACGATTTTTCCAGCTCATAATTTGCAGTCAACTTTGAATAATTACGTACGACCAGGTTGCTCTTTCACATGAAAATAATTACACCAGGACTTTGTAAGTAGATTTAAATCTGCTCAGGTCCAACCTCGACTCTGGCCTTCATTGGAGCGTCATTGCTTTGCTCAAAGCTGGATACAGCATGAACACCACTAAAAATGGCATCCATGTCCATGGCCTCCAAGTTCGTCCAGAATGCTATAAAAGTTTTCTCGGAGAAGGGACAAATGGAAGAAAGAGATTAGTGATGACCCAGAGGCTCACCCAGACCGTAGCGGACAAGATCATGCGCACCCCGGCCCTCTCCGTATCCACGGTAGCCAGAGAGTACGGCATGTCCAGAAACACTCTCGGGAGAATCAAGAAAAAGACCTTGGTCAAAGATCCTTTAAACTTAACTCTTGCAACCGCTAAGGACAAGAGAGTCACCAGATACAAAAAGCTCCTGGAACGGCTCCTGGAAAATCCGGATATTGTCGTGGTGCAAGGTAGAACTGTTTCAAATGACGAACAAGTTTAGTTTACAAAGTGATCAAATCTTAGCTTCGAGCTCCAAGGACATCCCAGATGACTTGAGAACCCTGTATCGGACCCAAAAAGAAACAGCCTCGATTTTGGCATGTGGCATCAAAGAGGTCTGCTCGGAATTTCTTAAGATCAAAGTGCTCCCTCCTCTGGATCAAAACAGTCTGCTTTCAGAATTTTTAAGCATTTCTGAAGCTTTAGAGTCTTTCTTTACCAGAATGGAACCCCCTTGATTTTTCAGTTCGTGGGATGGTACGGAGAGGCCAACGCCACCCTAAGGACAGCAAGGACCTTCTGATGTCGCCCGCCGTGAATGCATCAGCTGAAATCCCTGAGGAGACCATGCGTACCAAATGCGGCACTGTGGAAATCAAATTGAAGGCCGTCGTGAAGTATAAAGGAAATTTCGTAGCAATCTCCTTTGTTGACTACCCTTTCAATATGACTCACCTCCAGTCCTCTTGGACTGAGAAACTGAGGTCGCTGTAACCTCAATTGTACCGTAAGTACACGTTGTTGTCATTGAACGTGACTATGAGGAAGTCAGGGTAACCTGCTCCGTGGACTACCACACGTCCGCTGATATGAACCCGGACGGTAGACCAGTACGATAGCTAATATTGGCCCGTGTACCCAACGGCTGAATACGATATAACTGATGATGCACATGGCACATAACTGATTATTTATATTTGTCCCCTCCTTCAAGTGTTTACACAGGGAATCGAATCCCTTCTCGTGGATTTTGAATGACACCAAATTTCGTTCACATCTACAGAGAACTGACAATTAAACGACACATCACATTAATCACAAATAATTGCAAATCCGGGCGTAGGGCGCATTTACACTGGCATAGTTCTGCGACATTCAAGCATCGCTTGGACATGTCACACAGTGTTGCTACATAGCACGCACATTCTCGTGAAATGGAACAAGCCCTATGTAGGAGTAAGATCGATGCGACATCTCTATGCCAGTGTAAGCACGCCAGCGGCATCGGAACGTTTGTGCGAGATAGACGGAAAAAAGTAAGGAAGAGACAGTTTAGTTAAGTTACAAATCACTGAAATGTTCGTTCACTCTTGTCGACTGATTCTCACGGGGTGTCTCACTAACACGCGCTCTCAGCACTAGTGTCTCAGTCTCTCAATCTTTCAGAGCCCAAACAACTCCGATAGATTGGGCAGTCTAGGCAAAAAGTTAAACAGCGGCCGCGGTTGCCTCGTTGGATTGACATTAGGTACCGATCCGCGATTCGCGCCGCCGTTGGCCGCCGCAGCACCAGACGCAGACGCGGAGACGGATTGCTGACCGATCGGATCCAAGGGGCCACCATTACCCACGCCGCCGCCGCCACCGCCGCCACCGTTGCCACCGCCGCCGCTGCCGCCGCTGCCACCGACTCCGGCGCCGTTTCCAAATTGCAGAGGCGGGACAGCAGGCGGTCGCGGCGGCCGAGAAGGTGGCTGGACCGCGGCTGGTGGGAGTGGTGGTGGCGGGCGAATGCCACTGAAGAGTGTGGCCACTGGTGACCGCGGCAACTGCGGCGGCTGAGGCGGCGGTGGCGGCGGTGGAGCGAAGAGAGGATCAAATGGAAGAGGCGCCTGGAGTTGGTCAGAACTTGGGTCGAACCCGAGACCGTTGGGCGAGTTCAAGGCGAAGGAGCACTGCGTCTTGCAGATGTTGTCCCGACGCACAGCCTCAGCGCCGAACTCGAATATCAACTGCGGACAGTTGTTGATCTTGAGCGACTGGCATTGGGCCTAGAAGGGAAAGAAGATTCCTCATAGGATGTCCAAACAATGTAAAGTTGGGATGATCACATCTATACTTACCCCCTCCTTTGTGCACGTGCAACTTGTACAAGGGGAAATTTTCCTAGAAGAGCCTATCGCGATGTTAACGCCGTTCACTCTACACTGGGTGACTTCTTCCCTCCAGTGAGAGACGTCCAAGTCCGCGATGGAGTGGCAGGGCACCCGAGGATTTCTATAAGAACAGGTCCACGGGTTACTGAGTGGCCAAGGACAGGATGAACATTTACTTACAAGAACTCGTGCGGCTGGTCGAAAATGGACTTCTGTATGTCGCCCACGATGTCGCAGTTCTCACATATGACTTTGGCGAGAGTCACCTTCCTGATCTCTCTGAGCTGAGCTTCGCTGAACTTAGTGGACGCATCCCCGTTTTCGTACCAAAAGCGGTCGCACTTTTTCAGCTTTTGGAACTGGATGCCGATGATGCAAGCAAAGGTTGGCCCAACGAGAGCCCCTTGCAGCGGGGTCTCACTCAAGCCTCCAGTAAACAGGTCGATGTCTTCCACGCTGTCGTATACCTGAAAATAGATGGGGCGTGACAGCACATCTACAGTGTGGCTTTGCTACAAATGCTGCTCACCTGTTTAAGCCTCTTAATGACATCGAAACTAATCTCCTTGGAGAGTTCCTCAAATGTTTCCACCCTGTCGAGGTTGCAGGCCAACCTGTACTCGTTGTACGGCCTAAGCCCATGGTCGCGGCCGCGTTGGATGTTAAGAGCAGCGAGATCGAGGCCTGAAAATGGTATCCTGCGTTCCTCAAACAGATGGTTCGTGATCTCGCCCGACATGAACTGGTCCTGATTCTCCATTGGGGTGGCCACCAGTCCACGCATAACCTGCATGGGATTATTTTTTTACACGTTGCAATTCTGAAAAGCTACCAATGGGGAACGAAGTTGGATATTGGCAAGATGCGCCCTTGCACGTTTCAGTGTCATTGTCAACTGTGGTACGCATGTACAACTGTACATGTGTAGACACACGAGTGTTCATGCACAAGTCATATACTTGACGATTATTGGTTTTTTCATTCCTGTGTAGTCTTGTTTTTTGAAGAGTTACGGTGTCATTGGAGCACTGACCAGCTTTCAGCTGCTGGCTACGCGCGAAATCTTTTCATGCGGAAAAATAATTGCTCGCACGTCTCGCATTTTGCCACCAAAATCTGATGTCGACAGGAGCACTTGTCCGTACAGTTGCACCTCACCTCATCGATCATAGCGGCCTCGTACAGCATGTCTGGATTGAAGAAGCCATCCCTGAGTCTGATGTGACTGTGAATCTCTCGCCAGTCTGGAGACATCCGAGTCAACATTGGTCTAATTAAGGAATGGCCAAACCTGCACGAAAACGAAAAAAATGGGACCATGATAACGTCCGACTTTGTGCCAATTATTCTCCACTACCTAAATGCCGCAGTTGCGAACTCATTGAAAATGCCAGGGTTGCAGGTAGCGTCGTACTCCTCGCTGTATCCTTCACTCCTCACCCTGAGGTTATAGAGGTTCATGTAGTTCCAGCCTATGATCCTGGGCAGGAACTCGTTGAACGTGATATGCTGGGTGACCGCGGACATGATGCGTCGACCTTCAAGGTAGAGAGCCTCATCACTCCAGTGAGGATTGACACGCTGAAACAGACGTAACCTGATTTTTCTTTCCATTAGAGAATGTCTAACTCTTCCGAAATCTCACCTGCAACTTGCCCACCAGTCTATTATGCTCCCTGAGAAATATGGTGTGCATAGCCGCAAGCCCGGGTTGTTCGCTAACTCGTGAGTCTCCACCGTAGAAGCAGAATCCGCTGGCTGCTTTGCACTCCTTGTTCTTTTGAGTTTTAGGTAGGAGATGTTTTCCTCGGCCATGAACTGGAAAGGTAGCGTTCAGCCTACCCCCAGTCAACTCCCGGAGATCGTCAGCCATGCAGACGTCGTTGCCGTAGATCATGGAGGCATCGATGAATGCGGTGTTCTGGTTTAGTTGCTCTCGCGGACCTGATTTCGTCAGAATTGTTTATTACGCTGAGACTTCTTAAAATGGGCAGTGTGACCCCTTAAAGGGGAAGGGTGTGTGTGGTAGTGTAAGTTAACAGGGGTGGGGGTAAAAAGAACTGAGAAGGTGACAGGATAGTGGTAGTGCAAAAAAATGGATTTCATCAAACTATTTTGCAAAATTGTTAGTTGCTAGTCGTATTTGCGTATTAGCTTATCCCGATTGAAAAGAGAGTTTTCTATGAACTTCTTGTGATTTTTATGGGATGAATACACTGAGAATAAATGTAGTAACGCTTTGTGCGTAGTAGGGGGCAAACATTTGAGAATGACTGGCTTGCACCAAACACTCCCATATTCGTCCTATGTAGGAGCATACGGTATGAGCATGCAGCATGCTGGGGCATACGATATGTGTGGGTGAGAAAACACCTGTTTTCTTCCGCCCCTTTAGCTCGCACACCCCATGTTTCCTCTTCAGGTGGTGATTTGAATTTATGGCAACAAGGCAGTGTGGCGATAATTTTTTTTCCGAAAGCAACGTCTCCATTGCTATGTCCAGTATGCACTGTACTGGACGAGCGCGCACAGCTTAAGACACATGCCAAACGTCCAAGTCATCATTAATGCGCGCATACCTAACCGCTGCTGGCCAGGGAGGGATCTCGTAAATGCGATGCAATGTGGTCGTCCGCTGGAAGTGTTTAATGCCGGGAAGTAGGGATCGTTCTGTACAAAAACAACAAGAACAGAAGTGTGAAATGTCCTCCATGCATGTTCGATCACACGTACGTACCTTAGGCACTGGAATGGGCCAGCATTCTGGATGGACGGTCTGACTGGAATCGCACGCACGACAGTTGAGAATGGAATCAGGGAATCCCTGGAAACGAGGGTCACGCATGTCAACCAGTCTCCTTCCGCAGTCGTCGTTTCATCATTCCTTACCTTGTTCACTGGCGTTAGCGTGATGTCGTGGTCGAGGAACTGCCCAAACTGCATGAGCATAAGCGTGTATCTTCCGTGAAGGTGTGACACATCAGCGTGCACAACAATGGACACCAGGCGAGGACTGGGAAGTGCCTTGCCTTCGATCGATCGAAACCGGGGCCTGGATATGGCTGTAAAAAGTGATATCCCAATCACATATAAGAATATCTTTAAGATCTTCCCTTGCTAATGACGGACACGTACAGCATGCCGTCAGTACGTTCTGTATGGTCCATATGTACATACTCACTGTACCCGCGTACATGGTCCCGAAGACATCTTCCACCCACGCGTTGAAATCAACTTACCATCGTCGTACTTGGCCGAAAGGAATCTGATGAGGGGCGTGACGCTCTTTCCATACTGTGGGTTGTTCAGGTTGTTGCACCACCCATTGAAGGTCCTGTGTCTGCTCGTGTGATCGCACGGCAGTGCGTCCAAGTCGCGCTCACAAGTGTCTGCATGGGCGGCGGCTACTACGCGAGTGACATCGATGTTGGTCAGTCCGTCGGCGAAGTCGTCGAGGTTCACGTTGATGCGGTTGCTCGTCACCTGGCGCTTGATGCGTGTCTTGTCGGGCCTGCTCGGGAAGAGACAACAATATAGTGCGTGACGCACGATGATATTCATAATGCAGTCTGTCAGTTCAGGAAGAAAAGTGTCGCAGATAACTCCAAGGCTACGGTCACTAGTGCATGGTCACGGTGATGATGCTGATAATTGAGGTGTTGCCTTTCTGCCTATCTCACGTGATGCCCATTTAAGAAGAAAATTAATGAAAAAAGGAGATAACGCAGAAGTTCTGAGCTGTTTTCCTTCCGCGTCGGACCCATTAATCAGATCCGTTGGGAATGGGAGGGAGGATAAGGACCTTCCCTCTCCTATGTAGCATTATTCCACTTTTCCTTTGGGCTGCAAACACTCCTTAAGGACGATCCCTCCAAGATTTTTTCTTGTTTCTTTCGTCCTTGGCACCCACTCTTTCCCGCCGTGGTGGCGCCAAGCCGATTCAGGTCGCTGGCGGGTCGGGCATCAATTTTTTTTATTTTTTCCTTCTTCTTTCCTGTTACGAACGCACGAAATAGGTAGAATTTTCTACCACACTTCGTGGTCTGCTCCAACGAGCTGGTACAAGACGGGCTGGGTAGGTGGACACTTACTCCTGCAGTGAGTTGAGGAAGACTCTCGAGGTGTACTCCAGGAGCAGGGACGTGTTGGAGAGACTCAGCGCCATCTTGTTGGGCCGGGAGAAGGCGAAGGCCGTGCCAGAGGGGGACTGAGAGTCTGCCCCCATGTCTGTTGGTGCACGAAGAAAAATGTTTGAGAAGAAATCGAACTCTGTGACCTCTATGGTACGTACTGTTTTCCCACAGTTTGTACTCCTCCTTCCTCCTCTGCGCCAATCCTTGGGTGCCCTTCTCCAACGTCTGGATGAGTATGGCCTCGGGGACCTGCAGCGCTGGGGTGTCCGTCTTCCACAACTGAATGTTGAATTTGGGAAAGGCGTCGCAGATCACAGGGGAATTGCTGCAAAAAGTGCATATTTTGACGTCCGCTTCTTAGTCTCCCGCATTTCTTCCTCACAGGTAAGCATCATTCTGTATGAAAACCTCCGGCTGCACAGAGAAGATTTCTTCCAGATTAGCGCAGATGATAGTGGCCAGAGTCACTTTGCGAATCTCCTGCAGTTGGTCTGAAAGAGAGATTAAGAGGGAGATGAGGAAATGGAGAAGGAAAAGAAAGGGTTTCACACAATATTTTGCACCAGCAGGCTATCGCATTAGGAAGTGCAGCATTTCGCGCGAATGGGCCTGAGGCCCATTACTACTATAAGCGGTTGGCTGTGCATGTGGGATTTCTTCCCCCTTGTCCCTTGCGAGCGCGTATGTGTGTATGCAGTTGCTAATCGAAGCTATCCTTGTACAACTGCTACGAGAAGGAGAAAGAAAAGAAAAACCCCTGAGAGCCAGCCATGCTGCTCCAGCAGCAGCGCCAGCAGCAAACAGACCTTGAGAGACGCGACCGTGAAAGTGGCTGTTGGCATGTCGGAAGAGACCATTACTGCTGCTTCATACAGATTGAAAGTCTTTCATTTTGAGAAGCTTCTGTCTACACGCATGCGCCGCGCGGGACATGATCGTGTTGTCCATGTTGAGGTGCGGACGTACCTTTGGTGAGGGCTGAGGGCGGGATGTTGTTCTCGTACCAGAACCTGTCGCCTTTCTTTAGGATCTGAAACTGCTGTCCGAGGAGACATCCGAAGGTGGGTCCCAGAACGGCGCCAGACAGAGGACGTTCGGCCAAGCCTCCCACTAATAAGTCAATATCCGCCACATTCTACAGGAGAACAAGTTTTTAGATGATCTCTAAGTATGTGTACATTGCTAGTCATGAAACGATGTTCATGACGGAAATTCGCATCGCGTGTAACCTATGGTACAAATTTGTGAACGAGCTTTAACATGGACGTCGGTGGAATCTGGAGTCCACTAAGATTAGGTAGGTGCGCTCGTACTAAGGAAACAGCCACTAGGTTTAGTGATGGTACGCGAATGGAGTAGACACCTTCATAAACTTTAAGTAATTCCAAGGCTGAGAACGACCATGAAATTGAAGAAGACCTTGACCAAAAGTAGTGCGCAACCCAACCACCTTGCCTACCTAAGTACATACCATTTGAATTTCCCAGATCATGGACTGTAACCTTCTCACCTTGTACTGCTTCTTCAGTTCTCTGATCGTTTGAGCGTCGATGGTGTTGTTGAGCTCAGAGAACTGCTTGACGGGTGACAAACCACAGGAGGTCCTCACCTCCACATAGGTAGGTAGTCCGTGGTCGCGACCCCGATGAATCAGCTCTGCCAGGCGATCTCGGTGCAGGTCTAAGGGACAAACGTATAAGATTCAGGTGCGATATGAATTCTGCATGTACCTATATATATTATCCTTCATATTTTGTACGCACGACATGAGGACGATGCAGCATCTACGCCAATGAGGAGACGAAGAAGCAACGTAGCGAAGCCAAATGCCTGGGATTTGCTAGTGTGCGCACAGAGGGCAATGTATTGCCATGAATGTGTAGTGTATGCCTGGGTAGTCAAGAGATGCAAGATTTTTCCCGCAAGTACTGGGAAACTTGCTATAGTCAAGACGAATGTGTTCATCAGGTCCACGCAGTCGTTCTCCGGCTCCATGTGGCCGGATATTTCTACGAAGCCTCTGTCAATTACGTCATCGCATGGTATCGAGTCGCGTTTCTGTCCTCCCTTTTGCCCGCTGTGAAACGTTAAAAGGGAATGCTGGCGGAGGAACTCATGCGTGTGTTGCTAGAACCTTGCTATGCATTGACCTTGCTATAAACAATCAACGCCAATATGAGTACTTTCATGTGGAAAGTACGATCAGTCCACGCCCACTCTGGCTCCCCCTGTAAAAGGGTTATAAAATGCCAGATTGTTTTGCATCCCCTAGAATGGAAGAGATGTTGCAGGCAATCTTAATTGCACATCGGAGCAGCACCTGTAGCAGCTTCGAGCTACTCTTCCTTGTTCTCCAGAACTCCAGGGAGGACATGAATCTCTCCTCATACTTGCCTTGCTCGTCAGTCTGTCAGTGGCAGCTGTGCACACGCACAGACACTCACTCATACACCTCGGGCGCTTGCGTAGGTGCGCCAAGGAGCGGAGGCGTTTTCACAATCTTGAGCCTGAGCCTCATGAAATCACGCAATTTCGTGAACTTCCATGCCCGCTTTCATTCATTCGCCCAACCTTCGTTCCCCTCGTCACGTTTTCCGCCAAGACAAGAAAAACGGAACCAAACCAAAGGTCAGGTGTTTCAATGTGGCGGAAGAACTCACATGTCTTTGTGTTCCTGGCCATTCCCAAGTCCGCTTTTTGCGCCGGAGCCAAAGTCAGTCCGAGGATAAGCTGTTGCACCAGGGTGGGATCGTGAGCGTCGAACGGAGCCCAATAAGTCTCATTTAGGGGAACTTGACCGTTCGGTTGGCCATCCTGAAAGACGTGCACACAATGTTTGCCCGTACATTGACATAACACAGCAACACTTTATACACTTACAGGCCTGTAGTAGTGCAAGGCTGGCGGGAGCAGCGAATAGACAAAGGGTAAAATAGCATTGCCCACGCTGTTGAGAGTAGACACGGGTAGCTCGTCGTCATACTCCATGTGGTAACCGTTGGCTTTTGAGCGAAGTTCGAATGTGTCCATAAGCACTTCCCCCAAGATGGCGGGCAGGAATTCATTGTACGTGATGTGTTGCATCTCCGCACCTACGATCCGTCTGGCCTCTTGGTACAGCGTCTCTTCGTCCCAGTGAGGATTCACGGACTCCAACATGGACGAGATGCGGTTGTGCTCACGGGCTAGCAACGTGTGCAGCGCCGCCAATCCAGCATTGCTGTTCACTCGCTCGTCTCCGGAGCTCAGACAGCCGCTACCAGCAGCGACGCGGCAATTTGGGTTGTGCTCGTCAGCGGGCAACACCTGACCGGGGTCGACCCGGAGACGCCCGCCCTCCAACTGCCGCAGTTCCTCGGCAGATTTGGGAGTGGATCCATAAATAGCGCTGCCGTCGAGGAAAGCAGTGGCGAAGTTCATCTGCTCTCGTGGACCAAGGACACAGCCCGGTTTGAGACCGACGGCGGAGCGCACGTAATCCTGACATGCGGAGGTTGCCTGCTGAAGGATGGGCAGGCACTCCATCGGGTTCTCGCTGCGGTACATGGAGTCGCAGCACTAGGAAGAAGGCGATCACCATGTCTTAGTGTCCTTACTATGAAACCCAAACCAGTACCTCTCCAAATCGGGCTCTAAGAGCGTACTACAGTACAGTATTTATACAACGGTTGTTCAGAGCTACTTGTGGCGTTCTCCTTTTCAGGCAATAGATTGTGCTCCTCTAAGACAGCAGTTTAGGTACGACTGCTTAAAAGTATTGGGAAAGATTCGGCGGACAAAGTGGCCGTGACTGGCTTCCCGCGCTAGAGATAATTTTCCCATGGGTTCTCTGGCAGTTCTCACCCTCGTTTGCAAATTCCCAAGCGTCCTGTATGCGAATAATGATTGCGAAATAGAACTGAGCTCTTCATGCATGAATTTGCCTGCCAAGTTGCAGAGCATAGCATGCAGCATCATTCCACAAGTACATGCGTAGATTTCTACTTGACTGGGTGCAGAGTACATGAGAGACGCTAAGCAATTTGAGCATGAGGATGTTTGCTCGGGTAGCCTGTCTTAGTTGACAAGGAACGGTTAAATTCGACGGAACAAACACGCGCCATCTATACTGTACTAATGTGCAGTATATACGTACAGTACACTAAGCAGTGTGTCATGATTCGTGTTTGCCCGTGTCAAACCCTGTACATAGTTGCTCAGGAGTTCCTGGAGTTCATCGTTGTGGGAAAAAATCTACCTGAGCGTACTGATGGACTACAGACTAGTATTGGTACTGCACGTCACTGGCAAAAAAGTATCATTTTCCCCACCTGCTCATAGCCTGAGATAGGAAGTGTGTAGCTGATGTCGTTGGCAACTAACTGTCCCCAAACTGCGGCCATGGACGTGAGGTGCTCGTGGGGGACGTTGCCGGTCCACATTAGGGTCTGCGACAGAGTCAGCGCGTCCGGCAGCGGCGTGATACTGTCGGCGCTTAACCGACGAGGCGTCCCAACCCCGTCGTCGTAGCCGGGCGGCATCAGGCGCAGGTAGGCGGCACCAGTCACACCCCACATCGGCTTCTTCACGTTGTTGCACTCTCCATTGGGCGTTCGGTACTTTTGCGGGAAGCAGAAAGCCGCTTCCACGTCAGGGCAGATCTCGGATAGCATCGTGTTGTGGATGGGGACGGTCTGCACGCGGGAAGACACCTCGCCGCGACTTAGGGAGAAGCTTTGGGCGAGATAAGACAAGTTATTCCAATCCTGTAGTAGTCACCAAAGGACAGTAGGAAATCGTGACTTACTCCTTGGCCAGTTGTCTGGTGACCTCCTCAATCAAGAGCGCTGCCATAGTGACGTTCCGAGTGGCACGTTTGGGAAGTGGCTTGATGCGACCTTGAAGAAATTCAATAACAGTCCAATCTCGCGCATACGACAGGTCTCATATTGATGATAGTTTTGGTGCCGACCAATTTCTGATATCTAATTCAAACAAGAAATAAAGGTTTTTTAAAAAATAAAAAAAGATTGTTTCAGCAAGCGTATACCCATGTCCCATGTGGCTTAATTTCTCTACATAGTGCCTGAAAATTCATTTCTCACACGCATGAAACCCTTGCTGCTGACCGAATATTTTCATACATATATGCGAGACTTGACTGTAAACACGTAAGTTCGTACGAGGGTTGTACGAGTGAGTGTCTTCCTTGGTTTTTAAGGGGTTGGGCGGAATTAGCTCCGTTAGAAAATTGTTTCGGTGATTTCTTCTCTAAAAATTGGTACCTCGAGAAAGGTCCGATTATCTTTAATTGACTTAATTTTAGTTCTCTCGACAATTATTTTGTCATCTCGTGTTCATCACACAAGAAGTTGGACTCGATTTTTCCTACGCTGCTCTTCACTGCTGGTTGCTTCATGTCTGCCCAGTTTCCATGAGTAAGAACAGGTTCGAAATCATCAAGAACATTGACCGAGCACTGTGAGTCACAGAGGGTCTAACCTTTGATTCTAACTCAATGTTTTAAACGCTCTAGGATTACCTGACGTTCGCCATGGCTCCGAGCGGCACTAATTCCACCCAACCTTGTACATACAACTGTTCATGGTTGCGTGTGTGGGAGGGGATATTTAGGTAACAATCCAATTTCACTCACGACACAAGGACAGAAGACAAGAGTGCTACCTGACGTTGACAACTTGTCATTCAAATAAAATGGTCCAGGTCGCAGGTGTTGATTGCACAGGGAAATAAACTAATTAAGAGTTGTTCAAGAAGGGAGATGATTTTACAGCCGGCTGTTGTGACATTGTACCAGAGTCATCGCCTACGTGATAAAATGCGGTCAATGTTGTGACCACAGCTGGCGCCACTGGCATGTGAGTGCATATTTGCACAGCGCGCGCTGCTCCACATAGACTTACTTATGTGTGGTAGTCACAAAGTAGCAAATACAAAAGACTTAACTTCTTTCATGCTGAATTGCAACACGTGTCTGGTTGACGTGTGATCAAAGCCGTGACGAGTGAGGGGCAGTGGACAGGGAAAAAATCCAGTTTTCCCCAGTGTACGTAGAAGGCGCAAATGTGCACACTTTGCAACAGGGGGGGGGGGGGAATCGTCGCACGCACCTCTCTCCTTATCCATGTCACTGAGCATGTTCTTGACCTTGTCCAGGGCCCGGTCCATGATCGAGTTGAAGTGCGGCGTCGACGGTACTTGCTCTGCCTTGATCTCGCGGGGCAAGACCTTGATGTGTTAGCAGAATTAGAACAACTTACATCCAATGTCCATTGCAAATTACAGTGAGCAATTGCATGTGAACATTTTCTTGCACGAGGAATACCTGCAACGCGTCCTCGGGACTGAAGAATTCCATGTTGTAAGAAGTGTCCACCCTGCGCACGACCCTCTCCCACTGGTCGATGGCCGGGGTGTCCGGAATTTTGTAGGGCGGGATGGCATGGCTCCCGTCGATGGCATCAAGCAGGTGCAATGAGTGATGTTCTAGTTGCGTTGGGACTGATCCTAGTAAGTGATCCTGGGCGCTTACGCCGTAGAGAGCCTCTAATGTCAGTGGCGCACCACTCTGATGCTGCTGAAGGTGGCGAGAGCGCGGTGCCTGGTGCCCATAAGCCGGTACCAGTCGAAGCTCCAGGAACAGCCATATCACATTGTAGCTGATAGAGGAATAGAATAGTACAAAAAATCACCTTGGCAAACGCTCTCGTTAACACCGCCTCAAGCCGCGAACAGACATTTCTAGTAGCCAGTTTTGAGACACCTCTAAATGCTGCCCAGTGCAATTTTTTCTCAAACATTCCACAGTCACGTGAGTATGCACGTAGCACACGCACAATTTATTGTACAAAAGGCCAAGTGACGGAATATTGTGTCTGTGGCAGGCTGAAATTTGGTTATTGCACAACGAATGTAAGGCCAGAGCAAGAGCCCTAAAATGCTGTACGTACAAGAGTGCAATAAATACCGCAAATACTAAGTACAGTTACCATCACACTTGCTGGGGGTAAATGAGTGGGAGCGAAACATTTTTCCCCCTGATGATCTTTCCCCTCCCTAATGAAGCAGGGCATGCGAGGGGCACAGTGTGTGCACAACACAGTATTCACCTATTGGGTGTCACAGGGGAAAATAGCCAGCCAGCACGTGAACGACGACATCCTGCCACACACCGCTCATAAAGAGCAAAAAAGGAGTCGCTCACAGCAACCGCAGTCGGTCACATGATGAAGGCCTCTTTCGCGCAGTCTTAGGTAGGCCTTCTCTCCCTCTTTGCCACAGATTTCTTGAAAGAAAAACTTGGCAGCAGTCCAAGGCCGCGAGAATGGCTGCGGCAAGTGCAAAGCCATTTTTTGCAATGTCCAACGCTCCTTCCGGCAGCGGTGGCAGCTGATTAGAATAGGATAACGATCAACAGCAGACCACCTCCCCCTTCTTTTCGCATGCACCCGCAAATAATCATATTCAAATGGGATCGAGCGAGGCGACCTCGACCGGGTCAACTGCAAAAATGCTCGCGATTGCGTCACCGCTGCTGCCTGCATGGCACAGCACACTGTACGCATGACGCAGCAGCATTGTTTTGTGCTTGCCATCACCCCTACGAACCTACGCAACTGCCTTGACACGATGGCCCTGGCGGCGGCAGCAGCACAGGTGCAATGGACTCTCACCCTCTCAGGGAACGATCGTTGTCATCGTCATAATTGCTGGCCGAGGTGAAAACAGGGTCAGTTAATGACACGTAATGCGTATTACGCCCAGGCGCAGTTCTGTGCGTAAGTAATCGTGATCTGTGCATAATAATGAAAAGCTTTATATGCGCCGATGGTTTGTAAGCTTTGTCAACAAATTGCGGTTATTGCGCGTCTCTTTCTCCCCTGCGCTCGCTCTGAAAAAAGTGCACAAGTTACTGAAGATACGCAATTTCGCAGTGACTTTTGCAGGCGAAAAAAAAATTTCTCACATTATTGTTATTGTGGTGCAGCTGACTCAGGAATGCGTATCTGATTGGAGAGGGAGAGGAGAATGGTGCGTAGGAGGTTTCCGCTTTGCCACTTCCCTTTCTTTTATAGCCTGGTACACTATGGAGACATCAATTGCGTCCGACCTTGTCTCTCTCTCTCTCTTGGAGCGTACGTTGTGTCTCCCTGTGGTATGTGAAGCAACCAATCGCACACACACGCGCGCAGAACACAGATTCTTCTTACGTGTAATCGACAGTTTATAGTAATCGGCGGTGTGCACACAATCAAAAAAAATCTTCCTGTGAGTGAGTCAGAACCCCAGGCTAATTAGTAATGAAAAATCGCCGGACTCCTCCTGTGAGAACTCTGTCGACATGCGCGTCAGTTCCTTCTTTAGGTATTATTGCGTACATTACTACCGGCACAGAAAAAAATATAAGTAATGGACTGATTAAGCCCTTGTCTGCGAGGACCAAAGTTTTGCAAAAAGAAAAAAAAGGAACAAAAATGCAACCTTCCTTTTACGCACCTTCACACGAGAAGTGGCTTTCGTAGGTATGCCAAACATGAAAGGAAGCCAGGATGGACATTTACGGCCAGGTCTGCCACCAGCACAGGTGTTTTTTCTTTTTGCCCTCCAAATTGTGGCATTACCTGGTGTGATACTGGTTACTGCTCCTCTTCAGGAGGCGGCCAAACAAAAAGACCTGGCTTTATGACGTACGATTACACAGTACAAAGTTACGTCATGCTGCTCGTCGCACGCATTCGTTGACCGTCAGAGCGCCCACCTGAGATGAAAGATAGACGGTGGGTTACGTACGAGAAGGAACGAAATTCCATCCAAGGACGTCTGGCACTTTTTTCTGAGGGACAGACCAAGAACAATCCGAGTGGGTGACAAAGTCAACACGAATAGAGTAGGCGGAAAGAGAGAGAAATCATCGCTATTATCATTTCTTTTGCATCGTTCCAAGGAGGCCTTGACTTTTAGTAAGGACCAGCAATCACTGGAGACCTGGGAAGGAAAAACACCATTATTTCAACAAGCAGGAGCGAAAAATGGCCTTATCCATTTTCATCTTCTCGTCAACTCCCTCCGCAATGAGAATCCTTTTGGAAAAAGTATATGCTGTATTTATCTTCCTACTACTAACTGGAAAGGATGGAGGTGCCTGAACGCAGCTCTTTGTCCCTGGAAAAAGAAATGTTACAAAAGAAAACGCTGTCAACTTCTGCGAAAATTTGACCCCGACAGTCCTGAGGAAACTTATTGCAAAACAATGTTCATTTTAACAGCCTACTGATAATGCGACCGTCGGCATAAGATCTTCACCCCGGGAGGGAAATCGCGAAAGTTATCTTGCAACATAAGTGCACTTAACGTTAGCGAACCCCCATTGCTTAATCTGCTTACAAACTGAAGAAAATGAAAACAAAACCGTACCTCACAGCCAGTTTCATTATTGCTATTTAGCTCCTCTATTCAGTGGCGCGTTGGTGGCAGTGATTGTGGTTGATTCGGCACTTTGGCAGCCTTCATTGCAGATGACGCTCCTAGGCCGCAGCCACCATTCTAATTCCGGCGAGAAATATATGAGGAGAACGCACCCGGTGGCGTCTCCAAGTCACAGGCCATGCTGTGAAACAGAGAAATCATGCACTTATCCACTGCTGTTCGTTGACGCAAAAACACAAGCTGCTGCACTACCAGAGATAGGGAGGACGCCACGTACAACGACTCTGCACTACTTTAGGGATTTTTCCCCTTCTTCCTTCGATTCCCTCTCAATAATAACTAAAGCCGGCGAACGAGAAAGGATAAGGTAGGGGCGGTTGCGACTGACGCTCGCCCGCGTGACTTACGCATATGCGTACGGCCGCCGTTCTGAGGCGGAAAAAACACGTATGCACAAAAATGGTATGGACGGGGCTTCACTTGCAAATATTTTATTTTATGATTGACCAGAGATGTATTACAATGCTCACAGTTAGGAGATGCACGTATTGGACGTAATGGGTACCGGCGTACAAACTCTTTGCACTACTCCTTACTTCATGGTTCCTCTTTGCAAATTCGACATGCATACGAGCGTGGTGACTTTTTTTGCATCGCTAATTCTGTGAGTGTTTTTATTGTGAAGACTCACTCACTTACTCGCTCACTCACTCACTCACCTCACCTCACACACTTGATCACCACACCACATCTTTCTCTTAGTGAAGCACCATGCCTGTCAGTCTCTGTCAAGGAGTTGGCACTGCCATGCTGGAATCATCATCTGCAGACTGGGAAAGCAGACACTACTTTTCACGGGCCCCCATGGAATAGGGGGGGTGGGGGTTCAGAAGCATTTGGAGGCTGCTGTAAGGCTAGAATCAAGGTCCCAAGGTGCATTTACTACATAGGTACATATGAAGTAAATTGCAACAGCAGAAGGGGAAGGAGTGCTGCCAGGCCCTGGAACTCTGAATAGGAGGGGAGATACGAAGAAATAAATTGAGTCGACTTATTGCAATTTCACTGATGGCATATGGCCACCCTGGGGAGGGTGAGAGAAGAGAGGGGGTGAGCAGAGGAGGGTGAGGTGATCCTAGATCATCCAGTAAGAATGAAAATTCTGACAATTGGACATAATGGAGATGATCAGGCACAGAGTGTGGCATGGAGTACATGAACAGCAAGTTTCGTGTAGATTAGTCCAGCAGCTCCACTTGGAGCACCAATCCTGTGGAAGACACACACACACACACATGCATACAGTTAGGCTCAAAATTATACATACCGCTGAGGAAATGTCTCATTACACGTGTTTTCTCTTGGCAGACATCAATTTTTCCAAAGACCCAGTGATATGAAGAGATGATGAGCATGAGTAGAAATGAGACACAACAAAATTGAAAAGAACATATATTTCAACACATAAACAAACAAATTTCCCAAAAGTGACTGACCAAAGTTATTCATACTTCCAGCCTCCTCAAGACTTTCTTCTCAATGAAGTGCACTTTAGGTGGTCAAGATGGCATGCAAATCCTTATCACAGTAGAGGAGAACTTTTCTGTACTGTTCTGTGTCATTTTCTGCCAAATGAGAGCAACTGGATCCAGTTGCCCTCTAGTCAGCATGGTGAAGATCAAAGAGCTGAGTGAGGACCTCAGATTATGCATTGTGACTGCATACCGTGAGGGTGAGGGGTACAAGGCCATCTCAAATCATGTCAAGGTGCCTGTCCCTACCATCCAAAGCATTATCAAGAAGCTTACGAAGTATCACACTGTCAAAAATCTGCGAGGACATGGCAGAAAGCCGACAGTGAGCCCCACTTTGGCCTGATGTATCATAAGGCAGGTCAACAACTACCCGAGGCTCACTGCCAAGGCAATTCTGAGGGAGCTGAGCAACTCAGGGATGAGTATGTTGAGGCAGACTCTCAGTCGCACACTGCATAAAAGTGGACTTCACTTTGACCTGGACAAACTCCTCTCCTCACAGCTAAGCACAGGAAGAATTGTATAGACTTTGCTATAGCCCATGTCAATAAAGATGACAGCTTCTGGTCCTCCATTCTGTGGTCTGATGAGATGAAACTGGAGCTGTTTTGACACCGAGATGTAGCATTTGTCTGGTGAAAAACAGGTGAAGCATTCAAGCCAAAAAACACTGTCCCTTCTATCAAGCATGGTGGTGGAAACATCATGCTTTGGGGCTGTTTCTCTGCTAATGGCCCTGGCAGACTTGTGCGTGGGCATGGCATCATGAAGAAGGAGAACTACCTGGAGATCTTGAAGGAGAACATCCAGCAGTCTGCTGAGGAGCCCAGTCTTGGTGAGCACTGGACCTTCCAACATGATAATGATCCCAAACATATGGCCAAAATTGTAAAGAAATGGCTTGATGACAATGACTTTAATGTTCTGAAGTGGCCCAGCCAAAGTCCATATTTAAATCCAACAGAAAATCTCTAGAAACGACTAAAAGTACAGGTCATGAGCAGATGAATTCATCAAGCCTCAACCAACTTGAAGAAATGGCAAAGGAGGAGTGGGCAAAAATTCCTGTGGATGTTTGCAAAAAACTTGTACACTCAAGTAGCCGTTGTTTGCAGGCTGTCCTTGCCAATGATGGGTTCAGCACAAAATATTAAAGGGGTATATGAATAACTTTGGTCAGTCACTTTTCAGAAATCATTTTATTTATGCATTGAAATATACATGTTTTTTAATTTTGTTGTGTCTCATTTCTACTCATGCTCATCATCTCTTCATATCACTGTGATCTTTGGAAAAATTGATGCCTGCCGAGAGAAAACACATAAAATGAGACATTTCCACAAGGGTATGAATAACTTTGAGCCTAACTGTAGCATGCACCTACGCAAACACACACATCTCTTTATATTTGGATTTTGTTCGGGATTTAATGTATCTGAGCAAAGCCAGATACCTGAGCTTCAGCTAGTACTTATATATTAGGCTAGACCAATAAATGGAAGTTTTGGAAATAGGCCCGAGTGCATCTCAGGTGTGTTGTCTAATGCCAAGTGGTGAAAATGGTTTTTAAACAAACATTTTCGACACCCTCTTGCAACAAAGTTTTCATACATAAGATCAATGCATAAAAATATGTGCAGACTTGAAAGGTAGAGAGGGGACCCAAAAACCTATTAATTCTCCCATTCTGGTAGACTAGAATGTCTTCAATGTGTTGATGAAGTCTTGCTCCGACTATTGCACAAAGAATGATTCAAAAAATTGGTCTAGCCTAGTGCATATACATTATGCTATCTTGTAGCATGCTATGTTTGGTGACTCCATTTGAAGATTTTGTGATCAAACGGTTTTCAAAAAGAAAACTTTTTTGACCCCTGCTTAATTACTTTCTGGGTGCTAAACTACAGCATTGTAGTCACACAAGATTGAACAGGTGTGTTTAGCTCTGCCCCAAGGCCTTCCAAGGCTGAACATCTTGTTATGCATTGAACTTATGTGTATTGAAACTTCATTGCAAGAGGAGGATCAATTTTTTTCCGAGAACCATTTGACTGTATCTTCACCACTTGTTATCAGGCAGACAAATCTAAAGTGTATTCAGCCAAATTCCAAAATATACCTTCATAGGTCTACCCTAGTGTATATTTGTGGCAGGTGCCCTTTTATAGGCAGCTCACTCACTGTCGTACTTGCTCGTTCATTCAACTACTCTCTTACTCATTCACTTGCTCACTCACTCGGTCACTCACTCACCTGCCCACTCATCCTACCATAAGCATCATGGGCAGTTACTCTTGTCCAAGTCGTTCTCAGCCCTTGTTGCTGCTTAAGTAACGATCATGAGGTGGTGGCTGCCGCCGCCTTGGCAGCGGCCAAGTTTCCCTCCTTTTTCCCAGAAGTTGCGTCGTCCACGGCGGCCTTGAAAAGCGGAAAAGGGAAGGAATGTGACCTTGGTCACGTGCAGCGGCGGCGGCGGCGGCGGCGGCGGCGACGACGACGACGACGACGACGACGACGACGACGACGACGACGACGACGACGACGACGACGACGACGACGACGACGACGACGACGACGACGACGAC
>JAAUXU010081341.1_pt1 | contig 60464 bp, 65 predicted proteins | sample 7278151 | NCBI WGS metagenome assembly JAAUXU01 (sample SAMN14350113, study PRJNA611818) | marine sediment metagenome | isolation source: surface marine sediment (1.8m) | place: French Polynesia: Moorea | collected 2018-08
GGTAAAGCAACTTTTGCACCGTCATCTAGTTGGCCTCACTACAGAGATCGTCGTCGTTGTCGTCGTTGTCGTCGTCGTCGTCGTCGTCGTCGTCGTCGTCGTCGTCGTCGTCGTCGTCGTCGTCGTCTTCGGCGGCGGCGGCGGCGGCGGCGGCACGTACGAGTCGTCAAATCTGCAGCGTTGCACATATATTTTTACTACTGTGCAGCCAAAGAACCAATGCTGATTCCCCCCGCTCTTGTGTCTTTGCGGATTTTCGTGCAAATTTTCCAACTTTAACTGGGTTTTTACAGCCTCACTTTTGTGGCTCGAGCCCTTTGTAATCATGCTGCTTCTGTGAAAAGAGCCCCTAAACACGAAAAACGAGCGCTAATTCTCGAGACCAAAATTGCAACCAACGACTTTGGTTTTTTCTGCGAAAAGAAAATTTGCACGCTTCTCCCCCCCCCCTCCTACCCCGGGTGCGTGTCCGAGGGAGAGAATGAAAAACATAGCAAAGTTGGGCTGTGGACGGACGCGCTGGCATTCGCCAGAGAGGCAAAACTGGGACGTTTTGGCACTTTTTGACAAACAATTTGGCATTCTGCGTGCCAGAGCCGACTATTTATGGGCGAAAATGTCTTCTGGAGTCGCCGCCACCAACAAAGCTTTTTGCCTGCCCCCCCAGAGCACAGAGAGAGGCTGGACAATGAAATTTTACGCTCGTCATAATGCTCAAGAGGGTTAATGCACCATCGCAGTTCCCATAAAATCTCACAGTGGAAGAAAAAATCTCTCTCCTCCACTGTGAAAAAAATGCCACACAATACAGGATGTATCATAAATCAGGTCACACTTTTTGTCTAATTGTGCAAGAAAAGTGTAACCGGATTTATGTTGCATCACCCGACTGGGGCCACAAAGGGCGGGTCAGACCTTCAACAGCGGGATTTCGGGTTCAGTGAAGTCCCGGAGGAAACCGGGTGGCAGAGACACCGCCTTGACTTTGGTGATAGCCATCAAACAACACTGATAATGTCTTCCAAGCCATCTTTTTCTCCACGAAATTGTTTCCAGGCCCGTGCTTGGGCCAGGGCCTGAACCCAGGGGTCCCCCCGGGGTGTGGCCCCGCCCTGTAGCGCGCCGAGCAGAACATGGGTATGGAGATGTGGCTGGCGGGGATCCTTTTTTTGCCAGAACTCGTGTAATCTCCTGTTTTGGTCGCTTGGCAGAAGAAGGCGGAGAAGAAAACGTGAATCGTAACGAGCTGCAAAGGAGGAAGTTTCCCATAATTCATTTTTATGTGCGTGTGGCGCGCACACAAAAGCACGCGTGGACTTTCCCACATGACATCGGGAGGGAGAGGAAGAAAATCCAGGACGATCCAGAGGTGCTGGAGTGACCGGAGGACTTTTCCATCCGGAAGGGGTGAGAACCCCCGTCCGCTCCCCCCTGTAAATTCACGTGCAATCCCCCCCCCCCACACACACACACTCGGACTCCAATTGTGTCCTCATTCAGGAAAAGCAGGTTCGTTTCTCCGGACTCGTTTGATCGATCACTCATTTCTTCTTTATGCTCGCGTTATTGATTTCCCCAGATTTTTTTATTCTTGCCTCTTTCTGGGACAAACCGGTTGGGCCCGAAAAGGGCGTGCCGGACGGGCAAAGTCACTAACACCTTACTGTATTTTGTGTGCGTGCGCGCGCGTGCAGGTCTTCTCCGTGTGCGTGCAGTCACAGAACTGCTCGATCCACATCAGGGGAACTTTCTGGAAAGATTGGGCAGGAGATACGGACCCAACGGGGGAGCCCAAAACTAAGTCGGCTTAATAGCCCTTAAAGCAGTGTGAGCACTGAATAAGTCGATAGTCCAGGTAGCTGGAGCAAGCGTGAGCCGTAAATGAGTCGTCCTGAGTAGCCTGAAAACAGTGTGAGCAATAAAGAGGTTATTTGAGTAGCCAGGAAACAGTGTGAGGCCATAATCGATCGTCCTGGGTGGCCTGAAAACAGTGTGAGCCCTAAATTAGTCACCCTGAGTAGCCTGACAACAGTGTGGGTCCGATATGAGTTGTTCCAAGTGACCTGAAATCAGTACGAGCCTGAATAAGTTACCTTGACTGGCCTGAAAACAGTTTGAGCCCTAAAGAGATCATCTGAGTGACCTAGAAACAGTGTGAGCCTTAAAGAACACGTCTGAGTAGCCTGAGAACAGTGTGAGCCCTAAATAAGTCGTCGTGAGCGGACTGAAAACAGTGTGAGCTGCAGATAATTTCCATTGTTTGCTCGGTGTTTGTCTGGCAGAGGTCAACGTGCCAACTTCCTTTGCACGATGCACCAAAAAAAGGCCCCACTTTCACCTCCCTCGCGTGCATCTATGATTTCTCCAAAGCACCAGAGATTTTTCTTCTCGATAACACTTTTTCGAACGGCTTTTTGCGCCGCGAATCGCCGCTCATCGGACCCCAGAAGAGGACGGAGAAGACGAAGCAGCAGCAGAAGAAGATGCGAGCGTTGGAATCACCGGCCGTGTTGTAAGTGTGTGTGTGCGTGTGTGTGCGTGCGTACGTGCACGCGTGCGCGCGCGCGCCTCCCCTGAGGAGGAGGAGGGGGAAGAATTTTCCGCCTAGTTTAGTCCCCTAATCTCGGTCTCGCCAGTGACTCTTTTGTTTCGTGGGCTTTTTTTTTTAAATTTTTCGTGAGTTCGCAGCTGATCTGAAAAATACTTTGGCCGTCGGTGCAAAAACTCCGCCAGTGAACGCAACAAAGTGATGAGCAGTGAAAAGGAGTCGAGTGAGAAAAGTCCTTGGTGCCAACTCAATCTGTCAAATTGAAGGGGTGTCTTTTTGGGGGGGGTTGAGAGGAATCCGAGCATTTTGGGGTGTGTGTGTGTCAGAGTGGTCGGAAAGTGTCTTTTGGAGGATGTCACCTGAGTCTGAAGCTTCCTCCTCAGAGGTCTTGGGAGCCCTGGAGGTGATATCACATTCATTTGCATTAAGTATCCTCCTCTGGCAGCGCTTTTCTCTCTTCCCTTGAACAAATTTCATGCAGATCGTATGCGATTTCCCTCATTTTCGGGCAGAGAAGCTGAGGGGGAAAAAATCCACCACGGGGGATCTTCCACAAGCGAAGTCCACCAAATCGTCCGTGGTTTCGTGCGCGCTGTTGATCACTGATATTGTAGTGAGAGACGCCCTCTCTCCCCTTCTCTTTCGCCCACTTTCGGGGGTGAATTCGCGGCGCCCACTGTGCGCATGGATGGAGGAGGCGGCAGGCGAGCGGTGATTTAATGTGTAGGAGACCCCCATGGAGGGCCTTTTAAGGCCCTGCTGCTGCTGCTCACTTTTAGCTCTCATCATTTCAAAAATTCGCCCGGAGGGGGTGGGAAAAAAATTGGTTTTTCACTAGCGGAAAAAAAATGATTAAAAGATTTAGGCTCATTTTAGCACTTGTGGGACACGAGAAACGAGCTCTTTTGTACAGATAGGCCTGAGGAAGGCCTCAGAGATCTACGGAAGGGCCACGTGGCAGGACGTACAGAAGGGCCTCAGGAAGGCCAGGGATACGTACGGATAGGCCTCAGAAGCACCCTTGGATGGGTGTCAGGAAGGCCTCGGGATGCCGGTGGTAGGCCTCAGGAACACCTTGGGATGTACAGATAGGTCTCCGGAAGGCCTCGGGACGCACAGACCGGCCTTGTGCAACTGGGCCTCAGGAAGGCGTCGCGATGTGCAGATAGGCCTTAGGAGGGCCTCCTCGACTTCCCCTCGTCATTAGCTGCAAAAAATAGGGAAAACAAATTGCGCGGAAATCGAGCCGCGGCCACGAAATGACAGACACAAAACTTCCTCCTTCGAACATCTCAATTTGACAGAAGAAAAAGATAAGTGAAAAATCAGGGATCCTCGAGGCCTGAAAAGATTTGTCATCAGTTTGAAGGGTAGGGAAAAATGGATGCTGAAGACTGAAAACCGCTGCTGTATCTGAGATTTATCAGTGTATGAGGGGGGAAAAAGGCCTTAAACACTGGGTGATCTCGACTGCCAAGGCCGCCCAATCAAGAAAGGCCAGGAGAAAATGACCTTCTTCTGACGGGGAACTCAAGATGCGCCGCTCCGGCAGCGCCGACGGCGGCCTCCTGGCGGCCCCGGCCAAGAAGGCCCCCACCCTGTACGAGGTGTTCATGGCCCTCAAGGAGAGGGAGATGAGGTAACTGTTCGATTTCTGTACTGGTCTGGCCGAGGCTGAAAGAAGAACCACCAAAAATTGTCTCTCTGGGTGGTCCTGACACAGAAGAGGCTCTCAGGTGGAAGAAGTTGCCATTTATTTTGTCAAACCATGCATGAAGGAAGGAACTCGAGATTGTCACTAAAAGCGGACATAAAATTCGTCGCATAACTCACAGACAGTTCCGACGGCCTCCAAGGAGTCGGCGGCCCAGAGCTGGGGCGACGACGACAGCTGCGGTCACGTGGACCTGGGGAGGGGGGGATAGGGGCCAGCACTGGAGAAGTTCAGAGTGGACCTGGCGCAGTTGAACGTGTGGGACACACTTGCCACCCCTTTGCTAACACGGACTTCACCTCAGCAACCTTGAGGCCAAAAAGGCCAGGAAGTAGCCGTTACAGACTCTTAAAAGGGTTTAATTTAGCTGACGCAACCTGTAAATGTGGAGGAAAGGCGAATATGAAGCACCCTGTATGACTCAGTCAGATCCATAATCAGAAGGGGACTTTTTTGGTCACACAGGAAGACATCTTGGAATCGATCCCACGAGTGATTCCAGCCTTTTTTTTCCTGCGCAATCGATCGTGTCACGGTGATCGAGGTCGGGGGCTTCAGACACGTCTTGGCAGTCGAAAACTTGTTCGACGTTGGTCGTGAACCACTTGTCCAACACTGTTCTTCGGCGTCAGAGTTGCCAAGTTTCGATGGATTCACGGCTGAAGGCTGAGGACGCCGCTCAATATGAATCACCCTGTAAGATTCATGTGCAGACTTTTCATTCTGCGGGGAGATCATGTTAAATTCGACGGGGAAATTCGGGGATATCCCCGGGGGGGGGAGATCCCCGGTACACGGATGATCCCCCTGATAAACTGGATCCCCCCAATCCGGTTTAATTGGGGAGATATCCCCCGAATTTCCCCCGAACGGCTTTAAATCTTTTTGCTCGAGGCTTCCCATAGTTGAAACCAATGCCTTCTAGTATAGGCCATGGGAGGCCCCCAAGCAAAGAGAATTTTAAGTCTTTTATGCATTTTTCTGGTCTCGCTCGCTTCGAAAAACCTTCAATTCCAAAATTTTGGTCAGCAAGAAGATGCAGAAAAATACTCCGGGTTCATTTCAAATCAGACGTGACTGCAAAGTGCTCCGGAATTTGCCAACTTGAATAGATTGCATGTATGCAAGGTCATCTGCATAATACATTTCCAAGAAATAATATTGGTATTTGTAGTGTGATTCCAAAGTTTGATCGGCATTGTTCACACGCATAAAAAGCATTATTATGCACCAAAAACGGAAAAAGTTCCTGGGGGGTTCCTCACAATCCTTCGGGCCTGCCCCCCCCCCCCTCGGGGCTGTGACCAAAGGAGACGTCATTCCCCCCCCTTTCAACCTCCTGGACTCCACCGTGCACGTGATGACACGTCGGCTGCACAGCAGCGGAGGCGTCTGTCGACATGAAGAGGGCCTCCGCGTCTGCGGAACACATGCACAGGTTTTGCCGCAGCAGGTTCAGGTCTGCGAAGGCCAGCGGCGACGCCTTCGAGAAGTCACAGTTCAGGGTGTCGATCAAAAGAGAATGTACGCATTCAACTAGCCAGATCCACAAGGAGAGCCTCGTCCGGTTCAGTGATGCTGACGCACCCGGTACCAACCGCAGTCCCAAAACACACGTGCTCCATTGTCCAATGAGACACTCACAAATATAATGGCACAATAAGCACACACACCACAGTACAAAAGCCAACAAACATATGTGCCATAGGACGATAAACACATGTTAACAATTGTGCGTGACTTAGTTCAGCCCTGCAGACTTGGTCTGTCAGGTTGTGGCTCTAACATTGCCGAAGCCATTTTTTTCTATCAACAAAGATTTCACCTAAAGATTAGAAAAAGAAACGTTCTGGCTCAGCTTAAAGACTGTTTTTACCTTTAGAAAAGAATATTGGCAGCTGCAGAGCAGCCCCAACCGTCGTCAACAACAGTGTGAGTCAAAAATTCTTACTGATCCCATGATTTTTCCCCTCACACTGTAACGCGCCTTTTCAACCTTGTACTAAGGGCACAATAAAGGTTTTTCCCCAGAGAAGAAGCCCAAGAACTAGGTGCAATTGACAGGGGGAAAAAGATTGGCGAGGACGTCTTTTGTCTCTTTTTCTGCCAAAAAGAAAATGCCAAACTGTCAATTGTCATGACTGCCAAGAATGGGCTAATTTCGGGATCCCCCCAAAAGATCCCCCTCCCACAACATTGTTTATCGCCCGATGTCACCGCTATGTATACTTTACCCCCCCCCCCCCCCGTGCGCACGTATGAAGTCTGTGCGTGCTGTATCAGATAAGAATTCAATCAGTGAGCGCATTTTTTTTTTGCATACAGGCCTTGTAATTGAGTCATCATCTGAGCACCCAGGCATGAAATTACAAAATGGGTCCTTTGCCACTCGCTCAGACTCTCCGGGCGCTCCCGGACCCAGAGATTTTTGTCTGGCAGAGTTCAAGTAATGATGTGTCAAGACGACGGGGGAGAAGAATGATCGAAATCTTGCAATTTCTCAAGTCCGTCCAGCGCTGCTGACCTGAGCCAAAATTTGGGTGCTTTTTTGCTCTCACTGCTGGCAAATTTGGAGGATTTTGGTCTTTCGGACGCTGCCAAATCCCTAAAAGGAAAGATGAGTCGAGATCATCACACCCTTTTTTCCCCTCTCCTTCAGGGCCCAATTCAATTTTCGGGAACGAATATTCATTCCTTGGCAGATACCTTTTCCAGCCATTCATTAAGGCCTGTACAGGTGTGAAGCAATTCAATTTCCCATGAAAAAACGGGTCTTTGGGCCATTTTTTTTATTTTGGGGCGCCCAAGAAAGGCCCTACAGGGTGAACACTATGACTTTCCAGCATTTTTTTCCATTTCAACGAAACTCCAATAAACTGAGCACTCTGTCCCTTGGCCATTTTTCATGTTAAGAAAGGTCCTACAGGGTGACCACGCGCATAGGTCAGAACTCTTTTCCTTTGGTCATCACTGCAGGTGAAGAGACGTGGTACAGGGTGAGCACTGCGCCCCGCACCACCACCATCCTAGTCTACAGGGTGGTGCAAACACCTCACCTGAGGCAACTGCAGAAAAACATACCCAAGAATGTCTGTTCCATCATCTCCGAAATCAGAGTTGCCACCCGACCAGCATTCCTGAGCGTGCCAAATTGTTCGCGCCCACCCTGTAGGCTGAAGAAAACATCCTTTGCACGAATGCATCGTTGATAACCTGTCATCATTTCCATTACTTTTAAACCAAAGTTCTGATTGCCTCTTATTTTTTTTTTTTGAAAAAAAAAATTAACCCTTAAAGAAATTCCACTTAGGCTCAGTAATGACGCGTTAATCTTTACCACCCTGTGAGAGGCAGAAGGAATTCTGATTTATAAGGGAAACGACGACGAGCAGGTAAAGGGTTAAAGCGCGCGAAGCCCCCGTGTCCAATCTCCTTGGCCTAGAGCAAAATAGCGGAGCTAAATGCACTGAGAAAAAGAAGAATTATGCTTTATTGCCTCTCTGTCTCGCTCTCTGTCTCTGTCTGGCGTGCGCGCGTGCACGCGTGTACGCGCACACGCGCGCAGACAAATGGGCAGCATAGTTTCAGGCCCCGGAGTCGATTTATTGTTGTTGAAAAGCGCCGTGCAAAAAAAATGGAATGCAGATTTGCATGCAAATCTGCACCACTTTAGGCAGTAAAACAGTTGTTTGTACACACGGCCGCTGCTGCTGCTCCCCGAATGCAGCAGAAAAGGAGAAGTTGATAACGTCCTCATGATAAATTGCGGCTGTCAGAGGCCTTCGCCGATTGTCTAGGCTGATATTTAAGGCCCAGTGTGTGTGTGCGTGTGCAGTCATGACCCCTTCCTCCTCTGGAAGTCAGCACGACGGATCTGTCAGCAGTTTTCTCGTATTTATTCGCCTCTATTTCTATTGACTTACTTATTTTCAGTTTTTTTTTTCTTCCTCGGAGGAGCAAAAATCGAGTTTGACAGCCGATTATGATGAGTAAGAGCTGTAGAAATGCCCGACAATTTGCAGGGGTGTCTCGGCTTTGACACATTATTTATGGAGCCCAGATTACAGCTTGTTAAGGGCCTTTCAGGGCCTGTCACAGGAACGCTGCTGCTGCTGCTGCTGCTGCTGCTGCTGCTGCTGCCGCTGCCTCGTTCACTCTGTGAAAAATAATCCCAGAGTTGGTTATTTCTTTTTCTGGGAAGAGAAAGAAAACAACAAACACTTTGCACTCACGGATGCGATATTTATCCTCTTCATCCCCGTCCTACTTGTGACACCCTCAATGCAGACAATAGAGAGTTTTCGATGCTCGAATGTGGCTTTTTTCCCTTCAAAAAGAAACCCAGTTTCGGTTTCGTATACGATTTTTAGGATAAAAGTCTCTTCATAAGTCAAACGTCTGGGAGGAATTTTTGGAAAGATTCCTAGACCACGCTGGAATTTTTCTTCTTCTCTCCGACTACATCAGATAGATTTGAGTGCTAAATACAGAGACAGAAAAGAAAATGATTATTCCATTACCCTTTTCTTCACCTTTCCAGTCCCAGATGTTTGGACTCGGTTAGAAAACCGGTTTTTTCCCCGAATTTTCCAATTTTTTTTTCAAAATCCCCTTCTGAGCAGCTTCTGTTCACGATATCTTATGCACACAGCAAAATCACTTTTTTCGCCTCACCCCCTAATCTCTTCACCTCCTCCATGTGTCCCATTTTTGATAAAAAAAAAGTAAAGAAAAATGTACCATGAAAAAGAGTAGATGCATATACAAAACTTTGAGGCTTGAAAACCAATAATTTTACAGGAGAATTTAGAGCATTACCCAATCGCAGCCATGAGAGCAGTTAGGGGGTGCCCATTTTGGTAACATTCTAGAATCAACTCATGTCACTCACCATTGATATCTGATATCCCCAAGGCTGATTACGTTAAAAAAATTGAATTATTGCATAGTAAAGTGGCACCAGTCCTTTGGAGTTGCCTGTGCCTTGCTTGACTTGAGAGGCTCTGTCATGACTGAGATTGGGTAATGCTCTAAATTCTCCCGCAAAATTATTTGATTTTCTAGCCTAAAAGTCTTGTATATGCATCTACTCTTTTTCATGGTACATTTTTCTTTACTTTTTTTTTTTTTATCAAAAATGGGACCCGTGCCTCCTCATTGAAGGGGTCTCACAGGAGAAATTAACAGTTGCACACCTGTACTTGCGTGTGCGCGCGCATCCATCTGGCCATGTCAATCACGGAGAAGAAGCCACAAAAAACGTCGTAATCAAGAAATCAACCACTTTGCAGCCTGAGCAACAAAAAAAAGTCGAATTGCACCCCTGCCAAAGATAACCATTTAATAAATGCTGCTGCATCATTATAGGGGCCTACAAGGTCCCCTGGGCCTGCAGCGCAAGAAATGCAGTAGAGAGAGAAACACAACACCTGTGGAGTTAATTTCAAGAAAAAGTGCAAGTTGGAAGAGCTTTTTTTGCAAATTTGCACATGTGAATTTTTAGCACGGTTGACGAGACTCTCACCGAAAAGCCCTGGTGGAAACACGAGCTTTGGCAAAGAGAGAAGAAAAAAGCTTAATTAAACACGCATTCTCAGCCTTTTCGGCGTCGCATTTCATGGAAGGGGGCCTTTGTCAGGCCTACTCAGAGGCCTCAGAAGGGTGAATTTGCCTCCCCAGAGGAGTAGGCAGAGTTGGGACGTGATGTTCTACGTCGAGCCCCCCTCGGACGATGACGACGACGACGTCCGCCTGACCTCGTACGACTTCTTGGACGACGGGGACGAGGACGGAGACCGTCTGGGGGTGCTCGCGGCCCACCATAGGCTCAGGGCGCTCTCCATGCCGGAGATTCCGGACTTCATGCAGAACTATTTGCCCCTTTCCAGCTCTGAGGAAGCCAGGAAAGACGAGCATAACTTTCTTGCCGTTAACTTCATTCTTTTGATCTAGACATAATCACACAATCTGGCACGCTTTAACGATATCATTATCATTATTATGCAGCTCTCCCTGGAATCGGCTCTTTCTCTACGTGTCTGGGTTGCCCCCCAAGGCAGTCAGGGATAAGCACATGATGTAAATATTGCCAAAAACTTAAAATATTGCAAAGTTTTTGCTACACTTCTAGTCTTCGCGCTCTTTTGCGGTGTGTGCGGCTTAGCTTCAAGTCTCGAGTCCTCCGGCCGCTTCTCTTTGCCCGCTTCAAGTTGGTCGAGTGACAAAACTAGTGCTGCAACTCGAGTCTTGACTGACGTTCTTGTTCTCCCTCCCGTTTCAGCACCGACACCCTGACGGAGCAGGACATCGAGGTGAGCACAGCCGGGGTGGCGCCGAAGGGCATCCGGGAGGTCCTCGGCGTAGAAGTGGTCTGGGATAACCTGCATCGGTGCCGTGATGGCCACCAGTCTGGCAGTGTCCAGGGTGGCCCACGTATTCCCCCTAGGGAGGGAGCGAGAGGGCCACAAGGCCCTCTCGCTCCGTGGTAGCAGCAGCAATGCAAAGGCCAAGGCCAAGGCCTATCTAGGCAACAGTGACATTTCAGTCCAAATCATAGGAAAGTGCATCTTGCTCAGCTGAACTATTCAAAGTATGGTGAGGCAATCAAGCAAGGCAAAAATTTGACTTTTTGGCCCTTCTGGAAACAGATATTTGATCATGCAAAAGATATTTAACTTTGCAAGGATATTCCACTATTGAAAGTGCATTGGTACACTGTATGAGTGTAATGTAGCAGAAAAATATTTGACTTTGCAAGGATATTCGACTCTGCAAAGTGTATTAACACAGTGTATAGTACGAGTACGAGTGCAGCGTAACAGAAAGATATTCGGAAAGATACTCGACTTTCAAAAGACGACCTTGACACTGCTTCACAGCAGCAGAAGCCATTCCATTCTGGAAAGCTTAAGGCGCGTTTGCTGTTGTCGACTTTTCCGCACTTGTTGGTCGTGCTTCTCTGTCTGCACTGTCCCGAATTCTGCACAAGAGCTTCAGTGCAGTCATCCCAGAAGTCGAGATTGACCACTTTCCTCCACCCAAGGTGTTGCTCGTCAGCTGAATTGCTGAAAGTACAAGGTGTCTGCAGTCCCGTCTTGGGCCGCCCTGTACGTCGGGTCGCCCGTGGCACCCCGACTGACTGAGGTGTGCATTTTTGCATACATCTCAATGAATAAGGATTTCTTGCGTGTCCCACCTGCACAGGAGGGCGTCACTCGTTGGGCCTCAACCTGAGGCATCCGGAAATCTGCCTTAAGACACGTGACAACCTCGTTTTTTCCACAATTTTAGTGACATTTCTGATTTCCCCTCATTTCCTTCTTTGCTGCTGCTACTATTTTTCAAAAAATCGCTGAATGACTTTCATGGGAAAGTTTTTTCGCTCAGGAGTTGTAACTGCAGGCCAGGATTTTAGGTTCTCACCTAGAGAAGCGTTTTTCTTTCTCATATTTCGTCATTCTTTTGACAGTTCATGCACACTGGCAAAAATAAGTGAAAACTTCAAGCTGACAACTGAAATGTAAATATTTTCTACCCATGCAGTGGTTCGGAACATACTTTGGTTGATTTAGCACAGCCAACAAGTACAAAAAGTGCAATGTTTATTGAAAACTTTGTCCTAAGAAAAGAGGTAAGCTTTGGAGCCGCCCAAAAGTGAAATCTTGGCGGGAATTCTCACCTGCAACAACCACTCTTTTGCCCCCATTAAATCATTCGCAAAAAAGATTATTTTTGACGAAAATTCTTGCCTAAAATTCCACCCCCCCCCCCCATAGTAATTATAACATGCTAATCAAGGCCCAAAAGCAGAGGAAGGAGACTCAATTGGTGCAATTAAGAGATCCTCTCTAAAGTCATGATGTGTTGCAGAACAAGTTCACGTCGCTTTCGCTCGCCTTCAAGACAGACAAGTTGACGCTCAACAACCGCCTCGAGCTGCAGCAGAGGCAGAGAGATACCGCTGAGAGGAACATCGACCAGGAGATCCTGCAGCTCAAGGAGGCGATCAAGGTACAGAACAGCGACACCCGCGGGCAGAAGTGTCACTATATGAGGAGTCCACTGCAGTAGCTGTACCATATGGCCCATAAGTAGTAATAAATATGTTATAAGACTTTGGCGGCGTCACTATTAGAAACTTGAGTTCCCTACCGACACATGTCCTTGCCCAATGGTGACAGCTGTCTAATAAAAAATACAGTATTATACAAAATTAAAAAGGACACGGAAAACAAAAAGGAAACAAAGGTCAAGCAACAAGTTCTTCAAGAAAGGATCTTGCTGAATTTGGTGCTGGTGGACGCCACTCGGAGGTGGTAGCTCTATTGGATTTTTCCATTGACAGCAGCAACCACTTCCACAGCAACAAGAAGAACACTATCAAGACCATCGACGATGAGGCAAGGCACAAGGAGGCCGTGGGACTCAACCAAGCAGGCATGAGTGATGTCGATATTATTTACGGCAACAGCATCACTATTATGAACTGCATCTCTTGGAGCTTGTCCCCTCCAGGCATACTCAAGTAATGATCTCAGTTGTATCCCTACTTACGGGCCGCACGGTAAAAATCCACAGTAGGCGGGGTCCGCTGTACTTGAGCAAGTGAATGGATAAAGTTTCACACGTTAAAGAATTGTTCTTTTCAGGGCCTCAACCGTTTGTCCCTCGACTCCGAGGCCCGTGAGGTCCTTCGTCGCCTTGGACGTCAGGTCGACGTCCTCAAGCAGTCTGCAGAGAGAGTTTCTTCCTCCGCTGAAGTATGAAGACCATTTGAGGGTATTTTTGTTTTCTTTTAGCAGAAAGTTTGACAAAATTCTACGCCTTCTTAGGTCTACGGGGCCGTTCAGCAGGAGGCGAGGATCGCCCGCGCCATCGAGATCATGTTGTTGCACGTGGACAACCTAAAGCGCACCTACGAGCGCGAGCACGCGGAGCTCGAGGAGGCGAAGAAGTGCGATTTTTATCTTTAAGGCTGTTTTTTTTTACTTTGTCCTTGTCATCCTTAAAACCCAAGCTTGTGCAGGGTGTTGGCTGACAACCACCTGACCGTACACGACGGCCTCAACCTCCACTCCTTCACACTAGCCGCGACGCCGGACTCACCCGGCGGCGGCAGCGGCGGGGGCCTCGCCGCGCCGGCAGCTGGCGGCGCCAACTCAAGTAATGCCTCTCGTCCCAGGTCCAGCTCGGTCATGAACCCCGCGGGCTCCGGAGTGAAGTTGCCTCCCGACCTCAACTCCAACGGTAGCACGGTAAGAGTTTTCACAGCTCATAGGATTTCTTTTCATACGCAAATCTTCAACAGTAAGAGAAACAAAGCGATGCACAAACAAAGTCGTAAGTTCCGTATAAAACGCGCCCAATTTGTCGCTCGCCAGGACAAATTTCGGCGAGCCAGTCTCGCCTCACCCCCTTCCTCCTCCAGTGCAGCCTCTTCTCCCTCCGCCAGCGAGCGATTTCCGACCGAATTTGGCAGAAAAACGTCATTTCCCGAAAAGGTACTTTGGCGGCAACGCTAGGTGGGGCCTGGCTAGGCCTGTCTTTGTAGGCCTATGACTGTTGCATGGGTGTGAGAAATTCCATTCTTTCATTCATTTCCCATCTTTTCTCTCTCTCTCCCTCACGCATGCAGCTCTTATGACTCTAGGCCTTGGGAGGTAAGAAGACACGTTGAGCTCTATTCTAATCAAAGCCCACGCGAAATTGCTTTAATCTTGATCTAATTTCGTGTTCGTCTTTTTATTCAGCCGCGCAGTCGCTGGCTCGGACCCCTGGGGAGTCCCAAGAAGACGTCATTCACTAAGAGCGCAAAGGAGGCAGCGGTCGTGGCCGCCAACGCAGCTGCGGCCGCCGCGTCCAACGTGAGGTAAGAGAGCAAGTTGGTCGGGGCAAAAAGTGCCTGCAAGACGTTGTGCATGTCTTTAATAACTTCCACTCATGCAGTGTGTTCAGTCCCATCGATTGGAACGTAGAGAGCAGGCTCGTCTCCTCGCCCAACGCCTCCGAGGACAACAACAATAAGAAGAACTCCTTCGAGGGCCGAAAGCTCGAGGATTACTCCTATCCCGCGCCCTCCGCCCCCTATAATAACAGGGTGTAAGTTTAAACTATGCTCGTGAGTTGTAGCAACACTGACACATGAAATGCTTTTATAGTATGCATAGTTTGGTGTAAGAGTGCAATTCCACTTCTTGCAGCCGCTCGAAGTCCATGATCGAGCCCGTGAAGGAGGAGGACGAGGAGCCACACTTCGACGAGATGGCCAACCTGGAGAGGAAGAGGGACTCCTCACCCGCCACGCCCCAGATTGCCAAGCGGCACCTTCGGGATTTCTCCAAGAGGTTCGCGCGTAATTTGCATTAGAAATCCGCACAACTTCTTGAGCAGATTCTCCCCCTCCCACAGGTCAGTGCTGCGTCGGTTGACCGAGTGGTATCAGGACCTGGCGTGGCCGTTCGACTGGGACGAGACGATCTTGGGCGTGCGCTACTGCCTGACGGGCGCGCTTCTCCTGGCCGCATTCATCTCAGTCGTCGCAACCTTCATCGGGGGAGGAAACAAGCAAGAAGAAGAGACAAAACTGTGATATTTCGCGCAAAAAATCCACGTTACAATAAAACGTCATTTTCTGCGAAAATGCACCCAAAGTCCGGTTCATCAGCACTTACCGGGTGTCCCAGGAACAAAATAGACGTCCCCTAAACCTGTGGCAGTAGATGCACGCTCAGCTGTCACATGAGCATGGCGACAGCACAATCTGTAGCAGTGACTGAAGGAGGATCACAGCATTGGTGAGGCACCCTGTAGGGTGCCACAAAGTCTCATGCAGGCCGTCCACAGCTCGTCCATGCAGGGGAAGAGGTTTGCAAACAGACTGTGCATACCTCTGTCATTTTTTTTCTGGTCAGAGAACTAATGGTGGCTTGGGGGAAGGTTAGACATAGAAGAGCTTAATCTATGCCTATTCTTACCTAGGCCTAACGAGTCCCAAGCCTCCCCCCGATTCATTCCAGGCCTAAGACATCTAGGACGAGCTTCGTTGCCCAAAAGCACCAAGCAACTCTCATGGGAGTGGACGCAACAGAATTGCTTAAACATCCTTTTATTCAATCAACGTTGGCTTGGAATTCGACATCCTAGAGAAGAAGCACAGTCGACTTTGCATCTTCCCCACATTCAGCTGAGCACTGTTTGTTAGATCTTATTCAGTACATTATTTGCTATCTTTACCTGCGTTTTGTGTTAGACTGAAATCATTTCTCTTCAGTCCTCGAGGAAGAACTTACGCAGTCCTGCTCGAGGATGCCTGAGGCATCGAATTTCAAGAGAACAACCTCCCGGTGTAGTGGAAGACCTTTTATAGTCACTTTATAACCCTGCTTTTTGAAGGAAACCTCAAAATAATCTCGGTTTTGAGAAAAGAAATCCGAATGTTCTCATTGTCCCATGGGTCCTCCCCGCTAGATGGCGATCCACTCCTTCTTGTGACTTTGCCTCACACATGTGGCAAAACAATGGAATAATTCACAATTTTCCCCGAATCCCGAATGTTTGGATCCCGCCAAAGGTGCAATGTCATTGACGCGACAGACGTGGGTAGCGCCACCTATCGGATGCATCTCTGCTAGAAGTGGTGTCTCAGCTGCAAATGTGCAATGCGCAGGCAGGTTTGCCACATGACACCACGTGTCCTGGCACATCTCTCTCTACGAGGAAGAATGAGTGGTCACCAATTGGTTCTTGACAGTGGATGAATGAACTAGTTCGCCAAATAATGCTGAACTTTGAGTGGACTGCAATCAAATTGTGGGAAGTGAACGTGAACTGAGTGGTATTTAAATTTGCGCGAACTAAAGTGTTAAGTTCATGCCACGATTTCAAACCAAGTTTATCAAGGAAAAAAGTTGATCAAGGGGGCTTTGTTGCCATTTTGACCTAGACTGCTTAAACCTGACTGGATTTTGTTCGGCGCAGTCCTTTGTCAGCACATCCTCGTAAAAATAAAAAGAAATATGGACAATCTGTGAACCACAGCGAACTTTAAAACTGCATGCAGTTCGAGTAAAGTCTTCGCACACCCCAAATAACTTAGCTTTATAATGACCTAAGCAACACACTATCCGTCCACTATTCTTTGCAGATTTGACAGTGTCCTTCAATTCTGTTGCAGACAATTTCATAACAACTAACTGGTGGTGGCGAATGCCACTGAGCACATGTGCAGGCATGACGTCATCCTCAAATTGTGTCTAATATATGAGCTCAGCTGTCAAAGAGGTCTCTCTCAGCGCAGTCGAAGTCCGATTTCAGTGACTGAGTTAAGCAGAAATACTCATTGCACAAAGTTTTATCTGCTCACAACAATTTTAGCAACCGAAAACCCTCCGGTTTGGTCAAATTTTCCTTGTTACGTACATCTCTGACGGTGCGATAGCTTCGCCAGCCAGTTTAGTGGAGTCAATCACAGTTAATGTGACAGCCTCGCAGTGCCTGACTGCGTTGGCAACAGTGGATCAGCACTGTCAGGCGTGCAGCATCAGCGCAGAAATTGGTTTGCTCTTCGAGTTCGGGTGTTCAAGGAAGAGGTCGAGAGCAACACAGCATATTTTTTAGAAAACAGTCAAATTTGTCTGTCATGGGGCTATACATATTTCCTGTAGTGAAATGTTTACTTTGCCCCAACATTAAAGAGACGTTGATCACGCTGAGCTCTGGCAGCTTGATATTAATTATGGATTGCCTCGCCCTAGAGTTGGGCCTTATGGCGAGTTTTTCAGCTCTTGAATCCCACCGCAGGTCTAATGCCGATGATTCAACAGCTGAAAAATGAGCCTAATGGTGAGGCAATTTGTTATTTGATTTGAAAATTGAGTTGTTTTTGCCTGTGGCTCGAGCCAAAACTTGAGCTTGGACTTGCTCATCCTGGATTCTGGATGTCTGAGTGTTCCAGGTACCCTCTTTATAACAGTATGACCAGGTGTGGTCTCAGGTACACTTCTTTACAAGGGTTGCGTGAGTTCCGTCCAAAACCGATACAGCAAAGCTGTGAGTGGCGGGCTCTAGTTCTTTTTTTTTTAAAGAAAAAAAAGAAAAATCCAGTTACAGGTAAGGTTTGTGATGTTTCTGGTGAAAAAAAAATAACTCTTGTGTACCACCATAATTTGCCCACTTCAGCGTGGAGAACTCAGGGTAGTCCCTTTTTGACCCTTCAACAGTGGATGATAAATATTATTTGGGTCATGGAGAAGTTCCTGAAGCTTCAGCTCAGATCTGGAGCCTGATCTGCATCGGTGGCTACTGCATGACCAGAAGACACCATCGGCCAAGTTGTGTCTCTCAATGAGGCTGCCTGCTGTAGACACAAGCAAACGTTATGAATGAGGCCCCTTGTGGAATGGAAGGAGGCAAAAGTGTCCTCTCTGTGTCGGTGCTGAGGAGCAGGCAGATGAAGATCCTGTGCTCCTGCAGTCCTTGCTGGTGTGTCACAACCTCTATTTGTGGCTCAATGGTGGCTCAGAGGTTGCTTTATGAGGGGTCATTGGGATGCTGCGTCAGTCCATGAATGAGATGGCAAAAAACATCAGCAAGTGCGGGAAGATGAGACTGCGCTTCAGCCGTGTACACGGTGGCCCAACCTGAGATTTTTGGTAGGAGGAAAGAGAACTGAGCAGATGCTTTTTGTAAAAGTTGAACTTGGACCACCCTGTACATGTTGCATCCTTGACACTGCAGGACACATGAAGACATCAATCTCATGTAATGCATTTAGGCATCAGAGCAGCGAGCAGTGCAGCAGCAGGACGTAGTACGTCCGACGTAGGTTAGGGTCTATAGAGTGCAGAGGTCTCCGTACAGTCTCTGTGCACTTAGGTCACGCCCAGTAGGTGGCGCTAACTACCGTCCCAATTGTTTATTTTGTGCTAGAGCTGGACAAATGTGCAATTTTGCATGTCATGCGACTTTTTGCATGCTTTCCGTGCCTTGCGCCTTTTGCATGTGCACAAGAACGAAGCGACCCTGACTTGCACGAGCAGCATCTAGGTTCTAAAGTAGAGGAAGCAAGGTGCCAGAAGCACCTTTGTTCTCTCATGTTCTTCATCGTGTCACCAAAGTGAGTGCTTCCTAGGGGCCTGCTGGGCCCTCGCACCCTTCCGGCATACGTGGCACTAAAGAACATACTTCTGGCACATGTAGCACACAAGTAGGGGGGATCGGGGTCGGGAGTACCCTCTGGGAAGGAGGGGGGCAGGGGAAAATGTTCCTTGGAGAAAATTTGGCCATTTTCATCTGAAAAACGTGCAAAAACTAGGGTCGACAGTATGGTGCCCTCTGTGAGTCAGTGCCCTCTGAGGGCTCCAACATCACACTGCACAGTCACGAAGTTGATCATGATGCTGGACGCTGCCATGTGGTGTGTCAATGACCAATTCCTGGCACAAGCTGCCCACTGGAAGCACTGACTGCAGCACCACCCAGTTGACGTTGGTCCATAGACAGACCAAGGACTGCATTTGTAAGAATACATGTCAGAATCACGTAGGTCATGTAAATGCGCGTTCCATACAATGATTTGCAGAAGTGCGCTGCCCCTGTCCCATCAGTGGGAAGACGCGGGAGTATGTAGTATTTTTTTTAAGTGAAGACATTGTCAGTGCAGCCTTTAATAAGCAATTTGTTCCAAGGTAAATGATTTAAACTTCCGGTGCTGTGAAGAGTATTAAGAAAATGACATTTCCTGTGTCTGTAAATTTCAGTCATTTGGCAACAGTTGTTTTCACGTGCAAAAAGTGTTTTGCCCGACTTCTCGCCTGGCTCTCTCTTTCACTTGAGTCTATGCTTATCGATTGCCTGGATAAAAGGGAAACATCCGAGAATGGTCGAAAAGCATAATTTTTTCCGGGCACTTTGTCCACTCCCCCATGACCTGCGCCGTCCTGATCTCCGACGTCCTGGTCCCGACTGTCTCGAGTCAGCTGTCAACGCTCCACTCGTCCGCCACCGAAGAAAGCTCTAGTTGTTCAACTCCTCTGTCCCCATCCTCCTCTCTCCGCCCCTCCAAAAATGGGCAGGGGAGGCCGAAAAAAACGAGTTCTACCCAATGTTTGCTCAATGTGCACAATGAGTCGCGAGGAGGACAGTGAACGAGAAGTGGGGCGAGCTCGTGGGCGACTCGACGACAGTGGAGCCGACAGCAGGTGGGTGTTGGGTCTCAAATGACTCTGGCGGGAATCGATATTATTTAAGTTTACTGCTAACAACGATGTCGTGATTTTCTTTCTTACTTTTGTTTGCGGGTCCTTGCTGTTGTCACATCTACAGCTGTAGAGTCCACTTGGGAGAGCACTTAAGACCAGGACGTGTAAGTCACAGCCATTTGTGATACCCAAGTGCTGTTGAAGTTTGATTAGCTTTAAATTTGCTTCACTAAAGACCATAATCCAAACTAGAAGAAAACTAGACATTCTCTTACTTTTACCTCCAGGCCTTTATAGCTCTATGGGTGCGACCGGTTAATAGCTTGTTTCTGCAGGACGCAGACAAAACAAGACTAGAGATGCGTCAGGCCAGCTTTCGGGCTCGGGTCGGGCCAGGCTGACCGAAAATGGCTTCGAGGCAGTGAGTTTTGAGGCTCGGGCCAGGGCTCGCTCGAAGCATCTCTGCAAGGCAGTGGGATTGATTCGCTTCGAAAAATAATCGAGATGAATGTAAACGTTCTGGAAATGATAGCTAAAAAGGCTGTCAATATATGTCCAGTGAATGACAATCAAAACGTGCTGTCAAGTAGCATCTAGTACAGTAAGATGGCATCTTGTGCAGTACACTTGCAAAATGGAAAAGGACTCGATGCTGACTCAAAACTTGAATGCATGGACTTGACTGGTCCAATATCCATTAACAACGACGCTGATGGCAGACAAGTCGGCCGAGACTGAGACTGTTAGGTTAGCTTATGTCTCTTACTCATCATGAATACAGAAAGTAGGGATGCTTGCGGGCCGAGGTTTTGCGCTACGGGCCGGGCCGGAGGAATTTTTATATGGGCTGGGTCGGGCCAGCCCGCGGGCCCAGCATAACATCAGAAATATGATTTAACGGACAAGCCTCTTCAGGCACACATAGAGGAAAAAGGAAGGAGGTTTTTTTTACTGAAAAATGCATGTATTTTGTAGAAGCTCTTTCGTTGCATCGTCAGATCATTGCCCTCCTGGGGTATTTTTTTAGGTTTGTGTGGAGAAAAATTAGCATTGATGCATTTTCTTCTGTGAGGCGCCCGTGGCCCCCAGTCCGTAGTTTGGAGAACTTTGCCTACGGGCCGGGCCCGGGCCGGCCCAGACCGCGGTTTTACGGGCTGGGTCTGGCCCGCAAGCATCCCTAACAGAAAACATAGAACCTTGGAAGAAGGAAAGAAAAACGAGACAGATTCACTACACGTGGAAGCGAAAGATTGTTGCACATCATGACCAAGAACTGCAACTACTAATGATATTACTAATTATATTGAGTTATTCTGCAAATATGTGAATTTACTGCACAATTTACCATCGTACCGCACATTCTGCAATTTGACTGCAAAATCCCTCAATATTTACTGAACAACCTGCATTTTTTTACTGAACACTATTTTCGTTCCAGAAATAATCCAGCTTAAGAAAAAAAGAGGAAAGTCTTTCTTGTCAGTCCTTGATCTTTTTGCTGCTGAAGTCTTCACTCACATCAAGCGCAAGCGCTTTGTTACTCTCTTAAAAGTGTTAACGTGTTTGTTTACTTTTAAAAGAGGAGGAAAAAAAAATCGCTGCTGCTCAAAAAGTCGTGACGATGGCGGAGATCGACTACGACGACGTCCTCACCCACGTGGGCGACTTCGGGCGCTGGCAGAAGCTGCTCTTCGGCCTCTTGTGCTTGCCCTCGGCGGCCGGGGCCATGGCCGTCTTCATGTACGAGTTCATCGCGTACACGCCACGTAAGAGGGATCACTGAAGACAGAGCTTCGAGCAATGTGACTTTAAATGACTGTTGAATTATAAGCTCACAGGTGCATGATTCCTGGGTGCGATCAGGACGGCAACGGCGAGATCAACAACTACAAAGCCGACTTCGTCAACTTCACCATCCCGAGGGAGTCGAGCACGGGAAAGTTTGAATCCTGCGCCGCCTTCAGGTACGGTGAACCCTCTTTTTTCTGGCTCACACTGCAGTGCTGAAAGAGGAGTTGTTCTTGCAGTAGGCGCAACGATAGCGGATTGATATGCGAGAGAGAGAGCTTTCTTGAAGGGTCCTCCGTGTCGTGTGGTCCCTCTGGGTGGGTGTTCGATCAGTCGCTGTTCCCCGTCACCGCCGTTACCGACTTTGTCATGGTCTGCGGCGACGACTGGAAGAGGTCCACGGCCCAGAGTCTCTACATGTTCGGGATGTTGGTCGGCAGCTTCGCCTTCGGGTCATTCGCCGACCACGCCGGCCGCAGAGCCGCTCTGGTCACCGCGGCTGCGATGTTGGCAATCGCCGGGACTGTCTGCGCTCTCCTGCCGGCCAACCCGACCGTCTTCCCGGCCTTCGCAGCCATGAGGTTTGTAGATGCAGAACCTTGCACAGAAAAGAGTTCCTGATAAGTTTTACTCGTTCACTTGTACAGGTTCCTCTCCGGTGTGGGCCACACGGGCTGCTTCATGTCGGCGTTCGGGCTCTCCGTGGAGTACACCGGGCCGAGACACCGAGTACTGTTCGGCTGTCTCATTGAGGTTCCCTTTGCCGTCGGCGGGCTGGTGGTGGGGCTGCTCTCCTGGGCAGGGATCAGGAATTGGCGGTACCTTCAGCTGGTCTGCAGCTCGCCCTGGATCCTGCTAGCCAGTTACTGGTGGCTCGTGCCTGAATCCCCGCGGTGGCTCATTGCAAAAGGTGCTACAGCTGCTGTTCACTGTGCTGAATGACCTCTTCTTCTGCACTAACATCGTGTTCCAGGTAAGTTCGGACAGGTGAGAAAGGACGTCCGCAAGACTGCCCAGGTGAACGGAAAACTCTATCCTGAGGATCTTTTCTCCGTCAACCATCAGGAGTTACAAGGCTCAGTCGCGGAGCGAAAGGCAGAACATTGACTTGTCTTTTCAAGCGTTCACGATGATCAAGTTCTTCTTACTTAGCCTGAGGTCTCCACGCTGGACTTATTCAGGCCAATGCCCATCTGTATCAGGACTATGAACATGTTCTACAACTGGTGAGTATGGAGCACCAATTTTGTTAACTTTCTCAAACCAATCTACTGCCCAATGCAGGTTCGTCACTACCATGTGCTACTACGGCCTCACCAGCACGGCCGCCAGCCTGAGCGACAACATCTTTTTGAACTACATTCTGTTGATCCTGGTCGAGATCCCGGCTGTATTCGTCTGCTTGTACACCCTAGACGCCTGGGGTCGCAAGGTCACCCTGGCAACCGCGCAGGTGCTGGCAGGGGTCTCCTGCATGGTGGCCGGACTCGTCGCGCACGTCACCTGGCTGCAGGTACACAGGTGTACACTGTACATTAGGGTGGGCCCCTTGAGGCGATTTTTTTTCAAATGCACACTCATCAGCAGTTGCGACTGATGTAGAAAGTAAGATCCCACCCAATCAGACTGACATTAGTCCACACAAAATTATGCTCCAAGGCTGACAAGGTGTTCACACTTGTGCCATCTGCTCCCACTGCTGGAATGGTACTTTGTGAATCATGCTCATCAAGTATGGCCACTATTTCATTTGCAATATCTCTGCCTTCACCTGAGCTTGGTGTGAAGTGATCAATGTACTGACCTCCAGGCTCTGCTACAACAGTCACATGCTCATCTTGGGAGAATCTGTTTCCATCTTGTAGGGTTTTATCTCTTCTCCCGTCAAATTTGATGCACAAGAGTCCTTTCTTCTCTTTGTTAATAGTTGCCTCCTTTTTTCCATATTGGTCCATCATGTTTCTCACTTTTCTCCTGCTGACAAGATTCTCAGTTGTGGCCATGTCAAGGTCTTGTAAAACCACATTCATAAAAGCTGCAGTCTCTCTGGTAGGTGCATTGTACTTCTTTGCAATCAACATGGTATTTGGGAACTCCTGAAGGTTGATTTTATTGCCTTGCTCCATCACTTCCTCTGGATTATCAGACTGAAAACCATCTGATTGATTACTTGCATAAGATGTATTGCTCCTCTCTGTGACTATGGTGCTGTGGCTCCTGTCAGTTTCATCCTGTACTCTTTCTTCTTCCAGAGGCTGTCTTTCTTCTCGGGCAATTTTTTGCTGTTCCCTTTCTCTCACAGCTTTGGCAGGACCAAGATCAACTGAGCTGATGCACAGTTTTCTCTCTGATTTTTGGTTTAAGTAATATGGTATCTCTTTTTCAGGAATTTTATGAGAAGGTTGGCACTGACATGAAACTCGCTGAGCCTCCTCCATATTTAAGCATCCTCTGTAGCATTCACATTTAGCTATGTCAAAAAGCTCGTCAATCTTTTTGTGCTCTGCAGCCACAAATCCTTGGTCAGCTCTTTGCTTCTCATCAAGTTTGTCATCAATATCTGTCAAACATGGCATCTATCATTCGACTTATTTTCATCTCCCCACTTTGATCCTTGATGGTTAGATGGATGCCTTTTTCCAGAGGTCTAAGGAAGTTTGGGCAAGCCAGTGGATTATCTTTGACTTGTTGCTTCCTGATGCATACTTCAGGCCAGAAGAATTTTTTCCCTCTTCATAGGCACGTATGATGTTAGAGCAGTTGGAAGCTGTTTTGTCTGAAGAGATTGAGCTTTGCCGAAAAGGAAATGCTGTATCTTTCTCCTTCTTAATCTGGCATCTGATCTCACTGTCTGTTTCCAAAGTCCTTCAGGAGCTTGTGTTCTTGGAGTCAATCCTTGTGATGTGCTGGCCATAATGATGGGGTCTCCTTACAGTCCTTGAACCAAGAAAGTTAAGAAGAGTTGGTCTGAAGAGGAGTGCTTGAAGCTCTCTTTGCCCAGGTACCCACTGACCAGGCTTCTTCACCTCCCCCCTGAGAAACCAGTGTGGAAGAGAGCTCGCACATCCTCTCCAGGGATCACCTCACCCACAAATATCTCAAGGAAGAAAGCCCTGGGAGAAAAAGCCCTAATCTTGGGGTGCATGGTGGACAGGGTTAATAGCAAGACAGTTTCCTGAACCTTATTGCTCCAGAACAACAGTTTTGGCTTAATAATGTTTAGCAAGAGCAAGAGCCTTTGAATTAAATCATAATTCCTCCTTGCTGAGTGCATTATCAATGTCAAAAAGTTTCAGGAAAATTATGCATAAAATACCCATACGATATCTAACAAGTTTAGAAGCTTCATTAGTTGAATGAAGATTATCAATGAGAAAAACTGATATTCAATGTGATTCAAGAAACAGCACCATCTGTTGACAGAGTTCAGGTTTAGGAGGGTCCCATGGCTACCATTTGCCAATCTTGTAGCATGTCCGTGGCAGTCTCATGGGGTGAAATTAAAATTTTATTATAAAATGTGACCCTTCTGAGCAAAAAAGTACAAAGACACATTTTCCTAACTTGAAGTAATACAGCCTTTCATAAAAAAGTATGCTACATACAAAATTTAATTCCTGAAAGAAGTGCATTGGTACTTCTTTGCTCAGAAGGGTCACATTTTATAATAAAATTTTCATATGGTGACAATAGCACTGACCCCGGTCCTTCAGGAAGGTCCCCTGCTCCAACATCTTGCCAGCCTTGGGGCACCTTTTTGAGTGGATTAGTGGCAGTCTGGTGAATGAAATTAAAATTTCATTATGAAATGTGACCCTTTTGAGCAAAACAGTTTTAATACATTTCCTCCCAACTTGAAGTTAAAAGGTACCTCATTTTTGGCCATGAAATTACTACATAAAGTATGCTAAAATTTAATTTCTGAAAAAAGTGCATTAGTACTTTTTTGCTCAGAAGGATCACATTTAATAATAAAATTTTCATTTGGTGACAATAGCAGTGACCCATGTCCTCCAGGAAGGTCCTCTGCTCCAACACCTTGTCAGCCTTGGAGCATAATTTTGGGTGGACCAATGTCAGTCTAATTGGGTGGGATCTTACTTTCTACATCGGTTGTAACTGCTGATGAGTGTGCATTTGAAAAAAAATCGCCTCAAGGGGCCCACCCTAATGTACATCTGCATCAACTGTGCGTAGTATATGTACTTATGTACCAACATATGTGCTTACCTTCATGTACCTGAATGTGTACCGAAGGTGCATTGATAGAGGATGCGCTTTATTTAGCTTCAGTCAGTTTTTTCAACTTATTTTGCTTCAGTCAGTTTTTTTTCTTTTTAAAATTATTTATCAAGCCCAGGACTTTACATTAGCTGAAGTGCTTCTTTATAAACAGCATCAAAACAGAAATAGTTGACCTTTTGCCCACCAAGTCTCCCTCGTTTGTCATCACCAAGACTCCCAGCGTCGAACCCTCGTGCTCCAAGCGAGTGCGCGACTCCGCACAGTGCGCTTAAAACGTCGAACAGCAGGTCCGCTTTTTAAACACACTTTGGATCAGTTCCCAGCGGAGTCCGGATCAATTGACTGGAAGTAAATCAAATCGCACCCTTGTTGCATGATTCCCATGCAAAAAGAAAGAAAACACCTAGGTTGCCCTGTCCCTGGCTGGCAAGTTCGGGGCCACGGCCGCCTTCGCCATTGTGTTCATCTACACGTCCGAGTTGTTCCCCACGGAGATCCGCAGCACCGCAGTCGGATCGAGTTCACTCTGCGGAAGAATTGGCGGACTTCTGGCGCCTCAGGCAACAACGATGACAAAATTCGCATGCAATCATCCCTTTCCCAATCTCTCTTTCTCTCTCAGGTCGCTTACCTGGCCAAATTTTGGCAGCCCCTGCCTCTCTTGGTCATGGGCGGGTCGGCCTTACTCGGCGGCGTCTTAGTCCTCGTCAACCTGCCCGAGACGTTGGGCAGAAAGCTTCCGGAGACCATGGAGGAAGCCTTCCGCTTGGGCAAGCCCAAGAGCCAGACAGTTTAAAAGAAAAAAGAAACCAGCTCGCGCATTCTAGCCCAATAAGCACTAGCCACAATTGTCTGCACGATCAATAAGAAAGATGACCCGACTTAACTTTGTCTGCTCTGAATTACTTTTCTTTATTCTTCCTGTCTTTGTAGCAGTAGCACCTCTATTGGGGCCCTTCAGGACTGCTAACAAACCCGGAATACTTTTTATCTTCAGGGAAGAAGACATTTAAACAGCTTTTTGTTTAAACACGCGCACACACATGAGGGAAAGGAGAAGAGTGCTCTGCTAATGTCTTCTCAATTAGGCCTTATGGCGACTTTCCGAAGGGGGGAAAAATCTTTGTGACGCTTTCATAGTTCTTCACTGCCTTAGTACTTCACTGAAGTACTGCATAACGGGCCTCTGCTGGGAGGAAAAGAAGTTCAGCTGACCAAAAATGGGTAAGAAACCCAGTCACAAAGTCACTGGGAAGGAGGTTTGCCACATTTTTCATACAGGCAAAAAGAACTAGGGAAAGGAAGCAACATGAAGACAAGGCATATCACAGAAGGACTAAACGGTTATTAAATAACACCTGAATCTTTTTTCAGCAAAAAAAGGGCTAGGAGAAAAGGCCTTTTACGTTAGCATAGCGTTGTTCTGGTTATTCGGGATCTGGGGAAACAGCAAATTTGAAGAGGACACGAATATCTAGCCGTACAGATGTCTGGTTTTGTCCTTAAGAGACCTTTAGTCCTTAAAGAGAGAGGAACTCCAACTTCCTTGCTGTTGTTGCTGTTGTTGTTCGGCCAGCAGCCTTCTCTTTCTGGGGGAGTCCCATATGGAGGACAGCTGCTGCAGGGGAGCCAGACCGAGCCCTCCAGGAGATTCCACGCCTCCCTGCCCAGACTGCAACATCTGCTGTTGATGTTGGTTCTGCTGGTGGACAGATATAGTGTCCTCCCCAAGGCTGACTCCACTCCAGTCGGTCCAGCTGTTTCCACCGGCCCATTCAGCCGAAGGGGTCGCAGTCCCCAGTGGTGGCCTCGTGGATGAAGACCCCATCGGTATAACCGGCGTTGGGTCCCACAGATCCTCCAGGAAAGACCTCTGCTGGGAAGAGTCATTGAAGCCGGGCCAATCGGTGCGTTGTCTGAGGTACTCTTCCATTCGAAGTCGGCGTTCAAGCTGCAGTGACTGCATCAGGGTGTTCTGGCTCCTGTTCGGGGATTCAGCTGAAGTGTTGGCTCCACTGGGACCTCCAAATGCTGGGGACAAATCTCCAGACGCAGACTCACCCCTCTGGTGATGAAACGGTGAGGAATGAGATCTGTGGAGTGCTTGTTGTTGGGGTTGCTGTTGGCCAAACTCATTCTGCATCATAATCTTTTCTGGCTGTTTCTCTGGGTTCACCGGGTCGGGCGGAGAGGGTGCTGGAGGCAGCTGTCCAAACATGGAGTTGCCCTGCGTGGGGGTAGCTTCGGCTGGGCTGTTACTCCAGGTTGAAGGCCGAGGGGGCAAGGGCCTGGTCCCTACGGGCCCGAACTGGGCCCCCAGGTTCTCTGGTTTCTTTGGCTCTGGTAAGATCTTCCCTACTGGGGTCACCTTGGCCTTTTGCCTCTGCTGTTGCTGTTGCTGTTGGCGTTCAGGGTAGCAACCACCTGCTGCTGCTGTCCTCTCCGGGTTGCTGATCTTCTTGACTTCATCGTTGCTGTTCCTCGACTGCTGCTGATGAGATCTTGAGGACTTGTTACTCTCCACAGGAGAAGGGTTCCTGACATTCTGCTTGTTGTTGGCCTTACTCTGATGTTGTTTGTCAGAGCCTTTTCTCGGCTGTTGTTGCTGCTCTTTGACCTTCTCTACAACTGAGCCGGCCCTGTTCTGCTTCTTGTTACTCGTGCTGCCCTCTTTTGGTTGAGCCTTCTCAACCTTTGCATTGCTCTTTGGTTGCTGTTTACCACTAACGGATTTCTTGCTCAGCAATTCCAGGTCGTCCGGCAAAGACGGAGAAGCAGGCAACATGGTCTTGCTGGCCTTGCTGTTAGCCGCCAAGGACTTCTGATTGTTGGCCTTGGTGGCTTTCTTAGCGGCCTTCTTCTGTTGGCCTTCTGAAGCATTGAGATCATTACTCTTGTTGCGATTTTCCTCTTCTAAGTTGGAGCTCTCGGTCGTAGTCGAGGAGGTCTCCGCGTCGTCTTCGGCAGCGGCCGGGGGCAGCGGCAGCTGCTTCTTCTTTGGAGGGTTTTGCTGCTTCTTCTTGGTCTTTCGACCAGCTGATGAAGTCGCCAGGGTCGAAGGAAGCCCTTTGGCCTTGGGGTCGGCTTGTTGCTGTCGCTGAGACGACGCCTTTGGAGACAACTTAGCAGCCACTTCTGAACGCAGCTGGTCTCGGGACGACGTCCACGAGGACGGCGGCGGCAGCGGCGGTGGCGACTGCTGCTGCTGCACCGGCGACGGCGGCGGGGGTGGAGACTTGTCGGATGTGGCGAGGAAAACCCCGCTTTTGACTAGACGAACAGGCCAGAGCACGGCCTTGAGCAAGGAGGAGGCGACGGTTCCAAAAAGGCCGCCGAGACCAAGAGGAGGCATAGGCGGCCTTGACCGCGAAAAAATCGGATGGTGATGAGTATTGTTGTCAAAAACGTCGGTAGAATGGAGACAATTCGATGATGGCGGTCGATCTCTACTCTTGGCTCTTCCAGATCCGCCGCCTCCAACTCCATTGGCTGCGGCTGCAGCGGCAGCGGCGGCGGCCGCGGTCGCTCGATGCCTCAGTTCTTGACTGACTTGTTGATGAATGCCTCTAAGATCAAATGGTTCCGCCGTCGCCGCATCCAACCCAGCCTGCTGCTGTTGTTGTTGGATGATGGCGGCGGCGGCGGCCGCAGTGACTCCACCACCTCCCATGAAGCCCTTGACGACGCGATCACTCTCACAGAACGCTGCAGCGACGACACAGGCGGCTAAAAGTAGCATAAGCGTGTTAGCGCCGTAGTAGAGGTAAGTCTCCCACGGCGGCCGCGGCAACGCCGCGGCGCACTGCGCTGCCGCGGCCACTGACGGTAACGTCGCCTCCAGTGTGAAATTGAGTTTGCGCCGATTGGAGCCGGGTAGTGCCAAGGTCGTCTCCAGCGCCAGGGAGCGCCTTACGACCGTCAACGTGAAGTCCGGCGTGAACGCAACGTCCACCAAGCGCTCTTCGCCCGCCGCTAGACTGAACTGGGTGGACTCAGCGCCGTTTTCGATGCAGTCCAAGACCCTGAATCCGAAGCCCTGGCAGCCCATGCCTTCGACGGAGAACCCGATGACGTTGAGCGGCGTCCGCCCTGTGTTCTTCAGGCGAAAGGAGCGCCGCACACTCAGCAGAGGCGGCGAGTAGCGGCTCTTGCGGGCGTCGGCTGAAAGGATCAGATGAAAAGTTACAGACGTTGTTTCAATCCTCCGAAACGTCAGATGCAGACTGCAACGGAGTTTGCGTGATTGCTGGTTAAAGTTGCGGCCACCAATGTATTCTGCACTGAACTAACGTGCCCAATATAAATACTAGGCTAGGTCGAAAAGGGGTCAACTTTGGAAATTCACTGATGGCATCTGGGGTTTGTTACATGGGCTCAAAAGATGAAGATGTAGTCCAACACTTGGAAAAAAAGTTGTGTTTACCTCTGCCTAACTTGATTGAAATTTATGTAGTGAGCTACTGTAGTAAATTGGTAGTGAAAGTAGATTTCAGCTCTGGTGGCTTTCAGAAGCTGCCAAACTGGGTGAAAATCACTGACCAAAATGCTGACTTGCTCCAGTTAGTCAGAAGAATATTTTACAGCAAGTCCTGAAGAAAAAAAATTTCAACTTATTTTACAGTATTATGGAACTTTAAATGCATTTGGGCATAGCTAAAACTTTTTTTTTCATTTTCATTTGACTATAAAGTCTTCATATGTTATGTAGTTACAAATTTTGGACACCAGCAGGAATCCTAATTTTTGACCTAGCCTAATAAATACATATGGTTCGGTCATCTGGTGCTTCACAGCAGATGTCTTAGGTTTTGGGATGGGTTCTCAAGTTTCGAGTTAGGTGTACTCAGGGATCTTTGAGTTGGGACAAGTTAGGCAATTTTTTTGGTTGAGTGTAAGGACAAGCTGAGACAAGACAGTTTAGTTAAGTAAGGTCAGTAAGGTTAGATGTTGGGTTCTCCTGTCCCATTGCTTCCATCCCTCCCCTAATGGGACTGGCCACATTCTTCATTGATTCCCTAACTCCTCTCAGATGGTTGGACAGATCCTGACCCTTGGTTGGCAAACAAGAACCCCCAACCTGAGCAGTGACACTGGGGAGTTGAAATTACCATTAAATGCACATGAAATTCGCAAATATGAAACTTTCTATCAGTGTTGACTTCATGGTAGAACTGCACAACAGATGGCACTAGAAGTGGAAGAGGAAGCAAGAGGAGTCAGTAAAGTATCCACCAATAAACTAAACAAAACGAAGAGTGAATGGGCAGAAGGCCCAAAATAAAACCCGTTGCAGGACCCAGCTGCAAACTGCCTGCGTCCCCTGTTCACGGTGGATAAGATTGTCAAATGTCAGGGTTATCACCAGTGAGTCTGGAGGTCCCTCAATATCATGCAGTGCAAGAATCCTGCATCTGTCACACCATTTGGTGTCTGGTGGCAAGTGACAGTCGAATTATGCCTCCCCTACGTCATCTCATCCCAGTTCATTTTCGCTACACCCAAAACTGACAATGAGAGTAAATCGCCATCTCAGGGGACACCATGACCTGGGGAGGACACATTATGATCCAATGAGTCCTGTTTTATCCCGGATTCTGCTTCAGAATGCGAGGCAGTCACAGTACAACAGTACCTAGCCAGGGAGATGCCTCTCTACATGTAAGTGCCCCACATGTAACCACCCAGCTTTCTGAATTCAAACCCTCATCATTGGTTGTGGAACACTTTTAACTCAAAATAGCAATGCTTCACCAGACATTGGCACCTATGAGAGGTTTACTTAGACCTTGAGGAGATAAAAAAGCACAACGAGAGAGGCAGTGACCCGGGAGAAGTCAGGTAGGAAACCCAGCAACGTCACCCAGTATGACATGGACATTTTGAAGAAGAGGGTGAAAAGGAACGCAAAACAGTCAATGGGGAGATTTGCGTATCTCCTATCTTCATAGGGCAATTGGTGAAGAAGGCTGCGCTCAAAAGTCTCAGTGACTTCATCAATCCAGAGAAAGACCTCAAATGGCTCAATTGCAGAGAACATTTCGGGCTTAACCGCAGACTTAAGCTTCTTGATTCGGGCTAAGAATTTCACTTTAAGCTAACTCTTTCACCGAAATTGTCGTTTTTCCGCACATCCCTTATTTTGCAGCTTTCTACAAAAAAAACCCACTTCCTTGGATATCGTTAATTTGGGTGATATTTTATGCATGCATGACCAAGACCTTCTCTGGTTCACAGAACAAGTTGGCCTTATTCATGGTATCAAAAGGCAAGTAAGCACTAATATTAAGAAGAGACACTGTTTCAAGACAGCCCTCCATCTATATCTCTCTCCATAAAGCTGTTCGAGTATGCATTTTTGTACGCTTGTTTGTGTCCCTCTAGCGCTCTCAGTTCTTCACAGATCTGACTCATTTTTGGCTCTTGGCACGCAAGACCTTTGGATCAACAGGAGAACAACATCAGCTATTCAAAGTTGCATTACGAGGCTGTTTTGAGGCCAAAATCGAGGTTGAATGTTGCATTTCGTATATAGGTCATAGATAGCTATGCCAATAGTATAGCTTAGCCTGCTTGACTTAGCTGTGTGGTACTAGTACTTATCAGTAGCTTTCTATGGTTGGAGGGAGCAGGGAGAGACGGGGTCAGTTGTAGCGGACAGTGAGCTGGACAAACCCGGCAAGCTCAACTGGGGCTCGACCCATTGACTGAAGGCCTGCTGCCATCACTGCCACAAGCTGGGGAGAGGGGAGTGTCCGAATCAGCCAGTTCCAAAAGTAACAACAAAAGTAGTGAGCATGAAGTGCGTGGTGAGGTCGTGGTGCATGGACAGCATGAAGTACGTGGTGGATGAGGAGAGAGACAGACGGAAAAAACAATTTCTAGAATTCTCCCAAGCAAAGCTGGGTGCAGGTTCAGCTAGTATGGGATAAATAGCTATGCAAAGCCTTGACCTAAGCCAACATTCATGGGACAATACTGGAAGACCCCAAGCAGTACATGTTCCTTTCATAGCCTTCATAGCCTTCATAGACATCAGCTTACCCAGAGGCAGTCAAATTTTTGGACGAGTCCACTGAGAAACCCAAGGCTTGGCAGCTTGAGAATGTTACATAGACCATGATGAGGGGAACAAGGTAGTCAAGAAACCCAAGCTCCCGAAAAAGTCCAAGGCTGCCATAAAAGCCTGGTCTTGCCAGCCTTTAATGGTAAACTCTGCCATTTCTTGTTAACTCAGGTGAGATGAAAAGGAAAGTCTTTGTTTCTTTTTTTGACCACATTCCCTTGTCCTACCAGACTCGCCCACTACCTCTAACGCGGTGCCAAGATGCTCAAGTGGCTCCTTCCATGCAGAACTGGTGTTGACCATGTTGATGGCCTGGTAGCAGACAGCCAGTTAGCTCATTCTGTGGGACATCCGTTTTTCAGTGATGACAAAGCTCGAGCACATCGCACTTTCACATGAAAGGTACTCCAGTGGCATGGCTCAACATGCCCTGAGCACATTCCCTAAGATGAGAATCCACTGAACAGAGTCCTATCCATGAGGATCTCTCTCTTAGAGGGAATGCGTGGATTAAGGGGTAAGCTTACACCCCCACAAATCAAGCAAGGCAAATGGCACCGACAAGGAAGCATACAAGAGTAATAGTACAACCTACTATGAACCAAGCACTTCCCACCAGTTGGCATTACAAGCTCATGTGCTCCAAACCAACAGTACCTTCGATGTCAAAGAAGGCATTATTTGGCTAGTGCCAGCAGAAAGAGACCTACTTCAGCATCAGCACAATCTTACACCACCCCTTCAATAAGGCTTGCCAGAAAACCGAGCTGAGAGCACTTGAAACCCTCCCAGTTGGTATCATCTCTTCATCACAAAAGCTTGTTCGCCAGCTGTTGTTTAGAGACACCAATGGGACTCGCCAACATTAAATGAAAGTGTAACATTGGCATTGAAATTGAGCACTTCACTGCTGCTCATGTCCTCATTTTTCACTTCAAAGGTAAGTCGGACTTAGCTGAGAGCACAAAAGCCTTGACCATCATAGCGAGCTTCCAAAGATCCCAACCAAGGCACCATGTAGAAGATGTTTAATCAGCCAGCACTGCTCCGGCATGAAGTGGGCGAAATCATGAAAATAGGCATTACATGCAAGTCCGCAATGATCGTGGGGCATGAACATTTTTAGCCATTTCTAAATCACAGCCTCTTCCTCCTAGCCATGTAAGACTGGTGTTTCAGCCCGGTCAGAAGACAAGCGCAAACCTTTAGATGAAAGAAATAGGTCTTTCCACAACAGCACCCTAGATTTACAGCAAATAGAGATCACTGCTACATATCTTAGCTTTTGATGTGGAAAATGTAGAAAGTTGCTGTCACCTCACCAGTTGTGTTTTTCCCCCGTTTGCTAATGATAATTTAAACTTTCAACATCAAGCTCTAACGTAGCCTGAGAACTGAGCCCAGAATTAATAAAGATCAAGTAAATACAACCATGACCTTATTAGGTTTGATCAGGTAACGGTTTCCAATTTTGCCTTGCGCGATACAACCTTATGAGAATTGTCATGGCTAACGTTATTATCAGCTTCACTTGAAAAACAAGTACTTACGTGCGCAGTCCTTGAGGTGCTTCTCCTGGACCTCGAACCTTAGAACGCCACCAGCGTCTCCGTCGTGGCCGCCTAGGCTGAGACTACCATGGGCAGCCTCGCCGAACACCTCCACCATCTCCAATCCAGTCAGGTTGTTTCGGACGAAAATGGCCTGTTTGAAATTTGGTGATATCGTCCTCAATGACCTCGACATCACTATTACTTGGTCAAGCCAGCCTACCTGTTTCAACAGCCCAGCATCGACGGGCTTGAACCGAAGTCGCGCCCTAGCTGAGCGTCCTGGAGGCACCACAAAGGCTTTAGTTTGAGCGCCCAAGGTGTCTTCTGAAGAGGACACAAAGGACTTGAGCTTCGTGTTGTCGCCGTCCTCGAGGGTGACAGACACGACACGCAGGACGTCGTTGGGCCAAAAGGACGTGAAGTTGGATCGAGGAGAAGAGGAATCAGCAGATCTGCAAGATTAACGTGCTTCTGAAGGTGTCCGCCCAACTTGGCAGGTTTGACAGGTACCTCGAAGGCAACATGTTTGCCACTTTGGCTCCGTTCGGGTACGCGGCCAGCGGCACCAGGTGGACCCAGAGATCCCGGTCTGACGGATTCCTCAAGGTCACATCAGTGAAGGTGGCGTTTCCCACCTGGGTGAGCTCGAATGACGACTTGTAGTTGCTGAGGACGAGGGGCCAGACCAGTGAGGCCCTGGCAGTGAGCAAGAAGCCCCTGACCTGGCTGGTGTCCAACCTAAGGGTGACATTGAAGGCCGACGAGGGATGCACAGTCTCCAGCAGTCTCTTGTGCAGCATGTGCGTGAGGGCGATGTCACTATCAGCCAAGGACGAGGACAGTCCGAGGCCAGACAACCACTCCTTGCCGACTACATCAAAACAAGAATTAACAGATACCGGTAAGTTGAAGCACGACAATAATGACAGCAGCATAAGCAAAATTTAAGTCATAGCTCACTCTTTGTGTCTTCAGCATCGAAGCCTGAGTAGCAGTTTTGCTCCCTCCTGCACGCGGCCTCCGGGTCGAAAATGATCCGGCCGACGAGATTCTTCTGCCCGGAGAAGATGCGACCCCTGGTCTTGGAGCTCTCTCGGAAGGAGAACCTGGGATCCGGCGGAACCGTCTCCACCGACGTCGTCGTCATCCCCTGCGTGAACGAGGAGAACACGCGCAGTTTCAGGTCCACAGATTTGCCCTGCAACAAAGGGAGGTTCATTGAGGAGGCAATCAAAGGCCTGACCAAACAGAATCATCAGCTCTAGCAAACAAAGTCTGCGTCGCCAAGTGCTTAATTATGCAGGAACAGACCAAATTATTTAGAGAGAGCCAATATACAATATGGCAATATAGCTGTTACTTGCTGAACTGTCAAGAGCGCACTTTGCAACGGCGATATTTTGGGGCTTAACAAATATTACCCAATTCATCAAGATGTTCCTGGTGGTGGACCACTAATACAATTTATCCCTTAATGACGGCCTCAACCTCGGAAGTAGTTAACTTGAACTGTCAATATTCATTGACTTAACACAGTTAAATGCATGCTTCTGCCCTCGTTCTGTCCTGTTCCCTCTATATGAATAGATCACCTAGCTGCTGTGAGAGACAGGTGTCAATTATCACGCACTTCCTGCAGAACAACTTAAAATACTGTTGAATCTAAAAATGCTGCAACTTCTGCTTTAGAGCACTTAGTTGTGCATCATTGAAAAGCTTAAAATGGTGGGTTTATCAGAACAAATTTGGCTCGCAAGAATTCTTCTTCTTGGAACAGTTCATGCCCCGTAATAAATGAGTACGCATGCAAGTATGTCTTAAGAAGGATGCTAACGGGGGAAAACGCCGACTGGCGTAAGACGCAGTACTCACCGGAAAAGCAGGATCGAAGACGAGGTCCCTAGGCACGGTGAAGAGGGTTCCCCTGGCCACGGTGAGCCGGAACCCAACTCTGAAGGTGTGGTGGTCGGTGTCCACGAAAACGTTGGCCGCGGTCTCGCCCTCCGCACCGTCTTCCTCCCGAGTCAACACCCCGATTCGGAACACCATGTAGTGACCCGGATAAATCACCAGCCGTCGAGTCATCCCGGAGAAATTGGTGCGCTGCAGAATCTGTAAATCAGGGGAGACAAAGGTACAAGAGGACCCGAATCCCTCTCACGGTCGTTTCTGCGGCCGTCTACGCGATCGGAGTCGACCATACCTGAGTCTCGTTGCCTTCAGCCACCCCCATGAGCTCCACAAGAGACCCGGTGAGATTAGCGCCCCACCCTCTTAGGGTCACGCTGACTGGATTCCGGTTGATGACCGTGAAGTAGAGGTCGCGCTTTTCGCCCATCCCCAGCGTCCCGTAGTCCAATATCTTCTGTCCAGGAGAACTGGGGAAGAACTGAAAGGGAGACAAAGATGTTTAAGTCCACCAAGGTCCATCTGCTGTAACACGTTACTTACCGTATTGAGCCGACCATGAAAGCACTTCAAGGATACACGCACGCTTGACACGTTAGTGTACAGGGTGAGGTGGGAGTCGAGCAGGCGACCTGCGGCCAACGCGGCTGCGGGCTTCAGCCGCAGCTCCACTACCGGCCGCGTCGCGCCAGCCGGCAGCAAAATGACGCCGCTGGAGTTGGAAAAGAGCAGTCTGGCGTCGAAGAAGACGGCAGCAGCCGGAGCAAGCTTGACGCCATGCACCGCGACGCCGACTCCGACAAAGTCGTTGGTGGCCGTCAAGTTGCGCACCATCATGGGGAGCTGTCCGCCATGCGCCGCCGTGTCCGGGTCTATTGATTGATCCTCCACCTCTTCTTCTCCGGGTAGCCGCAGGTGAAAGAGCGCGGCATTCCTGGACTCGGCGACGGCCGCAGCCAGGGACTCGTCCAGCGGCGGGGCGGCGGCGGCGGCGGCGGCGGCGGCGGGCGATCCACCCCCGGCGGCGGCATCCACGTCGCCACCGCCAGCGATCGTTAGCCCTCCCCGCAAAACGTGAGCCCTGTACGGCAGGGTCACCTTGTACTGGCTGTTTTTGGACTTAACCACGATCTTGCCCGTGTGCAAGCCCTCCTCAGAGACGAGCGAAGCTGAAAGTAGACATCTCCATGAATTCGTTCGATTGGTGTACGCATCACGAGGGGCAGAGGACGAAAGTCATTCGGAGCAGCCATTAGATTTGGGCGAATTTTATGCTAAAGTGCTTTCTCTTTTCCCTCCCCAGGGACGTCAGCAGAGAAAGTTGGAGAAATGTCTAAACTGTTCTTTCTTGCGCACGCGCACACATAGAGTCAGCAACGTTGGACAAAAAAACGACGTCATCATTCTGGACCTCAAAGCAGTGGGGGAAAAAGATGCTCTTGAAACACTCGAACGATTGGACACTGATGATCTAACGCACGCGCACAAGGACAGGAAGTGTCCGGTGGGACAAAAGTCCATGGGATGCAGGGAAAAGAAATGCCGGGGAGGGGGTAATGATTGGTAAATCGCGCGGTTTCGTCAAGGCACTCACGATCGAAGGTGATTTCTGCCACGACGGTAGGCCTCATGGTGTCGGCCGGCACCTTGGTGGGCGTGAACTTAATGGAAAGGGCCTCGGTCACTGGGGTCGCGATTACGTTGGCCACCACCACGGACCTCTGACCGGAATTGAGCAGTAGCAGCTTTGCCGTCCGCAATCTCTCAGGGTTGGGAGGACCCTGGGAGGCGGCGGAGGAGGCGGCGGGCACCAATCCGAAGTCGATCACCTCCTGCGGGCAGTAGAGCCCGGGCTGTGACGACACCTCCACCTCTAGTGGTAAGTACAGGAATTCTGCTCCTGTCGTGTTCGTCTTGATCCTGATGTACGCGGTGTGGTTGTTTTCCATCCTAGCGACGAAGTTGGCTTTCATGACTGATTTCGTCTGGTACGGAGGAATCTGCCAGAGGGTCTGCGGACCCTCGGTCTCGCCCCCGGGAAGCTCTAGGTGGAGATCACCACCTGACGAATACATCTCGAGCACCTGGAAGTTGACTTCTCAGTGGGAGAGCCCATTTTCATGTGCCTGAGTGTGCAGACAGGTGTTACCTGTATTGGCTCTGGGTGGGGGTTGTGCAGCTCGATCATCGGGCTGTAGCTTGAGTTGACCGGCATCCTCACGCCGATGAGAGGGCGGAGGCGGTAGGGATTTGGCGTGCCCCGGGCGCGGACGACGAACCGGAATGACCCGGCGGACGTGTGGATGTAAAGGGTGTTCTCCACAAAGCCTTCATCCCTGCCTAGGAAGACCACGTCGAACGTGGTGTTGCCCGAGGGCGAGATCACCTACACAATCAGTGGGTTTAATGCTTATTTCGCAGCTCATCTACCCATGACACTACCTTGTCTGCGAAGAAGGAGCAGTGGAAGTGGATGGTGTTGCCCGAGATGGACAACATCTGGATGCTGTTCTCGCTGTTGAGGTTGCGGGCGTGCACCTTGCGAAGGATGGGAATTCCCAGAGGCCTGAAAGGGCAGTGGGGAATAGGGTATTTGATCCATCAGCATTGCTTGTGACAAACTCACTGGTCACCGAAGTCCAGTTCAGAGGGCTCGAATCGAATGGGACTGCCCAGGACTGTGACGGTCCCGTCACCATCTTCGTAGCTGGAAATTCAAGTGTATAATATTATATATTAAAAAACACGCACGAGACGTTTGCAAGCACGAGACATCTGGCCCAAATGCTCCTCCTTTAGTGCCGCGCAAATTGATTACGTTGCATCCGGAGCTGTGAGTGAAAAATGTTGCTCGAGGACGACACAAAATCATCTAAATCTTTGTCTTCACCCACCCCAAGGCCATGCATGGATGTAAAGACCACGGCCCATTTATTTAGCTTTATCCGAGGGGTTTTGTAGGGAAGAAAGAAGGTGTTTTTATGTCGCGAAACAAAAGCTTTCTACATCAAAGCTTTGGCTGCTGCTGCCGAGGCTCAGAAAGCAAGGGCTTTCTCAATTTCTAATTCTTTCCCTTTTTTTCTTCCCTCTTGTCTAGGCAATATCTCATGACCATGAAAAAGTGGGAAAACACAGGGTGTGGATAAAAAGACAGACAGACACAGTCCGGAGGCAGCTCCTTGAACGCTGGACACAAGGAGCTTTGGACATCTTGTCACACCGCACCCATTCACCCGGGCTCCCAAAGTCCCCAGTTTTCACCTCGCGCCCCATTCCGGCGACCACCAGGGAGGCCTTTCTACACCTGAGTCATAGTGGAGAGAGAGAGAGAGAGAGAGAGAGAAAGAGGGGCTGGAGGCCATTGCCTTGACAGCCCAGGCCTCAGAAACAAAATAAAGCCACCTGCAGACAGTTAATTTGCGGGGGACGAGACAGAACGGTCAAGTAGAGGCTCAGCTGATGAATCAGAGAGTTTTGTCGATATCCAGGAGGTATTTTTAGCGGAAGATTTAATGTTGTTGCGTATTCTTTTATGCCCACTTCACAGATTTTACCTGGGACTGGAGGAGAGAATCAGCGCCTCATCTGATGCTTCCACTCACTTACACACACAATCAAATTATGTCTAGTTGCATTTTCCCGAAAAAGAACCAGATCGCCTTTGTTGGCCGCAAAGGCTGCGAAGGCCGGCCTTCGGTTGACAGCCGAGAGCAGAAGGAGAAGAGGCCAAATGAGTCCCACTTCCCAGATCATTTCGTGCTCATGACACGGGGGGGGGGCAACTGACTGGGGTACCCACAAGCTCTAATGTTGCAAAAAATCGTAGGTAACCGTGGTAAATTTTTGCACAGGGTCCTAACACCGGTTGTCATTGTGCAAACGAAACATCTGTGTGCCAATAATTGTGATTCCACCCGACTGGAGTGAAATTCAGCTAGGCTAGAGAAATATTTCAGCCATCGACGAGTTTTTCCTTACCCTGTGACTTGGTCCTCTGAGGCCAGACCCTGGAAGAAAAGGAGACACTCGAATATGATACTGTTGTGTTTACGCATAACAGACATTCGAAGACGCTTTTTCTTTGTTTCATAATTACCGCTACAACAGAAGGGGGGCTATAAAGGCGTCTGGTCCAGGGGGTCAAAGTCCTGTCTAGTGCAACTAGTGCATGGAGAAAAAAGTGTCCCTGGCTCGTCAGACCAGCCTGAGTGTTGGACACAGTCGGAGATTGTGTGCAAACGCAAATGGTGCTAAGATACTGTCAATTAGACAAGGAAATATAGCCAAGTTCAGCACAAAAAAGGAGAGCGTTGCCGAGGGGGCTGTTACTACACGCACGAACAGTCAACTGCAGGGCCAAACAGAGCTTGTAGGACTCACATCCGTGATCACAGGGGTGGGGACGCCGTCCACCAGATACCTCAGCTCGCCGTCCGTCTGGATGAACGCTGCAGCAAGACAGAAAACAGTCAAAAATTGGCTTGTGTCAAATCAGAACGTTTTCTCTTCACACTGTTCCCCATTTTTTCCGGAAACCAATGCGAAGGGGGGGGGGAATGTGTGTCAGCTTACCTTGGTTGTTGTGTCCCTGGCTAATGCCCACCCTGGTGCACACGATCTCCAGGAAGGCCAGGAGGAGGAGGAACCCACCCGGGCCAGAGGAACTCCAACCTCGCAGCGGCCGCGGCGGCCGCCACGAGGGCGAGGCCGTCGTCGCGGCTGCGGCCGCCGCCCGCGGCATCGCTTGTTCCACCGTGCGAACACAGCAACTATCACAACTTCGCGCACTGTTTTCCCTTCTCCGTCGTCCTCCCTTCCCCCCCCTTCTTCGTCAGTGGCCTCGATTTTTCGTCTTCGTCCTCCTCCGCTCTTGTTCGTCGGCCTCCAGTGCTAAATACGGACTAAGCTGCTGAGCGCTGAGGAGAGCAGCAGGGACTGGGAGCTCTCCTTGGTGTGCGCGTGCGCGCGCTCTCGCATACGCACGCACGCACGCGCGCACGCACGCGCGCACACACGAGGAAGAAGAAGACGAAGAAGCAAAAGAAGAAGAAGAAGCAGAAGAAGAAGAGCTCAGTTTCTCTCTCTGCCCTCCCCAATTCGTCCCGCGCCTTCGAACACTTTGGGGTGGACAAGGAAAAGTCAAGTCGGGCCGGAGCTGCCGTTGACGGCAACGCGGTCAACCACAACGGCAACGGCAGCAAACACAATGCCTAACGGGCTCGAGACCCCGTCAATGTCCCCGAATTTGCTCCTTTCCATTGTCACGACGAAGCAGCAGCGAAGAACTTCGCAAGGACGCCTACAGGGTGGCCAATAAGATCATGTCCGCAGGGGTCTCGTGTCGCAACAACTATTTTTTAGGTTTGGGGACCACCCGTTCAGGGGACGCCAGGTGTGGACAGGTTGCTGGGTGGCCGAGAAGTCCTCCCTCGCCAGGAACTTGGACGTCGTCGAGTTGCATTTCATGGGTGTCTGGATCATGCCGGCTTATCAGCCGTCGGTCTCGTCGTCCGAGATATTTAACGCATGGGTGGGCAAGACGTGTTGGCGCAACTTGGCCACAGACGACAGCAACTCTGTCAGGCAGGAGTCTGGCGTCGAGTAGTTCGAGTCCGTGAAGGCCACCAAAAAGGAGTCGTTCGTTTTACCGGCCACACCACCTTTGACAGCACACTGTGTTTAGACCGAAAAGACGCGAAACAGACTCACGATGTAGGCCTAAATCACGCTAGGCCTGAATATGACTTCCGACAAGGTCTAGGGGGGGTCCCATTCGACCCATGGGCCTATCAGGCCTTTTTATGCAGTCAATAATGCATCAGTGTACAGCATCAGTATTGAATGATCTGTTGCTGGCCGATAAGACCGACTAAACGGGTAACAACTTATTGGCCACCCACCCTGTACAAGACAGCTCCCATTTCAGACTCGACCCCTCCTTGCAAAAAAAAATGACAATCAAGTCCCAAAAAACAGTAAACAAAACGACCACAACTTGTAGCGAGCAAAATTCGAGAAAAGTTTTTTTGCCAAACGCGGCAAACATGCGATGGACTCTGAGCAGTGACTTCTGGAGCTTCTCCCAGGCCTCCAGCGACCACCACCGCAACAACCAGTTGTTCGCGACTCGCCAGGCGCGATCGAACAACCCACGTGGTGCGAAATCCGCGGCCTCGTGCGGATTCCCTCGAAACCTCGTCGCGTGCAAACTTCCGCCGCGGAATCCGCCTTCTTCAAGCGGATCGACGCAATCCCAGAAAAAAAGAAGAGAGAGAGAGAGAGAGAGATAACAAAGCAGCGTCAGCAAGCCTTTTTTTGATCGATTCGAGCTTTTGGACTCGAGCTCTGGACTGGCAGCACATCCCTATTCAGTAGGAAGACGGCAGCTGTTGCTCGCTGCTTTCCTCTGCTGTGCGCATGCGCAGCAACTCTGTGCTCTCTCTCTCTCTCTCTCTCTCTCTCTCTCTCTCCCTTCCCCGTTGTTGTACGCACTTTGTGCGTCGAGAGCGCGCGCGCACGCACACGCACACTCTCTCGAGCACGTGCGTAGAACTGATCAAGGAGTAAAGAAAATATCATGCATGAAAACTTGGAATGCTACGACTCTACTAAAGGACGTCGTATTCGAACACACCCGAACCTGCGTTTAAGAATCATTGGCACTTGTATTTATGAGAATACACTCGTGAGTGTGTAAAACTGTGAATGATGATGCTGATACCTGCCCAATGGAGTGAATACTGCTACTTGTAAATGTGCATCAATCCCTGCTTTTAAGGGATTTGTTTGCATAAAACTCCGTACCTTGCAGGAGCGCATTTCCGGCTCATTAGAGTCAACTTGGCATTTGGCACAAGTACTTCACAGATCTGGCCAAACCAGTGCCAGGTAAGGGCCCGCAGTGTCTGACTGATTCTGTCCAGGCTGGAAGTTCTTCCACCAGGATAAACCGAGGCATAGATTTGCTACCCAAGCTCGTGACTCTGATCTACAGCGCCCACCAGAAGTTGCAATAACATTTTTTTTTTCCAGCGCCGTTTGGATAGTGGTTCAAGGGAAGTTCCATGTGGGAACCCTTAGCTACCTGTACAGATTGGCCCACAAGTCAGTTCGCTAGCGGAAAATTATACCGTTGAGGCCTAAGGAGGCTTGTTTTAGACTTAAAACACAAAAAACGGTTACAGAGAAGACTTCATAGGATAAAAAGCTTTGTTACAAAAGAATTTCTCTGCCCTTGTGATACCGTAAAAGTTAATTTTCTAACAGGAGTCAAATGATACCAGTGCGTGTAAGACCTGCTGTAATGATGGTGATCCAGACGGCCAGGGTGGTCACAGCGATGGGCGGCTACCTCTTGTGGGGCTCTCCGTCGATGTATCCGCCCTCGGCCTTGACCTCTCTCTTCTTCTCCTCTGTATCTGGCACCGCCTGAGGCCAAAGGTGCTCAGGTCCCTCTTCATGGCCACGTCCGGAGACTCGCTCCTGACACTGATCAGGTCAGCCTTGCTGCATCGAAGGTTTCTCTTGTCCATGTTGACAAGATTAGCTCGACAGTTAATTAATTGTGGCAAAAAACAGGGCCCAAAAAGGGGCTCTGCTTACTTTTCATGAAATTGTCTCGCACAAAAGGCCCCTCTAGGCCATGAACTTGACCTTTGAAAGGTCGTCATTTTCAATCTTTTGACCCTATCATCAGTTGATGCCAGAGGCCAGCTGATGCTGTATGAGGCCGGGTATGACGAGCAGTCAATAAAAACTGAGAAATATTCCTAAAAGAACCAGCGAAATAAATCGGCATGATTCGATTGCGATTAGAAAATTAACTTTCACAATATTAGGTCGATAGCAGAAGTATTTAAGTAATGGCTCCTATCTTATGGGCTTTTCTCTTTCATTGTTACTTTATGGCTCTAGACGAATACATATTTTGGGCCCCTCCTTAGACCCCAATTCTTCTAATTTTCCGACAGCTAAGTGATTTGTGGGCCAATCTGCAGGATTCTCCTTCAGTTCTACGCGCTTTATTCTCTCCGACCTCTAACGCCGGGTACGAGAAGAATCGCATCAAGGCCCAGGCCCTATTCCAAGTGGGCCGCATTTCTTCAGTACAGGCACATGAGCAGAAGACGATTTATACAGTTGTGCTTACATCAATAACAACTAAATTTTGGCACATAAGATTAGGAAAATCAAATATTTACAATAATATATCAAGGTAGGACTATTTACCTCTCTGTCAGTCAACGTGACCCCTTCTTGCAACAAGGGTCTCCACTTTGGACCTGAAGTTGGCGCAGCTGTTCTTGATGAACTTCCCTTCCTAACTGTCTCAGGCATCATAGATGATGGACTTGAGCTGCCTCTTGTTTCAGAATTACACACCTGAGAGTGAGCTCCTCAAATGTCCAACGATGGCATAGTCCAAAAGTGATGCATCTGGAGAGTGAGGAGGCCACATTTCTTTGCTCAAGAAGCCTGACACTTCTCTGTTCAGAGACTTTTGCAATTTTTGGGCAGTGTGCAGAGAGCCACCATTTTGCTGCCACCACCACCTGTCCCTTTAGGTGGCTGTTGCCCACGGAAACATCGCATGGCATAGGAACTTCAAGTATATGAGCCTCTTCTTCTCCTCCATGAAGATCAGAGGGCACTTCGTCCTATCTGACCCCCCGATAGCCATGATCTGGATGCTGTCATGGTGCTGCTTCTTGCTGATGTGGGCGACATCATCAGGGACGTGGTCTCCAGTGGCCTTGGCAACGTAATGGTCACTGTCACTGCCAGTCACTTCCCCCCAAGGAAGACAGTGTTTCATCTGAGAAAAGGATGATAACATTGGACACGTTGTGCTTCAGCTTCTTGATGATGTTTTGCCCTCTCCACTGCCAGTCAGCCCAAAGAGCATGCAATAAAGTGTAGGGTTCTTTTTTTTCTCCTACTTTTCGCTCTTACTCTTATGTATTCACTCTTCCTTTCACTCTCATTTTTGTGCTTGCTATCACCCTCGCCCTGTCTCTCAGGATGTAAAGTGGTAGTATATTACCCGCTCCAGGGTGAATAAGACAGGGCGATAGTCGCAGAACCCTTATGACAGACATGGTCCGTAGTCCTCGGAGATATATTAAATTCCCTTGCCAGTCCTGCAACTGTGATCTCGCCCAATCTGTCATCAGTTACCTCCTGCATGACCATGTCCGACCTCACAGGCCTCTCGGAGATCGCAGACGAACCTTTGCCTGTTCCACGCTTCACTGTCTGGTCGACAGTTAAATGTGACAGTTCCAATCTTGAGCAATTTGACTTGGCTGGCATGTTGCCACTCGCAGAAGGTACGGGAATTGCAATGCATTGCGCCTCCATGTTCTTCATGCTGGAAACCAAAGGACAGGGAAACTCAGAGAAATGTTGATAGTTGTAAAAAAATAAGACTTCAAAGCAAGCACTCAAGCAGCCAACCAGAATTAATGCTATTAATCAAAGGAAAAATGCGGCAAACTTTAGAGTGCATCATCTTGGGCATACAATTTTGCGAGGCCTTCTGCCATTACTTGAGTGCATTGTTTAAGACACTTCATAAACAAGTCCTTGACATGTTCCTAGTCCAGTGGCATGAAGAAGAACTGAGATATTTGCTTAGTGTTCATCCCGAGAAATTTCTTGTCTCCAGATTCTCGAGCTTCTCGCTATACTTGTCTCGTCTGGCGTCTCGACGAGACAAAATGAATTTCTCGGATTGTCGAGACACCATTTTTGTCCTTCTCCCATTAATGTATGCACGATGATTCAATCCAATCAAGGATAATCACGGTTGCTTATTTATTTCATCATTTATTACAATGAAGCTGTAAGCAGGGCAGAGAAACAACTACTAGGACAAATAATTCGGTGTAGAACCTTCATTATGTATTGTATTTTTCTCGATCTCGTCTCGTCTCGGTTCTCGACCTCGAGAAAAATTTCTTGTCTCGACAAACACTATTTTTGCTGTTTTCCTTAATATTCAGCCAAAGTTATCTGCGCTTCTGGGACGCACGCACTGTATGCATAAAGCTTCAATTGTTGATCAAGCAATGATGCTGGAATAGTATGAGCCACCGAACTTACCCCCCTCAGGGAGAAGAAAGTTTTGTTTCTCAAGCTTATAAGAATGAATTACTCAATGTCCTATGTGATTCTCAAAAATATCTTCCACTGCATGAAAAATAATAGTGCGTCTGTTTCGCAATAAGTCAGTCGCCACCCTGTTACAGTCGTTCAATACTAAGTGAGTCATTCGAGAAGCTATGGTTGACTGATTGATTGGCTTTGTTCTACTTCAACTGCAGAGGAAAAATTGAAGTATTGCTGTCACAGCTAGTACTATCTTAATCTCACCTTGAACTTGACAACTTTGTCAGCTCCAGACTCTATGACCACAAGGGCTTCTGAGGCTGTTAAACCACCCAATCACACAGCTGACACAAGATATAATTTCCACAAAACAGCTGGTAGTTTTGTTATAATCTGCTACTGATCAAAGCTTTGGTTACAAATAGCTCACTTATTTTTAAACGAAGACCTTTTTCGCTCTCCACGAGGTCAGTGCACTGGAGGTTACTTCCCTGCACTTACACTTCGAGGCACAAACATACGCAAAACGACTTCTCGACCTCTGTTCTAGTTTCCTCAATGTCACTCCTCTGGTCCTCCATCAACATGATCACCTTCACCTCTGCACCCTTCCGTCTGTCTCTCCCCCTTGATGTGATCTTACTTCTGTTCACATGCAAGTGTATTTGGATATTCTTTACGACTCATGCTGTAGGTATTTCAAACCCAAAAAATGGACCCTCAGCCGTTCTTCTCTGCCTCTTTGTAGACGACTTCGTCCTCTTGTTCCACCTGGCTCCGCTTGAATCCGTCCTCCGGGTTGGTGTTGGGGTCATCTGCCGCCGGCTTCCACAAGCCAGAGTCGACGCAGCGCTTCATGTGTTGCCTCGCCTCCGACGGGGGCATCTTGCAGATTGCCTGCTGCAGCTTGGCCACGTCCTGCGACTGGAAGCATTCCTGAAGCACCTGCAATCAAGCAACAAATGAGGAGTACAAGGACTGTTCCGCCGAAAATGTTTGGTGTTGCGACATTTTAACTCTCACTTGGTGCTTCTAGAGCACCTAAAATCGATATTGGAAAGCCATTAGCGCCACAGCCGTCCAAAATTCGTTCAACAAAAATGTTGAAATTTCTCTGTCGTAACTTTCCAGACACTGGAAGGGACGTGGCCAGACTGAAGTCTTTTCTTTCTCTAAGTCGAACACTTGCTATTTGTTACCTTGCTGCACTGTTCGATTTCATTCATTTTCAAGCACTCAGTGGCATAAAGATCATGCTGTACTTTTATAGAAATCTTCCACTGCTCACCTCGGGCAAGGAGTCGAACACTTCAACCGGGTCGAGTCCTCCTGGTCCAAGCCTCTCTTGTCTCTCCCTCTCCTCCTCCTTGCGGATCTCCTCCATCTGCTCCTCAACTTTCTCCTTTGCCCTCTTGCGGATGCGGTCCTGGAAGGCCACCAGTTCATCCTCAAACGCCTTCTTGTACTCCTGGTCCGCCAGCTGGATCTTGGTGAAGAAGGAGGAGATGCACGCACGTGGGTCAAGACCCAGTTGCTTTGCCAGTTCCAGCAGGTACTGCATGGCGATGCACTGGTGCGCGACCTGCTCCATGGCGCTATATTTCTGCATGAAAATCAGCATTATTAATAGAGGCCTAAAGGTCAGCCCAAATGGGAGCTTTTCAAGACATAGCTTGAGCTGTAGTCTGTTTATGGATGGCTACCTTTGGAATCTTACAAGGTGACTCACCAATAGATCCATCTGCTAGAATAAAAAGCTTGCTTTCTCATTGTTTGCAAGTACCATTTAGTCTAGACTTGTTTAAGGTCGCTAAACAACGCTGATATCTCGCTCAAGGTCTGTCGTACGCTAAAAAAATTCTGTACGAGAACATCTACGAGTTCTCTGGCAACTTCATCGCGAGCAGACGGTCCATGGAAGCTTCTTCTGCCATATTCTACGTGAAACAGGTCGTTGTTCTTTGAACTCATGGACGTATGATGAGACACCGACGTTTGGGCCAATCTGCAATGGAGCCCCAGATCTTGCTCGGGATTATATCCATCTCCTAGAGCTTCGTCATCATGATTATCACGCAGTCACAATCCTCTTTTGTGTTCGTCCTGGAGCACCACAAGTTACCACTTTGTTTTAATTCCAAATGCAAAAGGAGGTGGAAAGTTCTTGTGTGAGTGTACCTCATGCATTGCATGCACCAAGACATGTCAGTCACCCAGTAGCCCTGTCCAAAATCTATCCTTGGAGTAGATGTAATGAAAATATGACCTCAGCTGAACCTAATAAGGGAATATTTCTAGGTGACTCAGGCTACTTTCATAGATGCAGCAAGTTAGCTAGGACTCAGAGATGATTACATCACAATTGCCACACGGCGAGGTAGCTATGTAATTCTTTTTTAGCTATTTGCTACATGTACTAGACAACGAAACAAAGGCCATGTGGGATGGCTAGCCTAACGTCGGTCCGAAGTAGACTTCTCTATGCCTACTGAACTGACCTCCTCCATGGCGAGGTTCATGCACTGGATGGTGAGGTAGGTGGCAGTCTCTTCGCAAGCGAGATGGGTGTGCTCCATTAGAAAATGCTTTGAGTCATCAAACCTGCAAAGCAAATTGTAATCGAAGTCCTGGTGTTGTACAAGACTTTTTGTACGATTTGCAAAATGTCAGCTCTGTGAAGCCACTGACAATGAGGAAAGTGTTTGTGTTCCTCATTGTTGCTGCTTTCTTCATTTCTGCTGTCGTTCAAGAGGACTTCATGACCTCTCTTATTTATGGAAAAGACTTTGCATCCATGAGAAAGGTGAGAACATAGCAGAGGGTAATGAAAAGATGGCAGATCTGATTAAAAACCTGCGGGGGAGCACGCACTTGCTAAGACATCCAAACTCCCTCATCTTCGCCTCGTTCTTGGTCACGAAGTCCTTCATGGACTTCTCCTTTTCTTCCTCATTCCTGTCTGTGGATGTTGGATTTGACTGCTTGTCCATGATGGTCTTGTTGAAGTCTTCCTTGGAAATTGTGGCCACGTTCCAAGGTTTAAGCTGAAAAATCATCATTCTGCAGGGCAAAAAGAACAAGCAACAGCAACAGGTTTTGTTCACTCACCCTCTCTTCCTTCTGTATTTCCTCCATCTTGCCCTCCACCTCTTTGCTCTCCTTCTCCAACTCCGCCAGTGACTTTTGGATGCTCTCCATGTTGGTAGGATTCTTTGGCGTGCCCAAATTGGCCGTCAGCTTGCCCTGCCGCTTTTGTTTCCCAAATAACCAGGTACTATTTATAGGTCAGGCCTGTAGAAGGCTCTCTCAGGCCTGGAGGGAGGAATGAATTATTTAACTACAGTGCCCCTACATGAAAGAGCCCTGGATATAAGAGAACATTGCTAAAGAGCGGGATTGCCAGATCGTGTTTCACTCATGAGTAAAAAAAATTTATCAGTCACATTAGCAGGGATAGTGGTTATAAGAGCCAGACAAGATGACCTCCAAGGCCCAAGTTTTGGGTATGCAAAGAAACTCCAGCTTGAGAATGCAGCAGAAGAGAGCGTTGGATCAGTGCACACACCATCACAGCCTGAAAATTGCACTGAAGGCGAGAGGGGTTTGGTCTGATTAAACCAACTATGCACTGTCGTGTCCTTGAAATCACCCAGTGTTGCCACATGAGGCTCTGAGAGTGAAACAAAATTGGCTCATCCCAAGGCTGCTCTTATAAGCAGAGAACACTGTATATTGATTGAGATTTCACGCCCGTCCAGCCCAATAGAGGAACAATAAATAATTCTTACCTGCTCAAGTGAAGCTAACTTTACCTGACCGAGTCAGACCTCTGATCAAGTCGTAGTCAAGATTCATCATGGTCTGCGCGGGACAGTCTTGAACTGTGACACGGGCGTCTGCAAATACCGTAGATTTAAAAGTCGATCTCGGTCACACCGGAGTCAACCGGGCCATTTGGACGATACACAAGCAGTTTCGATACATCTGGAGAAAGTGCGAAATAACAGTTGACGTGACAGGTTGGAGACAGGAAGGGAACATTGTTTCTGCCATCTCATGCACTAAAAAGTACAGCAGAACCTCAATTCAGTCCACTGGGCACCCAAAAGTTGACTGAGTCGAGGTTTGTAGGTTATTGGGGGAAGTATCAATCTAAGTGAGTTCACCTGTCAGTTCTATGAGCTTGATGTTCTTGACCGAAGGTGCAGCAGAAATGACTCAGTGCTGAGAAGCTTGCCTCTTTGGGCTCACGTGTAAGTCTTTGTTTTTCAGCAGCACATTTTGACTTCGGATTCTATCGCTTGTGACAACTCCTTGTCTATATTTGACCTATAACTCTCTCCTCTACCTGCGGAGTCACAGATGGCAGACCAAGGCTGTGTCGAGAACGGCATTCACACAAAGGCTGGACTCCCACATCTTGCAGGTCTTACAAATCTTTCCCTCCATCATCCACCAAGTGATGAGATATGTTTTTTATCAGCAAGCTGAGCATTTCATGGAAACACTTGACCTCCATCGAACTGCCATTTGTTGATGAGACAGCCTGTCTGTCTTTCGTGTGCAGATTCTTAAGTCTACCTACTCCCACCTGTCCTTGTCCAAGTTACAATCTTCCGTTCCGAACAGTCCAAAAATGGTGAGTCGGTTCGCCAGCCGAGTCATAGTGTAAGCGAATTGAGTCGAGCCCCGATTCTGCTCAACTCGTTTTGGCGAGTCGGCGAGTTGAGCGTTGGCACCACTTAATTCCGTCAAACAACTTGAGAGGTGAACAAGAGCTTCTGGCGCGAGCAAGGACTTGGTGGTCACCAAAATGTACAGTCCTTGCCGTAAGTAATTGCGTCGATCATGACGGCACCTCCTACACTATACTGAAACATGTTGAAGTGGAATTTTGATGTGGGATGTGTAGATGTGATAATGGGACACAATGTACACAGGATAAATATCAAGGCTGCCCATTTTGGTGCCATAGTGCTCAAAAGGAAGCCACCTGGAGGGGGGGGGGCCATGCCAAACAGGACTGAAATTGGGCTTATCGAGGGGGATGAAATTGGCTGAAATTTCCAAGGGGGAATCCGGATCCAAAGGTCAACATTTTCCATCAGGATTTACTCACTCCCCAGGCCCTCTGGCGCCATGAGCAAGCCTGCAAAAACCCCATGGCCACGGTGAGAGGTTGCTACAGTCCGTGAAGCAGCAAAAAGAGAGCGACAGGGTGAGACTTCGACAGGTAAACAAAACTCATCGATGACAGTCGGGAAATCTTGAGGCAGTCCAGATCGTGCCCAGCAGTAGTGAGAGAGAGAAGGCAGTCCGGATTGCCGTCATCAGCAGTAGTGATGCCAACGAGTCAGGTTTTTTGCGATCCCAGCCGAGTCGTGGGGACCCTAAGTCCGAGTAGATATCAAGCTGGGGTATTCCCAGTCAACAACTGGCAATTTGAGCCGATTCCGAGCTGGGCATTACAAGTCAATAACTGGCAATCTGAACCGATACCAAACCAGGGCATTCTAAGTCAACTACTGACAATCTGAGCCTTAAATAAGAACAAAATAGACTTTAGGAGAACTTTTGTTGATGCTTTTCAAGGTTCCCATGAAGGAAAATGTGCATTTCTGCTGTCTTCCCGTCCAGTCTGTTCCTCCTTACTGTTATAATATTTCCAGCATTACTAAAAATTTGCTCACTGGGCTCAGATGACCCCTGAACACAGAGATACTTCATGGCAACATTGTACAAAGAGGGGTAACTGTTCTTCCCGTCTCCCATCCACCACGCAACAGGGTTTGTTTTCTATGCAACATTATGCATTTCATGGAAGCGCTTAACTTCTATTGAACTGCGGTTTGTTGATGAGTGTGCTAGTTTGGACTTCACTTTTTTGTCAAACTTCTCCCAGAGGGAGAAACGCTCGGTCTTTGGTGAGCTGACAGATGCACTTGGTGATGTCACCACTGATTCTTTCTGGTTTGCAAGGACTTCCTCCCTCAGCCACCTGTAAGTAGTATTGGTTTTGTATAGCTCATGTATGTGTTCAAGGACTGAAACTGCCACTACCTGTAAGCCTTTGCTGAATTGTCAGAGCTCCTGAAGCCTTGGCTTTTGAATTGTGGGTCAACCATGGTGGCAATGGCAAGCTCTTTTATTTCCTCCAGAGATGCCAGATGTTCATTGAGTGACTTCAGGAGAGCATGACTCAGGTGAAAGCCAAAGACATTTTTTCCTAAAAAAGTTTTCTCAATGACGATGAATATGACTAAACAGACTCATTGTACCTGACTGAACAAGGTGTTTCTGGTGCCGATTCTCTTCACTGTACCAGTACAGTAAGTTGCTTGTCATAGGAATAACAACACTGCCAGTCACATAGCATTCTCTGCTGATTTCTTTAGTTGCTTCATAAAGAGGATGCAGCATCTCAACTGCAGTGATGACAATAGTCCAGTCATCTCCTGGAAGAGTGAAAGAAGTGTCTGTCAATCTTCCAGTTTCTTCTTCTTGGCAATCTTCATTTACCTGTGAGGGTGAATTCATCCAAGCTGCTATGTGCCATGACAAGAGTGATGACATCTTTCCTCTTTAATGCACTCTCAAGCATCAGGAACATGGAGTTCCACTGGGTGGTGCACTCCTGGATGAGTGTCTTCACTGGGAGGCCAAGGTTCTTCTGACAGGTGCAGAACTCCTCCTTCACAGTTGGACTTTGATGCATGATGCGCACAATCCAGGAGATCTTGTGATGCACCTCCTTTAGCTGTGTAATGTTCTGCTTGAGATAGTCCATAGCACTAAAATTCAGTCTGAAAGACAATCATCTAATACTATAAAGTATGTCAGTCTTATTTATGTGTGGGTTTCTGGCTGCAGCTGATATGTGTGGCTGATTTCTATGACACACCCACATAGCACTTGAAAATTTTTGCCATTCTTTCTACCCAACAAGGTGGGGAGCATGTAAGCACTAGTGTGTGAGTGTGACAATAATGCATCCTCATGACAGTCTTACCTGTGTGCTAGGGATGGAATTTGCACCATGCCTGCGTCTCTGATGCCCTTCACAGCATCCAACCTGCCATCAGTGGTAACACTGATGATCTTCTTGTCAACCTTGCACTCAGACAAGAAGCCCTTCAGCACTGCAGCAATGTTGGTACCAGTGTGCCTCTTCTTCATGTGGCTGCAGGAGGGAACTTTTGTCTGAAGTTTTTCCATCCGTGCCACAATGAAATGCCTGGAAATGCACATGAAGGCTGCATTTTGTCTCGAAGTCCAGATGTCTACAGTGAGACTAATCCAGAGAGCCTCATGAAGGACATTCATTAGTTTTTCCTTTTCTTCTTGGTATAAAGTCAGAATTAGTTTGTTGATACTGTCATGCAACTTGGTACACCATAGCCTGGATTCAACTCCTTGTTGTTTGAATTCTTTGAAGAAGCTCCCCTCAACAGTACTCACTGGCTGCATATCTCCTGTCAGAAATATGGCCAATTTCTGGTCCAATTTTCTCTTCTTTGGGTGGTTCTCACTATGCATGGATATGGATGGAAAAAAACATGGAAAAACGCTATTTTGATTGTGTGCCTATATCATCTCAGACAGTACAATCTGTCCCAGTGTGAACTCAGACTTCACTGCCTCAAGATCCTCGCTACATTTGCACTAACCTTGGTTACAATGATTGTATTTGTGTGTACAGTCCTTGTCGTAAGTAAATACATCAAGCATAAGGAGACCTGAAACACTGTACTGAAGCATGTTGGAGTGAAAATTTGATGTGGAACGTGTAGGTGTGATACTGGGACACAATGTTGAGTATACTGGATGAACATCAAGGCTGCCCATTTTGGAGCTAGAATGCGGAAAAGGAGGCCACCTGGAGGGGGGCCATGCCCAACAGGACTGAAAAGTGGCTTTTTGAGAGGGGAAAAGTGGATGAAATGGCCTGAAATTTTCATGGGACAATCCCAGCCTCCAGGCCAATCATTTCCACATGGTTCCATCCCCTAGGTCCTCCAGCACCATGCACAGGCATGTAAAAAACCCATGTCTGGGTTGAGAGGTTCGGTGAAGCAATGAAAAGAGAGCAACAGGGTGACAACTTGACAGGTAAATAAAACATGTTGATGCCAAGCGGGACATGAAGGCTAGGGATGGTTGCATTCTCTGAGACCAGTGATATGAACTGACAAGGTGTGGATGACTGCATTCTCTTGCTCCTTCTGAGGCCAGTGATCTGGACTGACAAGCTCTGGACCCCATTCTCTCTCTTCTCCTGATCTGGACTGACCAGCTGTGGATGACAGCACTGATGATCAGCACTCCGCACCAGGAAGTGAAGTGACGATTGCCATCACCAACACGAAGCGAGATGTCTCAACTGTCGTCGACATGTTCCGTTTATCTGTCAAATTGTCACCCTGTCGCTCTCTTTTTGTTGCTTCACCGAACCTAGCAACCTCCCAACCCGGACACGGGGTTTTTGCATGCCTGTGTGCCTATGCAGTATTCTCTCCTTTGCAGTAGTTGGACTGTCTCTATTACTGGCTCCCGGTAGTCTCGTTTTGGGTTAGGGCATCTGCTAGGTCTTACGAGAGAAATCATTTCGTACTTGGCCCCGTGTCCATTGCAGTCGTAGACTTGGAGCGTCACAGTGACTGTGATCACCGTCCATGCTGTTGTGATTCTCAGGGCCGTGCGTGTGTTGTGCATTGTTGGGCCTGCCTGTAATTTGAGGAAATTTTTGAATCTGCTTCTGCGCACCTTCCTCTGTGCCCCTCCTGCCCCCCCAAAATTTCCATGTTGGATGGGGTCCTTTATTGAATAAGAAACACAACATATGTACAGAGGAGGTTACAGGGCGTAGTCCGGATCATTATTGACGTCGTCTGATGGAGTGGAATGTGTTTTGGAGGCGGCTTCCTCCATCATGGTGTCGCATCTTGGTAGTACCATTGATTCCTCAAGGAATCTCTTGGTGGGTACCCGGGGTGTACCAACTCTGGCGAAGTATCTGTCTAAGATGCTCTGCAAGAGTGATTCAATGGGTATAAGGATCTCTTTGTGGAAGGAGGGGGTCATGTCCCGTTGGGTAACCACGCTTCTAGTGGTGTAAGGAGTGTGGCTGTGGAATCTTTTCTGTACGGCTCCAGAGCTAGGTGGTGGCACCGCCAGTGGTGGCATCAGACCTGTGTCTGGGCTGACTAATCTAGATGGTGTCATTAAACAGTCCAATGCATTGCCTGGCATGGAGGCTGTAGGGAATGGTTTTGTGTTTGGATAGTTTAGATTCTTTGCTTAACTAACATTGCTACTCGCTACTTTATTGATAGGACAGCACAGCCATAAGATGAGTTGATATGATGTGGGTGCCTTGATGCGAAATGCTCACTGAGAGCGGCGGAGTGCTCCACCAGAGAAGGTATGGGATGACTCTGCATGACAGGCCCCGTTGGTCTGTCACCCCAGGGGCCATGCCACCCATGTCCCAGATACGTTATAGATGGCAGGGTCAGTGGCAGCACCTGTTGCTGCGTGGCCCGGCCATTGACTAGTATCACTTCACAGATCAGTATATCAGTCTCAACAAGTTCAGCTTCAGGTCCCTACTTGGTTATTGCAAGACAATGGCAGAAGGCCTGCAGCCCTGGCCTTACCAGCACCTCTTGGCACAAAGATCCTCGACAACTAATGACTGCCTTTTCATATCTGTCTTGTCCTGGTGCGCAGATGCCGATTGGTTATTCTTCTGTTGGGAGGGTGATGAGAAGTCCAAATAAGTGATCATGATCCTTGTCATGGGTTGCTGATGTTGAGAGGAGACACGGGGTTTCGTGTATTCGTCATGGGGTGAGTGTGGAGTGGATAACTTTACCGACATCCACATGAGGGCGCTGTTGTGGCGGGAGAGAGCTTCCTTGCCAATTTGGCAAGGATGGTCCCTAGAGGGTGCTGTTGCCAGAACCTGCCTTTAGCCAGGTGGCTAAAGGTTGTGAGTTATCCTCACGTCTTCTGTGTATTTCTCTGATCATACCTGTACTTATTATTCAATGCATACAACCTATAGTTATTGCATTTACAATTATTGTGGAACACACCGAATAATATTAAGTGAATGACGTCATAAGCAAGCAATGTTTTTGCCAGAACATGGATGTCACAGCCTCCGTTGTAGGGGTCTCCATGGTCAGTGACTAGAGCACATAGGATGGTGTTGAGATCCCTGTGCATACATTTGACTTGTCTGTTACTTTTTGGGTTATGTCTGTTATCTGGATACCCAGAGCTGTCTGGAGTTGGTGAAACAGTTGGGATGTGAATTGCAGCCCTTGGTCAGAGTGGATCACTTCTGGGTAGCCGTAGTGAGTGAAAATCTCTTTTTCCAGTGTGTGGATGATGGTTCGGGTGTCTGTTGATGTGAGGGCAAATGCCTCAGGCCACTTTGAGAAGGCATCGCAACATGTAAGTATCCACCTGACCCCAGAGGTGTGGCTCGGGTTCAGAGGTCCAACAATGTCGATATGAAGCCTCTGGAACAGGTATCCGCAAGTGGGTGAAATGAGGGTATGTCTCTGAGGGGGATTTGTCCTGGATTTCTTTTGGCAAGTGTAGTGTCAGCCAGTGGGTAACACAAAGGCCTAATACTGACTTCATAGTAGGGTTGAACCGGGATGGTGCAGAGTGTAAACAACTGAGTCTCGGTTAGGATTATCTCTGTATTCTCCTGGTGTGTACATGATGAGATACAAAATCCTACTACTGTACAATCTACTCTTTCCTAACACTGGGGCGCGTGTGGAGATGCTTGCCCATGACCACTCCCCCATGAGCGGTCACCCATTACCCCCTGGTTGACCGGCCAGGCAAGTCCTGACTGCGTAGACTCTCCCGCTCTGGCACCCCAGCATCTACGCTCACTGCGTAGACCCACTCAAGCCAGGACTGCTTCACAAGTGGCACACCCAGCAATGAAGTCTTCGCCTTCTGAATGCATCTTCAGGAAGAAGAAGCAGCACTTTAAGTGATCAATGGTGGCATGGATGCCTATGTGGCCTCCTTTGGTATGCACACTCTTAATTATTTCCTCTTTCATGGCTTGAGGGACACAGATGACGCTGACAGCACTGTGAACTGTCTCAGCAGGCAGGTTCCTTCAGAGTATCCTGTTGTGTTCCATTACCAAATCTGGAAGGAGTCTGGCATAAGTGGCAGCTTCTGGTGGGAATCATTGTCATTCCAGAACTGTAGGCAGTGTCCTATGGATGACCCACCCATCCTTGTACTGTGGCAAATGCTTTGTCCTCTTCCTGTGCAGTTCTCATGCATTGGTGCATCTCGGGTTGGAGGACAATGCACATGGCACTGAGGGGTTTCGAGTCGTCGGCATCCTCCTTGGGGTCTGCTGGCTCTGATAGGCCTCCCTGGCTTAGCGCATCAGCATTTGTGTCTTTGGTGCCTGCTCTGTGTTTCACGTCAAACTCGTACTCACTGAGCATGGTGAGCCAACATTCCAGGATGGCCCCTTTGGGTTCCATCGTCTTCACCCATTTCAGTGCTGCGTTGTCCATTCTCCAGCAGAAGTGGGGTCTGTGTTGTAGGTAATAACAGTATTTTTCCATCTATGTAATGCCAGCATAGAGGGTGCCTTTCATGGATGGATAATTTCTCTGGCTCTTGTTGAGCTTCTTGGAGCCATAGGCAATCACTGTCTCTTTTCTGTCCTGCATTTGACTGAGGATCCCTGCAGTCTGAGTCTGGCAGAAGTCAGTATCCAGGATAAATTGCCCTGCCATGGGTCCTTGAAATATGGGAAGCCCAGGACAGGTGCTGTAGTGAGGGCCTTCTCAAGGGCCTCGAGAGATCAGCGCATGTCAGAGGTGATGTCGAGCTTTTGCTTTTCAGAGCCGGGTTCTGATGATTTGCCCATGACATCTGACCAAGCTTTGGCAATTTTGGCATAGTCCCAGAGGTGTTGTCAGTAGTACCTGATGATGCCCAAGAAGGCTCGAGCTTCTGTCTTGTACTTTGGTAGTGGCCAGTCTTGGAACGCTTTTATGTATAAAGTGACTGGTCTAATGACATGCCTGTCCACGATGTGCCCCAGGTAGGTAATCTGAGGGGAGAAAAAGGTGCATTTCTTTGGTCCCAGTTTAAGGCCTGCATCTTGGTATGCTTTAAGGGTCTTGTCAAGGTTCACTAGGTGTCATCTGAAGCATGAGCTGTGGACAACACCATCGTCGACAAAGCTGAGAGCTTCCAATGGAGGTATATATTGTAAGACCCTGTCTATGAGGTGGCAGTTGGTGATGCTGAATCCTAGCCACTTTTGCTGAAAAGTGGCGAAGGATGTAGTGAATGCTGTTTTCTCCCTGTCCTCTGGGTGAAAGTCTATGCAATGGAAGGCTCCCGCCATATCGACTCCACTGAAGATGTCACTTCCTGCCAGCCTGGCTATGGTGTCTTGTACAGTCGGCATCGGCCAGCTGTCTTTCTTCATGACTTTGTTCAATCTCCACCAGTCTATGCACCAACAAATCTTCCCTCCTTTCTTTTTGGCTGCGACTAGATTGGAGCTCCATGGGCTGTCTGCTGGTTTGATGATGTTGTGTCTCAGCCACTCGTCCAGTTGGTCCCATAGGGCTAGTTCCAGTACTGGGTTGATCAGTCAGTATCAACACTTGATTGGAGGGACATCCTCTGTCAGGAACCGATGCTGGATGCTCTGTCCGTACAAACCATCATGTGAAAATAGGTCCCAGCATTTTAGGAGTAGCTTGGTGACTGCCTCCAAGTTGTCTGGGGATTGGAGATATGGTTTCTTCACTAGCTCGAACATTTCCATGATCCATTTCTGTTTCTGCGCTATTGTAAAGTTGCTGGTGTCGAACTTCTTTTCCTTGCTCTTGTTCTCTTTGGCCTTCCTCACGATGTTTTGTATGTACTCATCCTTCTTCCTCCTCCTTGTCCTCCTCCTTGTCTGGGGTCCCATGTCCCAAGGGTAGGTCTTCCCTGTGTGACTGATGGTGAGCTGCAGCTCTGTGGGTGCTTCACCCAGGCCTGTGATGGCTGCGCCTTTTTGTCCTGTTGTCACCTTGGGTTGTGCCTCTATCGGCACAATGTTGATGATGCCAAGTCGCCTTGCAAACCCATCCAAAATGACACGCCTCCATTGGTTCCCGGAATCTATGAGTGCTGCACATTGGTGTTGGCCTATCTTGATAGGGAGGAAGTGGTTGAATTGTTGTCTTTCATCAGTAGTGTTGATGTTAGCTATCGTATAGGGCCCTTGTTCAGTTTCATGGGGTCGCAGCATGCGTGGGCTGTTGCACTTTGACCCTAGGCATTTCCTGCCTCGTCTTCTCCCTCTAGCCCATGTCCCAGTGGAGTATGTTGTATGGGACCAGGGTGATGCCTGCGATGAGGTCCCTGGCTTCTCCTGTGATGCAGACGGACATCTCTCGCCTGGCCCTGTGTAGGGAACATCGTGTTAATTTGTAAAATGTAATATCACCCAAGCCAGGAAGGCTGGTTCATGCAGTCAAACAGTTTCTCCAGGAACCTTTTCTTTCAGACCCTCAGGACATGGATTGGTTTCTCTTAGATACATCCCTGGACCTTCAAAGTATTTTGTTCGCTGTTATAAAAACAGAAATTTGCCTCAACTGAGAGTACCATGCAATGCACTCAGAGTGGGTTCTCCTTTGTACACCTGTAGAGACTTCTCTACTGGGGTGGGGATTGACACAGTAGTGGTGGATGGCAGTTGATCGCGGAATGCCGCGATGACGATTCATGGATTTGAAAATCCATTCTCTTAAGTCTTCCATAATTCTTGTTGAGTTCTAATTTTACCCGGGAGACTCGGCTACACATAGGAGCCCATCATCTATGTTAGTGGGTCTCTGCATTCGGGCGCACGCTCACGAGATAGCCACTAGTGTGAATTCGACCTATATCTCTACTGATTATTCAAGCACTCCGTAGAGTCTTCATCCTCAGCACTGCTTGCATAGCAACGCCCCCTGATGGAAAGCGGCCATCAGCGGTAAAGACTGACCGTTTGAACATGAGACCTCAATTCACACTACTGAGCTTTGACAGCGCTACTAGCCTCTGTCGCCACTTCTGGCCAAAGGAGAAGCCACGGAGAGTTCCCCTTGGTATCGACGCCGCTTACCCACTCGATTCAACCAGCTACTGGGCTGCATTGGTGGGCGGATACCAGGATTCAATCCGTATAAGACAGGTTACTCAGACTCGGAATCGCCTTGCGCAGTAGTGACGTGCAGCGAATCTGATCCCCAGTCTACCTTTGAAGTGTGAACGAGAACACATGAAC
>JAAUXU010170560.1_pt1 | contig 60185 bp, 64 predicted proteins | sample 7278151 | NCBI WGS metagenome assembly JAAUXU01 (sample SAMN14350113, study PRJNA611818) | marine sediment metagenome | isolation source: surface marine sediment (1.8m) | place: French Polynesia: Moorea | collected 2018-08
ATCATGGAGAGTGTCCTGCCCTTGAACGACATATTCAGGGAGGTGAAGCTGGTGCTCGACCAATACTGCATCGACTCCAGGACCACGCTCGAGGAGGATTGGCAGCATGTAAGCACAAGTGACTGCGGTGCGCGCATAGAACACAGTGTTGTATACAACACCATATGCAGTATGTAGAGCTTCTGACCTTATTTCATGCAAACGTGCAAATGTGTCCAGCTTAAGGGGGCGCCTAAGCATATTCACCAGCGCATTGCGATCGCAGCAGCAGGACAACGGCCGAGAAATAGTCATTCATGTATGCATGAGAGTTGTGTCGCGGTATTTACGCTTGCTGCCGACGTATGTAGAACTACTGTATGCTCTATGTAGAACATGTGCAAGGATTTCATCTAGATATGGGCTGCACAAGAACCTCTGTGTCTCACTTGCTGCAACAAAATATAGCTATGGTGTGATAATACCGTTAAAGTCACTCAACATGCACACTTGTCTTCGTTAACAACGCTGATGAGACATGGAGGGATTAGCGCAACGTGTTGACTTGCATAGCTCGCACGCTGCATTTGACGTCCATTGTGGCAACTGCGGGTAAATTTTATCCAAATCTAATCTTTCAGACCTGCTACGAAATGTCTCGATATCTGGAGAACGAGCGCCCGGCAAGGGAAAGGGCAGGTATCAACAGTAACAACATCTTCGATCCCTGGAGCATGCAGAGCTGTGGCAACATCACCAACAATGACAGCAAGAGCCGCAGCAACAACAACAACGGGGACAACAGCAAACGACTCAGTCGCACTTCCACGGACGACGAAGGCTACGAAGACGAGGATGACGATAACAGCAGCGGCAGCATTAGTGGTTCTGAGGACACTGAAACAATGTCGAGAAGAATTGTCCAAGTAGCCAGGAGGTGCGACGAGCCAACTTCGGGACCAAAAACGTCTGCAGCGACCGCAAAGGCTGCAAAAAGTGCCTCATCAGGGGCCGTCTCACTCAGTCTCTTTCCCAGTAGACCAGCGCTTGTGGAGTTGGTCACAGCATCAACGTTACCCCCGTCTCCACTGACGGTAGTGCCATCATCAGATGGAGTCAAGCGACGAGTGCATCGCTGCGGCTTCCATAACTGCGACAAAATGTATACCAAAAGTTCGCACCTGAAAGCACACCAGAGAACTCACACAGGTGAGATATGACAAGTGCCCACGTGCCTCGATCATCATATGCTATTATTGTAAGTGACTTTTGCTCACAGGTGAGAAGCCATACCCTTGTTCATGGGAGGGGTGCGAGTGGCGCTTCGCCCGCTCTGACGAGTTGACCAGGCACTACCGCAAGCACACCGGGGCCAAGCCATTCAGGTGCCAGCAGTGCGGGAGGTGCTTCTCCAGGTCTGACCACTTGGCGCTCCATGCCAAGAGACACCAGTGAGGAGGACCCGACAAGGACATGCGATAAATTGTCGACATACATTGGTCTGTGATACGAGATTTTTTTCTGTCAATTAGTGGAAAATTTTCGACACACAAATAGCTTATAAAAGGATCTGTCTTACAAAGATTTTTCTTTGTTTGATCTTTTCCGAAACCGCTGGACCAATCTGGACCAAACCGGGTCATCTTGCTAGTGCATTAATAATGCGTAGAGAGAGAAAAAAATATATTCTTTTAAAGAGTCAACTAAAGACATACTATGGGTACGTCCGTGCTGGTCTCATTTAGCACCGTAGTAGGTGCAGCAGCTTTGACAAGCGACGTAGGAATCTGAAGCGGAAACGGTCGTTTCAGAGGTGATTCGACACTGCGGTTTCCTTGAAAAACAGTGACACATGACGACGACGACGACGACGACGGCGAAAACGAAGACGACGAAGACGACGAAGACGACGAAGACGATGAAGACGACGAAGACGACGAAGACGATGACAACGGCGCTGGTGTTGATGCCGCTGTGCAATGGACGTACATATGCCATCATGTTTTGAGCACGTGTAATGGATGCAGCAGAGGAACTAGATATTGAAGTGTACTTAGCAAATTTCTTGGGTTGCACAGCCAAGTGTTGCGTAGGATTGGTGCAATTTACCTAATGGTGAATGAAGAAAAAATGCATTTTATCATTTCTGCATAGGCTTATTATTGACGATGTGCTATTTATCTTCACCAGAGCATGAATGCAGGAAAACCACTCAAGATATAACCCACAGCTGTTATATGTACAAGTACAATGTGTTTATGAAACAACTCTTCTCGTGATACGTACATAGCATTGCTTGTACTTAGTCCATTGAACACTTCAGATAAGGCTTGATAAGTTCATATGTACTTATTTATGTAAGCACAGGCATGAATCGGGTGACGACAATGGGCAAACAATCTTTATGATTCTTCCTTCATACTTGGCATTCCATCGTGGGCACCATAGAAGAAACAAGTTCTATGCATTTTTGCAGTGCAGTAGGGTATTCCCACGGTCGCTACTACGTATGAACGCCCAAGACTTGCATCAAGTTGCGATTTTTATGTTAGAACCAAAAAAAGACCCTCATAAATCGCTCGGTTTTGGGTGTGCTCATCTTACGCGTACACTTAGCTATGGCAGAAGGCTGTTGCAAACAAGCTTACTCATACATAAACAATATATTAATTCGTTGCATTCAGCTCAGAGATTTTTAGACTTGCCCTCCTTCGCGTGGGTGTTACTCTGTTGACGAATGCCTAGATTGCATCCAATATTAATGCCCATTAGCTCCTGCTGACACAGCAAAACTCTTCGTTCCGGCGATGAGTAAGAAAGGGGAGGCTCCACATTTCACGTATCGCGACGACTCGTGTGTGACTCATGCGTAGCTGCATTATACGTAGGGTCTTCTACATTACAAGAGCAAACTAGCATTGTCTCTGTAGCCTCTCCCTCTGTCTCTGCCTCTCACTCTGTCTCTGCCTCTCACTCGATCTCTGCATGCGTGTGTATGTACGTACCTGTACGTATGTACGTGTGTGTGTGCACAAGCACTCTGCCGGCTGCCTCTGTGTCAGAGGAGAGCAATTCTGCAGAACTCCAATGACTGTCAAAGGAATGCTCGCCTCTCCCACATATGCAGCAGCTTTGTTACAAGAAAAGTGCATGCAAGCGCGCGCGTGCACATGCACCGAAATGCACTTCTGAGCGTTGGAACATGTGACCTTGGTGCCTATTCTTTTTCTGCTGCTGCTGCGGCGGCGGCGGCTGCTGGTTCTTCTTCTTCTGCTTCTTCTCCAGCTTCTTCTTCTGCTGCTTCTTCTTCGCCGTCGTGTTCTTCTCCATGAGACGCCATCAGCTTGCACGAATAAAGGTGATGATGACAAAACGCTACGTACGCAGCTTCTCACCTCCTTGACGTGCATGCAGGAACCCTCCAATGCTTCTCGAGTTTGTTCTCACGGTAAAGGCTCTGAGAAGGCTCCTTAACGGAGGTGCATCACATATGCATGCGTGGTTATTTGGTACCCAGGTCCGCAGCCTAGTCTTATAATTAGCGCAACAGCTCGCATTGAGGGGGAAATAGAGCTCACGACGGGAATACAGCATTGTCGTCGAGCATCGCGCTGAAACCACGGACTTTTTCCTTCATGAAGCAGGTGCTACCGGTAATTCTTACCCGTAAAAAAGAAAGAAGCATGAATGCAAGCCACGTACTACATAGTATCATCGTTATGTTCTACGCGCGCAGGTTCACGCTTCACATGGCGCCCACTGAGCTTGCCATTTATCAGTCATCGCCGCCTCTGTATCGTGGGAATTTGGGTTTTGATTTTAAACGCCAATGAATAGATATCATCGTGATGTCCCGCCTTCACCCATCAAAAATTGGGTCAATCAATTTCATGGGCGGTCGAGCAAAATCATCAGGCAAGCATGTCAAAAAAATCTGCAACGTCGACCCTCAGAAACACAATGAGAGAAGGAAAGACTGACTAAATGCAGGTCAAATTGTCCTCTGGCACAGTCCGAACTACACCGGTCCACACACGCAATGTTCGCAGTACGTAAAGTGCGTGAACGAAAGTGCAAAGCGAATCCTACAGTGCACATTGATCAAGAGCCCACGTTCAGGGAAACAACCCTTTGTCTTAGGAGTGCGCATGATACATGTCTATGTACGCAGGATCAAAATCTGAGGGAGAGAGATTTGATATGCCGCCCCTCAAAGGCGTGTCTCAATGCACGCATGCTGAATTCCAATATGTGCACCACTTTCCGCCCAGAATGCACACATACGCGTCATGTAAGCCAATAAAAGTCAAGCTCATGCAGTTTCCTGTTACATTTAACAGCATTAATGTAAGCCAAGCTCAAAAAAGTCCCTCATCTATCTCTTTGCGGGTCCGTATCTCTTTTCCCATCCTGCTGGCAAGTGTACACACTAACCTCGAATGTAGGACAGATCTGGGCATACACACGAGTGCAACAAGTTCTTCCTCTCATACGTCAGCTGCTTCTCATCTGGAGTACAGAGATCTTGGAGAAAAGTCTTGACGAAGGCGTCTCCATCCAAATATCAAGCCCTTTCAATTCTTGGGTATTAAAGCTTTCCCAGAAGTGTAAAAGAAACGTATCTCTTCATTTCCTCTGAAATCATCTCCATTCGATCAGTCGCTGCAACCGCAGAATTCGAAGAAAAGTCACGTCATGGCTGCATCAGGGCGGATTGTCACGGGTGAGGGCCATGTCTCTGCACGATAGATCTATGTACTACAGGTGTACATAATCATTGGCATCGTTGATGCGTCACGACTTTAGTCATGACTCATCGCTGATGAAGACCCGCTCAATTTCAGTGTGTGGCGACATAGGCGCTGACAAGCTGGGGAACACCTTGACCCACGAGCACCTGTCCATGAGGTTCGATGTCTCCTTCGTCCCGCCTAAAGACAATGAGGCCGGCTTGGCAAAGCTGGACTGGTCCCTGAAGAACTATGGATGGATCCATTCCAACAGGAAAGAACTGAGCGCCAGTACGTAGCTCCGTGGCGTACCTGATCAAATCATGTGTCACGTGTAGGTACAGTCACGAAGACAACATCGTGCTAAACGACGCGGCCGCTGAGTCAGCCGTCCTCCAGAGTGTATCCAACTTTGCTCGAGCAGGAGGAGGCTGTCTGGTCGAGAATTCTACCAGGGGCCTGTACCGGAAGACTGACTTTCTGAGGACCGTCAGCAAAAAAACGGGCGTGCAAGTGGTGGCTGGCACCGGTAACTCTTTTCCGCTTGGCGCTGTTTCGTCATTGCTGACCAAAATCGACGCTGCTCCTTCTTGAAAGGCTATTACGTCGTAGCAGCACAGGACAAGGACACCCTGATCCAATCCTCAGAGGAGATGGCCGACATGATGACCCACGAGCTGATCCAAGGATGTCTGGATGAACCAACCATTAGGTGCGGGTTCATTGGCGAGATCGGATGCTCGTGGCCCCTGCATTGTAAAAACATCTGCGATCTCTAAGTTTCGTCCGTCTAAGCACAACCTTAAGACAAGCTTTCTTTATCGCACTTTCCAGCCTTTGAGAGAAGAGTGATCGAGGCGAGTGCGGCGGTACAGCAGCTGGAGAAGTGCGCAGTGAGCTTCCATCCTGGCAGACATCCCGATGCACCTTTTGAAATCATGAGGATATTTCTGGAGGCAGGCGGGAAGGCCGACAAGACCATCATGTCACACTTGGAGAGTAAGTTTTCATTCAGAAATCCCGCCTTATGTGCGAAATTGTCCCAGCCCAAGTTTTGGAGAGGTTGTGCAGGACTTGGACAGAAGAATCGACTGCTGCTTGATGTAAAATTGTACTCCTTCAAGACGTCACCCTACTTTCGACTTTCTGTGTAGCGCTGAAGCCGTCATAATAGTTTGCAGCAGACTTCTCAAGACGGAACCGCTCACACGTGTTCCGTGCAGACTGTAATGACCCTGCAGATGTGCTGCGGGAACCCTATCGCACTGTTGTAGGTTGATGTCCTATGCATGCAGTGGTTCTCCCAAGGCAAGACTTTGGGTGGAGCTCATGAACTTACTGATGTTTACAGAAGCATTAGAAATCTCATGCTGCGTGCTGTGTTCACAGGGACAATCGTTGACAGCGCTACCTTGTCTGAGTTCGCCAAGCTGGGCACTTATTGCCAATTCGACCTGTTTGGAATAGAGAATTCATACTACCAGGTAAGAGTACTGTGTATCAATTCATATAAGAACACTTCTTACTAATTTATTATTGTTTGCTAATGTACACAATCGTGACTTCCTCTCTGCATGAGTAGCTTGCCCCCGAAATTGACTATCCAAGCGACGCTCAGAGGATGGACTACATGGTTCACTTGGTGAAAGAGAAGTGCGGCGATAAGCTGCTTATGGCTCAGGACATACACACAAAGGACAGGCTGGTGAGACTCACGAACAGTATAAATATCTTCAGTGCTGCATCACGCCTCCATTGGCAGGAGGACTTTGGCGGTCACGGCTATGGCCACGTCCTCAAGTACGCGGTACCCAAACTCGTGGATCAAAAGGGCTTGACCCAAGGCGACGTCAACAAGATTCTGATTGAGAATCCCGCCCGTGTATTGGCTTACAAATGAGATCCGCACATTGGTTGCTGTTTTGGTCGGGACTGCTACACCTTTCCAGCATCATACAAATGTATTCTTGATCGACGAACGCTGTTCACATCAAGAACGCCTCAGTCCTCATCAACTCATTCAGATTAGAACCGCAAAATGTCCACTCAGTCATATTGCTGCGTCAGAGCACGGAATCACATGTGGTTCGATTTGCTCGCTTCAGCCATGTAAGTGTCTAACTCCGCGTCCAACTGTTCCCTTGTCACTTGCGGCCTTGCGTCGCCGCGTCCCCGACCGCCGCCCTGTCGGCCGCGGTACCTGCCTCGACCCCGATAACCGCCACGGCCTCGATAATCAACGCCGCCTCCTCTAGAGAAAAAGCTTCTTCTCCTTCTGGATGTAAAAGTGTTTCTTCGCCACCACGGTGTCGTCCCAGCTCCATAGAAGCCACCGTAGAAGCTCCCAAATCTGCGAGGGCCCCCGAGCCGAGATACAATCGACGGCCTAGCGATTTTCAGCGCGATTCGCAATCGGTTGAGCCGATCGTGCTGACCGCGACCACCGCCTCTATAAATTCTTCGGCCAAGAAGGTCGACCGGTCTGACCTTAGCGGCGTAGGGGGAGAGGGAGGTGGAGAAGTTGTTGGCGTCGGTCCCGCCATCATCGTAGTCTTGTGGTCCCGGGCGATCCACGATTGTCATCGTCGTCTGGCGGGGTTGAGGTGGCTGATAATGTTGAACCTCTGCTTGCCTGGGACGGATAAGCGGAGGCGGCGGTGGAGCCGCTGCCGCCCCCCTCTCCAGGCGGGAGAACCTCTCGTGCAAGCTGATCATTGTGCTGCCCGTCTTAAGGAGCCTGCCGGAAGCGTCCATGGCGTCGTCCGAACTGTCGAACGTCTAGGAGATGAGCGAAGACGTAGGAAGACACCACCGTCCCGAAGAGGCTATTGTAGTGCAATAGCTGATAGTGCAGCAGCAGCAGCAGCTCCTACTGCTGCTGCTCTTGCTACAGGCCAGTGCGATTAGCGCCGCCCTAGCGGCAGAAGATGAACTACTCGAAGACGTGCAAACAAAACGATCACTGGTACACTGGATCCGGTGGATCCATCAGGTGGGTTTGATGACTCTTTACATTGTACCAGTGATCGTTTTGTTTGCACGGCTTGGAGCACATCGTTTGCCGCTAGGGCGGCTCTAATCTCACTAGAACTCGCCTATAGCAGCTCGGAGGTTTAGCATAGCAATGTAGGGATGGAACGGCGAGATCGAGCTCAAGCACTCCGATCACTAAACTGAAAGAATTGAAACGCCAACGCTCAGGCTGCTGGCCCGAGAGGAAGGAGGGACCGTCTGAGTAGGGCGGCCCGGCACGACATTTAGTTGTATATTTTTTACTTTTCTGGCGCTCACTTACAAAACCAGAGTGAAATGATGGTGTTCAAGACTAAAGAGGTCATCACACAAGAGACAGTGACCAATCAAGTGTTCTTGTGAAGCAACAGGGTGCTCAAAACGAGATGCCTCGATGTGTGGCAATACTGTGGCAATGTCTCTGCGAGGGGATCAGGCAAAAGTTCCATTAGGTAAGCAAATTGAAAGAAAAGTCAGATGGAAATTTTGTACTTTCTTCTTTTTTGCGTCAGATTTTCGCGAGATCCGACACTCCGCCACATATGGACACGAAATTGTAGACATAAGGGCTGGACACCAACAACTTGGTCCTTGGTCCTCGCTATGCTCCGACCACTTTAAGGAGGACTGCATCGACAGCCGTGGAGAAAAGCTCGTCCTGAAACCTGGCAGTGCTTCGACTGATTTCAACATCCCCTTAAGACTTCAACCCAAGCAACCAAGTTCGAGAAGATTGCTGAAGAGACCATCATTCGCGCCACTGACAAGTGTTCAGCGGAGGAAGAATGATAAGAGAAAGATTAGTCTGGACATGCCTACACTCTTCCAGCACCCTGTCTGTATTTGCTGAGAAGTTGAAGGTCACTTAGGAGATGGCACTGAAGATGCGCTTCGAGAATCAGGCTTTGAAGGCGCACTTAAGCAGGACAAAAAATGGACTAAATTTCGGGCGAAGAGGAGAATGGAACGGAACAGGTCCTTGCTCTCTGTGATTACAGACCTTGAAATCAAGCAACTTTTGTCTGGCTCAGGTAGAGAACAACTTCAAGCTGTTGCTTCAAGAATGCCTGAGGGAGTTTGCCAGAATGCTGGATGACTCAAGCAGAGGGAAGATGACTCGCAAAAAGTGGAAAAAGGAAGGCTAAGCTGGTGTAGACAGCCCTACACAAGCTTTATGACGGTGGTGTGAGTGTTGTTGCTCTTGTCAGTGATGGACCAAGTGCCAATCTGACAATGTTTCAAAGGCTTGGATCGAACCTAGAGCCTTCTCATCTGAATCCCACCTTTCCCTACCCTTGTTTGCTCAATGACCAATCTCAGCTCAGCATTTTAGGGATGCTGTCATTTTCTGCCAAAAATTGGCCGTCACAAAATGTCGTGCCGGTACGGGGTTGTGTCTTCGTCGCAAGCAGCTGTGCTACATTCCCCTTTCAGGTCTTTCAGTTTTGTGCTCTTGATGCACATCTTCACCATGGTCAACAACGACCATTCGATCCTGATCGATTGTATTGGCTACTTCGTGAGAAGTTGGAACTTCTTCAAAAGATTGACATCCACCCGCCCAACACTACACTAACTAGTCGTCTAGACCAAAAAACGAAAATTCGGAATTTTGCTGATTGCATCTCTTAGGTTTGATACTTAATGCCAAATGGTGAAGCTGCATTGAAAGAAAAAGAAATTGACCTCTCTTGCAATAAAGTTTTACTGCATAAGGTCAGCACGTAATGAGGCGTTCAGATTTTGAAGGCCCTGAGATCAAGCTGAACATACATTGCTTTCAGTTTCATTTGACACAGTGGTTCAGCTTAGCGTCTAGGAATTAACTGAACAGGTCCACATCCATTTTAAGATCTTGACCTACCATCCTGACGTACTGCGTCTATAACACTGTGAAGGCAGAGAGGGGACCCAAAATCATGTTATTATTTCATTCCATTCACCAAGTGTCCTTAAATACAGCCTTGGGCCAAATACAGCACGGCGCAAGGGATAAAAAAATTGGCCTAGCCTGCTAATTAATCGACCTCTTAGCTGACGCCGGCTACCGATCAACACGAACACGATGAGGCACAAATCGCTTGATTTGTGATGCGACCAGCTTGAACCAAGATTGCTCATGATCAGTTCTACTGCATTGGAACTTTCTAGTTCCTTCGTCAGTTTCAGTCTATTGAGAAATACTTGCTTTACTCTGCCACAAAACTTTCGGATAACAATCGGCGGAACATTCTTCCAATGACCATCGCATACAAGCAGCCAAGCACAAGAATTTGCTGTTCATTTGAAGTTCATGTAAATACAGTATTCTATATTCCTCTGTCATCCAATCCCTTGTGCAGGAAATACCTTGGAATTTTCAATGAAAGTTGTTCAAGAGAGCTTAATAACGAATCATAGCGTGCAGACTTCAAGGTTTCTTCACGTGGACTAAGTTTCTCATTCATTCTGACAGTACAGCCTTGAAAACTGTTCTTAACTCCAGGGTATGCACTTCACCAGGGGGAAGGAAATCGTGAAAAATACCGTAGGCACTAAACTGTTTGGTGGTGGTGACAAACATTTTCTACTCAGGCGGTGTGCGAGAGGAAAAGAACGGTTATCCTAGTACTGAGGTCACCCCGTCACACAAGCAATCTTCTGCGACTTCTTAGAAGAAAACCATCAAATTATCCCGGGTTGCAAAATTGCACCTGTCCAAACGCGTCTTCAGCAGCTTGTGATCAAGTGATTTCTTTCTCGCATATCTATGTACATCATCACTCTTCTACTGATTTTTTTTTCGAAGTTAGTTCATTCGTCGTCCTCGTCCACGATTTCCTCCACGCCCTCTTCTCCGCTGTCTTCATCTTCCTGATGTTCTGTTCTGGACTTCTTGTTGGGTGGCTCTTCATCAGCCGTTGAACCTCGCTTAGATCCAGACTAAAATACACACACACACGGGACGTTAGCACTCCAACGCTATGTTGAATGTTATAATCTCTACAGTTACGTACTAGGTACTTGCGTACACATTCGTAAATAGTTCTGTTTCGCGCTTACCTCGTCCTCAACGTCATCTATCTCCTCCTCGTCGTCCAACTCAATAACGTCGGGAGCGGCACCCTTCTTGCTTGAAGGAGCCGAGGAGCCTGAGCTAGTTTTTGACTCGGAAACTGGAGCCTCCTGCAGAAGAAAAATATGAATAAAAAATCCTTCTTCCACTACAGAGCTTCTAGAAACATTCTTTTGTTGCCTTTTTGGATGGCTTTGGAATGACGGTGATTTCATCTGGCATTTTAATGGGCGGCTTCGCTGACGATGACGAGGGGCGCGACGACGCTGAAGAGTTCTTGGATGCTTGCTGTTGTCCACCTTTGCTGTTCTTCTTCGAAGAGCCACTGAAAACGTGATGATTCACCGATAAAGTAGAGCAATCAACTCTGCGTATAGTGTTATTATCCTTATTAATGAAAACGTTAAAGCATAAGTCGATCTATGACTTTACCTGTGGGCTTGATACACATGGTTCTCGAAGAGCTTGTACTGTCCGAAAGTGGCTGTGCACACCGTGCACTTGTAACTGAGGTGGGCAGGCTTTAGGGTCTTCTGGTGATCCTTGGCCACGTGGTTGAGCAGCTTCCATTGATAGACCTTGCCGCAGACAGGACATCGACCAGAATCCTTCGTTGAAAAAGTAACGCTATACGGTCTGTCTTAGAGACATAGCAGTAAAACGGATGATTACCTGTCCCTTGTTAGCCAGCTCTTGCATGGAGGCCGTAACGAGGCCGTGTGAACCCAGTAGGTGGCGCTCCAAGCCTTGATCCGTGAAGAAGCGCTCCTGACACTTTTGGCAGTTGAGGGGTGGACGGTTGTAGATCATTTTTGGGTGGATTTTCACCTAAATATAGAAATAATTTTCTGTACAACACACAAAGCACACACTGTTCTATGCATGCCAAAATGATGTTTTCTGTAGGTACGTGTACATGCCCACAGCACGTATTCTTACCTTATGAATCCACATCATGTGGTTCCTCAACTGTTCAAGATCCTTGATGAAACCGTCGCAGATCTCACACATCACGATCCTGTTTTTGCCGCCACCATAACCAGGCTTGTTGATGGCGGCAACAGTTGCAGAGGTCCTTCCACCACCACCTGGAGAGGCTCCCTGAGGTCTTGACCCCCCAGGACGCCCAGGCAACGGGGTGATGGAGATGCTCGGAGTAGAGCTGGCGCGGTTACTCACATTGCGACCTCGCACGCTCTGCAATGTATAACAAGTCGCCTTATGAATAACACTACGCATTACACACCTGGTAATCGACAGGGTAGCACTTGCCTGGATAGTGACGGAGGAGTTTGACCCCAGATTGGAAAGGATGTTATTCGTGGACGGCGGGTACTTCCTGCTCTGGTTGTTGAGTGCTTGCAACACAACCTGGTTGCTCATATAGTTCGAGCCGCCTAGATTGTTGAGCATTTGATGGCTGGCCTTGTTGAAGGCCATCGAGTTCATGTTAAACATGCCTATAAGAGGACATGGACCTTACAAAATCTACTCAAGCTACACATTCACTGCAATATACCTGGCCTGTTCATCCCCATACCGCCAGCGGCTCGGCCAAAGTCGCCTTTGTAGGTGCCCACGGGTCTGCCCCTACCACGAGGTCCCATCTGGAGAGCTGGCATATTAGAGTAGATGTTCCGTTGCTGTTGCTGCTGGAACGTCGACGAGAATCCGCCAACCCCAGAGGCTCCCCCGCCGTGGCGCATATTGGCCAACTGCGCCAAGCTCTGTGACGCGCCCATTGAGTGATACTGTTGATACCCGGCTCCTTGCAACATCCCGCCAGCCCCGCCCATTGCACGTCGGTGATGTGCCATCATGGGAGGCTTCGGGATCTTGGCCGGTGGTTCCCAGTCGTGAGGAGGTTCCTATGACAAATACACGAGTGTTAATCTTCCACATTTTACCTCTGTACTGCATTTTCAAGCCGTTCTACCTGGTTTTTCTCTGCCCGAAATCTTTTGTCACACCCGTTCTTGTGCCTCGTCAGCTTGCCCTTCATGTTGTCCTCGAAGGGGCATTGCGGACATTGATGGATGCCTGGCGCTCTTTCAAGCCTTCCCCTGACACCGTGTGACGACTGCATATGCGCTAAAACTTCTGCGGGCATTTTGGTCTCGTACGGACAGAAATTGCACCTATACATGAAGAGCTTCATGTGCGGTGTCTCCTGCAGAAGAAAGAAAAGGTTCATAAGAGGCAAGATCTTTGGAGGTGGATCTTTTAAGATCAACTCTCCGCATATCGAGCGTAATTACCAGGTGGTGCTGCATGCAAAGATCTGACTCCGTCCTGAAGGAACAAAACCGACACTTGCGTTGCTCCTTGAAAGTGAAAGGCTCGTTGGATTCCTTGGACGCCTCCAGGTTTTTCTTCAGAGACATGATGGCGTGCATCACAGCCGCGCTCTTATCCTTTTTGCTACGGTTGATCTGCTGTCGGAGAAGGTCAGCCTGCACACTCTCTTGAACCAAATTCATGCCAAGGTCAGAGAGGAATTTGCCCAGCGAAGCTTCAAAGTAGTTCTCTGAGGCAGTTGGTGGCTTCTGGTTCTGCTTTTTCGCTGCTTCTTCGTTATCCTTAAGCACCACGATGTCATCGTCATCTTCTTCGCCACCTTCCGATTTTTTGTCTCCAGTCTTCTTGGCACCACTACCTTTCTTGTCACTACTTTTGCTGTCGGAGTCTTTGCTTTCCTCATCCTGGTCGGCATCTTTGGACTCGTCCGTTTTCTTCTCCTCGTCTTCTTCCTTTTTCGTCTTATCCTCTTGCAGTTTCTTGATAGATTCTTTAAATGCCTCAAAAGTTTCCTTGGGCGGCTTTTCATAAACGTAGGGAACAATAAAGGATGGTGCTTCCACCACGAAGGTGTCATCCGTCAAATTCGGGTCATTCAGTTGACCCTTGTTGTTGTACGTGAACGACGATGACGACGACGATGATTTCCCCGCACCCTTGGACATGGTTGTCGCTGCACTGATAGTAACTCCGGAGGTGCCAGCTAACAATGGAGCTCCAGGAAGTCCAGCGGACGCCGATTTTGGTTTCGCTGGCGTGATAGTGACGCCGCTTGTAGCCTTACCCGCCAAGATGCTGTTCGTGTCCATCAGGACGAAGTTGGACTTGTTGTTATAGCCTTGGCTTGTCTCCTTTTGCTTCTTTGCGGCAGTGTTGGCCGCCAGCTGATGCAGCGTCTTCACGTCATCGATCGTCACAACGTTTGGGGCGCTACTCGAGGATGTAGCAGGGGAAGAAGCTGCATCCGCCTTTGCTGTCGGCACCGTAGGAGTATCTTTGGTAGAGGATGATAGGGAGTTCGAGTCGGATGCCGAAGACGTTTTGTTAGAAGCCGACGCGAGAGGGTCTTCAGCTTCCACTTCCATGATGTCTGAATCATCATCTTTGACTTCCTGAACGTCATTGCTGGTTTCGTCCTCTCCAGCATCTTCGTCTCGAACCTCTTCGACGTCGTCGTCGTCCTCCCCTTCCTCGTCATCTCCTCCATCGACCTCGCCCTCTTCTTCGACTGAGTCACTTAGTTCGATCTCGTCCTGCGTTCTCGCACTTCCTTCATGTCGACTGTCATCGCCTTCTTCTGCAGATCCGTTCACGTCCCTGCTATCGTCCTCGTCAGCATTGATCTCCTCAATTTCATTATCTTCTTCTTCCGAGGCCTTTTCGCCGTTGAAGGCGCCGTCAACCTCCTTGATATCTTCTTCGTCGTTACCGCCGCTGCCGTCATCACTGTTGTCAGCAGAGGACTCATCTTGAACTTCTTCCTTGTGATCGCCGTTCGAGGGTCCAGAGTCACCGTTGACTTGATTCTCAGCCGCCTCGTGTTCACCTTCGTTTCCCTTTAGCTTCCCCTTGATGGCGGAAGTCGTGTCGCTGGCCGATTCAGACTGGGATGCATCGACCTCCATGGCGCCTTCGGACATCTGAGTAGAAAGGGCTGTGATGAGACTTACATCGATCAAAACAGAACTCGGTGGACGCACCACCACAGCAGTGGGCACAGTCAGAGGTCCTGGCGACGCCAGCAGACGCGACCTCTTCAAGTGCTAACACGTGGGACTCTCGGTGGCCCCCGAGCGTTTGGTTGCGGTTCTCTCTTTCCCGGAGGACAAAACCTTGCTCGTGGGGGTGCACGCAATTAAGTCCGGGTCACCGGGCCGGCGCACTGCAACAAAATGGCCCGGGCTCGGGGTGAGCAAGAAGAATCCGGGGTCCCCCCTCCCTCTCCCTTCTAGTTCTGCCCGCAGTCTGGCCGGCCGTGGCTGCCCGAGCCGCCGTGGCAGGGAGCGGACGGAGAGACCGACCGACGTCGTCGTCTCGGCGGCAATCCGGCGCGGCGCCGGCGTCGAATCCGCCTCCGGGTGCCCCGACGACCGCACTTTTGCGTCCACTGGACCCTCGCTTACCTCGGCCTCGTTTTTTTCCACGCCCCGGAACCGGACTCCGGCACCGTCGGGGTTCTTTTTCTTCCCGGTGACTCCTCGATCCTCTTCTCCTCGGCGGTCTTTCTCGCTAGCTGCTGCTGCTGCTGCTTGATTGCGAGGGAAGAGGGAGAGAGAGAAGGAGAGGAGTTGGCCGGGGTCGACGGCGGTCGTGAGCATGCGCGGCTGCGTGGCCGATCTCTTCTCCGCCGCCTGGTCCTGGCTGCCGCTCTAGCGCTCTCTCTCACGCACCGTCGAGCAAGCACGTCTAGAGCTCGAAGAAGCACCCGAAGCAGCAGAAGCACGAGCCGTGTGCGCGCTCGCGCGCTCGCGCGCTCGTAGTACCGGGGAAAAGAGCGCTGACTGAATGTTCTGCCCGTCCTGCCGCCAGTCCGACTCCTTCAACCTCCTCACCCTGCTCCTCCTCACAGAGCTCCCTCCACTACTACCCGCCCACCACCCGCCCGCCGCCGTCCGTCTCGTCCAAGCAAGCGCGCGCTTACAACTCGGTGGGTGGGTGTGAGGCCGCGGCGTCGTCGGCGTCGTCAAAACCTTTACCTCCCTTGGTCGCCGTCCTGTCGCCGCCCTGGTCACGTGACATGTTCTGTCCGGCCTAGTCCGCCCTCCTCCTTCTCCTCGTCGCCGTCACCGTCGCCGTCGCCGTCCATCTCCTCCTCCTCCTCCTGCTTCTCCCTCCTTCTCTCCTCCCTCGCCCGCTCGAAGGTTCTCTTTGTGCGCGTCGGCGAACCCGGGCTCCGAAAGGAAAGTACCGGAGGGGGGAAGAGGAAGCGAAGGATGGAGGAGGCGAAACCTGTCGGCCCCGCGTTCCCGCCCGCCCGCCAGATGTATGATACGTGTGCTGCAACATTATGCTTTTGATTCGGTGCGTGCGCCAACGTCCTGCGCCAGACAAGATGGCGGCTGCGCCACTCTCTCTCTCGATGCGTTGCTCGCGTACCTCGGCAGGTGCTCGGGTCTAGGGTACGAAGTAGGGGAATCTTTCTCCTTGCAGAAAGGGAGGGGGAAGGGTGACTTGCGCAACTTTGCAGGTGTGCTTCACAGCGAACACCGACTTGTAGGTCTTGTTAACATAACTATGTTGATCGTCACCCTGAGGAAAAGGAACCAACTTAACATTCGTTTATGGGCCTCTGAACTTAGGCCTGTCCTCCCATCATCTCTATAGCTGGTCTTCCTTAAGGTTATCACCTATCACTCACTGAAAGCAACTCGACTTTTGACACAGGAGACATGACAGCAAGAACTCGCTACCTCTCCACTGTCAAGTTTCGTGCAGTCAAAGATGGTTGCAGCACCGGAAAACTCGGTACTTTCTCATTCCAGGAGTCATCCACTCATTGACTAACACCCCGAGGCAAAGGGGAATGCTGGAAGGCAAAGCAACAACTTAGCACTTATAATTCATTCATGTAACGTTAAGTATGTATTTAAAAATCAAACGGAGATGAAATTTGGTTTTAAGGCTCTGAAGGCCCGTGACCCATCCAGAAGGTATTGGGCTTTTTTTCGGGAGCCAGTTCTTCCAACATACATAGGCGATCGCAGCGAAGAATCCACGATGTACACTAAGTGTACGTTAGACAATGAGTATTACAGGTCCGGACGGGATGTCACGATGTGACAGCAGTTTGTTCAGAGGCCAAATCTTTTATATCACAGAGTGTAATACATAGTTCAGTTGTCCAGTACAGTCCATGACTCCTGATGCAAGACCACTCTGACGAAAACACATATCCAAACCACTGTTGTCATTGCTGCATTGGACTGAATTGGCTCAGGTCCTATATTTATCTTGCAGTTATGTATCACAGCTTCATGAAGACACTTGCTATTTCGCCAGCCTCAACTTCACCTTGGCCACCTTTGGAACATTCCTGATGGTCAATGAAATCCTCGTGCTTCTCTTGCGCTTTGATCCAACTGGCAGTTCTGTTACAGGAGATTCCTAAGCATGGAGAAGCATACAGCTGTAGTGAGGTGTGACAGTAACGCTCATTGAAATCTAAAATATTTCGTCAGTGTTTGTACAGGGTGGGCTGGTCAAGTTCCGACTACAAAAGTAATTTCTCCTTTAGAAGCTGCGGCTCAATCTTTTGATGTAGCAATTACTTCACAGCTTCAGCTTCTGACCGTGAAACGCTTCAATAACTTAAATAACATTGAAAATTGCATGAAAAAAGGACAAAAATCTGCAATCCCCCAGAGTCATTTTCAAAAAAGTAAAATTCATTGAACATAACCTTTTCCGTCAGTCCGAACTTGACCCTTCCACTCGGTAGTAACGCTAATACCTCCTTGGAAGACATGATCACTAGATCATCGGTGACATCGTCAGCATCTTTCTCAGCAATGCCATGCAAGTAATTGCAGTAGAGATCATCTTTGACCACGAGAAGGCTGCGAGGCTCGACCAGAAGGCTAAAAGAACGTCGCTCTTCAAGAGTCTTCGGCTTCATTGACAAATTCTTCTCTCTCAACCTATTTCTTGCTAAAGCAGTTAATATCTCACTCCGACAGCTATTGCCTACGCTCATACTTCAGCACCAGTGGTTGCAAGCAAATAAAGAGGTCGTCCATGAATTATCCCTTCAAAAAGGGATTGTCATGAGTCACTGGGTGACATTTACAATCGCTACAGGCTGTCATTCTACTCCCCCCTTCTTTGGGACTGAAATAAATTCTGCCCTCTGAGATAATTTAAAAAACTTTCCTATGGCATAGGAAGTATTTAGGCTTTCAAGCAACTTAAGCAACAACTGACGACTAAGTACTGTTGTGGCTCCTTCCTACAGATTTCACCTGTACGAACTAGCTCAAACAGGGTGGGAGAGAAGATGCATTCCTCAAAAAAGACTTCTGCTTCTTCAGACTTCTTTGTCTCCCTGTAGAAGTCCAGGACGGTATGTGAGCCCAGTGAGACCGTGGCGATGACCGGGAAAAAGAGCGGCCCATCAGTGTGCGGTAGGATACCCTGGCCCGGGGTGTACTCGTTGAGGAGGACGTGGTTCGCCTGGTTGGACTCCGGGAAGGCGTCGGCTGGCTTTATGGCATTCACGCGGTCCACCACCGATTGCAGCCAAGGGGGCAGCGGTTCTGGTATCATTCCCTGTCGAGAGTTCGTACCACGTACAGTAATACTGCATGTGCTGCATATCGGATAGTGCGCACACTGAGCAGCAATAGCGTATGCTTACGCAATCACTCTGTCGCTCACTTGATCACGCCAACGCCAAAAGATCTGTACACTAAAATCAAATGCATTGAAAAGGACCACTGTTACGTCAGAATTAGTAGCTTAACTGCAATTCTCCTGACAATCATGATAGGGAACTATACCTTTTGACTCCGTCAAGACTTCTGTTTTACCTTGGGGTGGGGAACTCCTCCCCAGTTTTGCAGTCTCCTATTTGAGAGTTGAGTCCAGCGAACCTGTGAGGTTCTCTCGACCTGAGAAAGCAGCAGACTTTCCTCCTCGGGACTTTAGGAGAACGAAAGGCAGCTTTTACTCTCGCAAATCCATTAGCGAGGTTGCAGAAAGTGTACCAACAAAAGTCAATCCTGTACCAGAAAAAGTTGACCTGTCACGAAGACGCTGCAAAATTTGCGAGAGTAAAGCTTGGCATGCCTGAGGAACGAGGGCACGTAGCACAGCGTGCCAGCGGGCAGGCCTTTGACCGCGTGCGAGGACAAGTCCATCTCCATCGACTCCTTTTCCTGCAGTGGCGAGACGGTTCCTCCGAGGAATCTTAGAGCAATGAAAAAGCCACGGTTCGGGAAGCTGGAGAAGGCGCTGTCACAGATTCCTAAATGTCGTTTTCACAAGTTGTCAAGTTGTCAATAGCTGTGACTGTTTGCTGCGTCCGAATACCATCGGCACTGCGGGGCAATCCTGCCACTCTCTGGCAGTAAACGGGAGAAACGAACCGGCGAAACCGACGGAACGGACGGAACCGACACCGGTTCACCTTGTCTTTCTGCCAGCAAACTGCGGTTCGCGAAGTTTCGCGAACCGCCTCTTCTGCTGTTTGTTTTGTTTAGGATGCTATTGTTGGCTCAGGGTTGCCATCTGGTTTGGCTCAAGTCACACCACTTCAGAAACGCGCCGAGCAAAATTTTTTCAAACCTCAAGCCTTATTGAGGCGGGGACGGGGGTGGGGTTGTATGAGGGTGGAAGTCGAGGGTTCTAGGCCGGCAAAAAGTAGACTCGGGATTAAGGCCTAAGGATGCTTGGGGCCACGTTTCCATTTTTTTTGCTCTTCGGCCAAATGCCGAAAAGTTCTTTGGTACTAATCTCTTATGCGCACACGGTGTTCAAAATAAATTGAGATAATATTAAAGCAGTTCGAAGAAACGAAAAAACACTCATCTGACACCTATTTCCTTGTCAGCCAGCAGCCTCTTTTGTTGATCAGGCCCAGAGACCTACTACGCCTGGGTAGGCGTAGGTCTCTGGGCCTGATCAACAAAATAAAAACCAGTTTAAAGTAACTTTTTTACCGCAAATTGATAAGAATGTACTGTAAAGTGACTTTCAGATTACTGCGTACGATCGCTTCGATTTGAGCGTCGCCATGTTTGCGTCATGTTGATTGTTCCGATAGCAGAAAAGTCTCACGATGTCATGCAATCCTTTTTGCGTGCGGTGCTGAGAGAAGCAGCAGAAAATGCTGGGAAAGCCAGGCAGTCCATGGGCCGATTGGGCCACAGTGCAGTGGGCATAAAGGAGACAAAAAAGCAAGAGAAAATCTGAAGATGCTGAAGCAACGGTACTTGATGGAATCTCTCTAATGTATCAAACATCTTTGCAAAAGTTAAACACCCTTGAGACATGAGCAAATGTATCATCTTGACGAGCAATTAGGCATCCAACATATCGCATTGAAAATTAAGTATAACATTTGGTCTCAATATGTCAACTAACGCAATATCAATTAATGTGGAATACTGCAATGTATTCAAAAAACTGCTAATGTCTTCCCACACACTCATGCCCAATATCTTCAAGTTTTGTCGAATGGAGTCTTGTTCTTGGAGCCAAACAACTGGGGAAGACACGTTGTCACTGTCTAGACAGGCGCTTTCAGCTGAGATCACAATTTCTATCTTGCAATTTGTAGTTCACCATTCCCCATTCCCAACAACAACACCAATAACGAAACCTATACCAGGCATGAAAGTAGTCGTTGTCATGTCGGTACTTTTCAAACAGTTGGTGTCGACATCTATGAACAGCACACGTCTACTAGCATTCAGCGGTCAATCAAAACCATGTTTGAACGTATCATACGCAATACAGAAGAATGGCTGCAATTCCTTGTACGGTAAAGACTCGAGGTCAAGAGGGCAGCCAGATTTGGTTAAATTGGCCCAATTTTGGCAACTGTCAACTCTTCTCTCCACTCTTCCATTGTTCCTCTACCCCCTTCCCTGCCTGTTCTCTGCCCCTGATCTCTCTTCTCCTTAGCCATCTGACAATAACCCAGTTGAAGAGGAGAAAAAAGAGAAAAGGATGGGGAAAATCTGGAGGAAAATGGCAACTTTTGTCTTCTTCAAGAAGAACTTGAGGTCGCAGAGAAGTTGCATACAAACCAGGATGAAGCTTGAGGCCAAGGGGTGTCAGGTGGACCTCGAGGGAAAAGACAATCCGGAGGAACAGGGGCGAGCCAGAAAGTTAGTGCCTGTCTGGGAGACAACCGATCCACATGGAGCTTAGGCAAGATCCTGGAGGTGCTGAGAATGGGTTTTAGAGAGAAACTATGGTCGCTAAAAGTGGCACCAAAGCTCTTCTACGCCAGTGACCACAAAAATATCAGAAAAGTACCACCCGACAGCGTGAGCCATGTATTTCCCAAGGGCTCTTTCTTTTGTCCAAAAAGATGAAGACTGCTGAAGAGACCTGAAGCAGGTTGGAATTAGCCGTAACCATGACCCCTCACAGCTTCATCGCCTCAGTAGACGATCTTGCAGAAGTGATTGCAAAAGAATTGGCAAAATGATAGCAGCAGTAGTTTTTCCAAAACTTGAGTTACCTGCAAACTGATATGAAGAACAAAAAGTACAGCATCTTTTCGCATGCAGCCATAGATGCTTCTCTTCGTGAAAACCGGGTTGCTGCTGTCAGATGCTACGTGGGAAAAGAGGAGACTGTTCGGACCGCCACCTTGGCCAGTCCCAGCTCGAAGGTGCAGCAGGAGAACAGGTTTTTTGCAGCACTGGAGACTGAGGCATATGGATTGCAGCTGCCAGATGTAGGATTGAGTGCCGATGGGGCAACAAGTATTTGGGGTTGTTTTCATAGCGTCTGGTGAATTAGGGAAGAAATTGCAAATCGCGCGAGGTGTTTATGCAGTTTCGTTGCCTCGACAATTCAACATGATTTGCGAAACTTCTGTCCTCCATAGACTTTAAAAGTCGATTGTCAAATTGGAAGGATTTGCAACAATTCTTCACATAGAAAGAAAAAGAGAGATGCTGACGCCAAAGCCAAAGCGACAACGATTCTCATTGAGCTCGGCAACATGTTCAACTACACTTGAAATGTCAGTGGGTACTATAAGTGTCAACCCAGTAAAAAAAGGCAGAGAACTGTTTACACTCTTATGCCTCATTTCAGGCTCAGCTGATCGTGCATAAGCTGAGTGGAAGAAAAGCGGTGTGCATGTGTGTAAGCTGAAAGCTGTTGCATGGCCTTGAGAGGGAAAAAAGCGGGTTGCATGTGTGAGTCACCCACCTGACGCGTATGTTACTATGTGGTACTGTTGCATTGCAGAATACGAGTTAAGAGTGCGTTCTTAATCTAGAAAATAGCTCGTGTGTCGCTTTTCACTCAACGACTCACACTTCGATCTTCATAGCATCAACAGTTGAGACAAAAAAACTCTGCCCTCACCACAGTCGCCCTGCGCTGCCACCACATGAATGGGCAATGATCTGAGGTGTTTGCGTTTGCTGGAACAAAGTGATGATCTGGTGTCCTGTTGCATCAGATGGCAAGAGCCACCAGATCAGACGTGGTGCTAGAGTCAAAATCATTTTCTGACATGGCAGAATTTTTCGAGGACAATCCTGACACCCCACTTGAGGTGCCCAGGTGACGCTTCACTATCTAGAAGAGGTGTCAGTATCACAAGTGTTGTCCACCGTGTTTGAGTGTATCATTTGGATTAAATGAAACTAGGTAATTGAATGGGCACTGGCGAATCAGTCATCAGGATCTCTATTGATGAGCCTCTCAGGATGGCCCTGTCACTGCTGCCCACGATGTCGGCAATCTCCATGTTCTTACCACTCTTGATCTCGCCCTTCGTCAGATCAGATAGGTTTTCCGGCATCTGCTATGACAAAACGTGACCTAATTCTCATGAAATTTCACTTGAGAAAGGGACTGTTCTGGTCAAAGTACACAAGCCAACTGTGTCAAAGTAAAAATATCCCTAACAACATATGTCTGTCAACGTATATGTGCATGTGTCTGTCACTCGGCACGAAAGTCCGAATCAGCCAATCACCGTATGAGCAAGTTTCAAAAGTAGAAGCAAAATGGATCGGAGTGCAGATCGCATGGACGACAAGGAGTGCATGGTGAGCATGCCTTGTGCCCCGTTGCCCATGATGCATAAGATTGTGAGCACGCATAGTTTTGGATGTGTTGACCATCCCAACCCCACTTGGGTGTCCAGGTATGAATGAGGAGAGCCCTTTCTTATGAGCACTGCTCAAAATAGATTCCACAAATTGCCCCAAACATGTAGGTGTTTGCGTACTCTGTCGTGACAGGAAGGTGTAATGGAGACCCTCATTACACTTATTACAGTCTCTTGATGGACAAGAGCAATTGACTCAGGTCTTCGTGGCATAAAAGTACGTGCACTTCTTACTCGTAGCCCCAGTCATTGCGTGGCTGTCGGCTCAGTCACTTCCCCGTGACCCGAGATTCTTTCTGAAAGTACCACTATTGAATACAGCTATGGGTGATTTTTAACTGAGGCAAACCATAGCCTGGTGCATGCGCTAGTAGGCCTCACAATAATTCTGGAGCAATCTTGTAAGTGCAAATGTACGATTATAGCCGCACTCTTATCCTGTGATTTGGCTGTGTTAGACCTTATTTCATGACCAAATTTTTCAGCCTGCATCATCAAAATGTGGCTGATGCAGGCTAATTTCACGACTCAGGCCTACATGGTTGACTCAAAGATCGACGTATGTTCCAGTTCTTGCTTAAATGCTGTGAATCAACGTTTTTCTTCTCTTGCACATCTGTTGCATTTAACTCGTCGTTTCGTTAACTGATAATTCTTTCAAGTGTTGGTTACAGTAGGGAAAGGCACTCCTTTCTACATACCATGGTCGAGGAATTCGACTAACTTTCAAAGTGGGAAAACTTGCTGCATCCACTAAACCACTAAAGTTAGTCTGGGACGCACCAATTCTTCCCACCCAGAGTGTTTAAGGACCCAGTAAGCGCACAGCAATCAATATTTCAGGTTGTGCGGTTGTGTTCAATAAGTATAACTTTAAAAAAAATTCATTTTACGCTCTAGTTTGGATTCGGTGCCCAGTGGAAGTTGCACGTCACACCATTTTATAATTCTCTGCTTCAGACTCGACTACGCAGACGACTGGTAGATGATGTTGATCTTAACAGCGGCCTTTATACTTCTCCTGACTGGTACGTGTGAAAGTGAGAATTGCTAATAGTCCTATGTCTCATACTGTGAATTTTTGAATCGGAATGGAAATAGCCAAACTCTTCTGCTTTTTTCAGGACACGATGTCTGCTGGGCTGAATGTCGCATTCAGGGCAGGATCTACTATCAGGGTGGACTAAGCCTAAGCGGAGGTCTTCCAGCCTCCGACATGGACGAATGCGTGACCCTCTGCGAGAACACGATTGACTGCAAGTACGCGTCCTACATCGTGTCGTGGAACATATGCTACCTGAATGAAAATGGCGCCAGCTACAAACGCCTTCCATTCAACGTGTGGTCCACAATCGTTTCTCCGTACTGCGGTAAGTCGTCCTTCACGTTAGTAATGTACGTACACTTAGTTATGCTATCCATATCCTCCTCTACGAGTGCTGCTGATAAGTGGCATCATAACTGAACCTTTGCACGTGTCCACGTATTTCCAGTCAATGGTGAATGGTCCTCCTTTTCTGCATACTCGTCTTGCGACGCAACCTGTGATGGAGGCAAGCAGATCAGGACGAGGACCTGCGACAACCCAGCTCCAGTGGGCGACGGAGACGACTGTCCTGGGGACAACGTTGAAAGCATCGAGTGCAACACGCAAGTCTGCCCAGGTCGGAGAAAAGCTTGTGTCACTTTATAGAATTAACTGCAAGTGTATTTTTACACTTGCGTCTTGGGCAGATGAAGTGCTTTGCGACGTTGCCTCCTTGCCTGTCGTTATCAACTCCCAGACCAGCCTGTCTGCCGGGGCTGGAGGTCAACCAGTTGGAACCGATGTCACGTAAGAAAAACGTAAAAAAGTCATGGTAGCACATTGGAACATTTTGTGCTTGTATCAAAGCTAAAGGCTAGTAGGGAAAACGATCAAATTCCAAACTGAGCGTAGCCCTGTACTTACAGAGGTAGTAAGCAAAAATGTCCGGTTCAGACAACATACTTTCACTTTAAAATAGTTACTATATTTAATAACACATGAAAAGAACTTTGACTTTAGCATGAAAGGCATTCAGTAAGCATACATTCTACTCAATGTGACCACCACTGGCAGCAATTACTGCCTCAATTTGGCCACAAAAGCTGGAGCAGGCCTTGGTGATGGTTTCCTCAGAGAAGTCAGCCCACACCTTGCTGATGGAGGTCTTCAGGAGATCCACATTGGGGTGGGGGGTGGCTTTGGTAAACCTCTCAATGGTGCCCCACCAGAAAAAATCGTGGGGGTTTAGATCTGGAGAGGACAGGGGCCAAATGTCCTTGGGCCAGAAGTTGGCCATGTTCTCCTTGCAGAAGTTTTGGATTTTTTGGCTGTGTGCGCTGGGGTCCCACCCTGCATCCAGGCATAGTTGCCGTCAGGGCATGTGGCCTGGATGCATGGCAGAACATGATACCTGAGCACCCAGTAGTAGGCCTCAGACCCAATCTTCTTCCCTGTCAGGGAAAAAATATGGAGGCATCTTGCTCTCATTGGACCTGAGGACACCCAGGACCATCACCACAACTGGATGCTTTGTCCTAAAAATTCTGGTGGTTGTGAACCTGGTCCACCATGAAAATCTTCTTGTCTGAGAAGATTTTGACTGTGGAGCCATGATGCTTCAGAAAGGTGAGGAGTTTCTGGCACCTCTTGAGCCTCTTCTCCTTTGTGGACATGGTGAGGAGGCGCCTGGTGACCCTCACAAAGGACTTTAGGCCAAGGTCATTGTGCACAGCTATCCTGACTGTGCCATCAGACACCCCAAGCTCTCTGGATCTTCTCACCATGCTGATGGTGGGGTCCTCATTAATCTTGGCCTTGAGGTCAGAGAGAAAGGCTGGGGTATGTTTGAGATTGTGTCCACCACTCCCTGGAGCTCTTTTGATCCCTTTCCCATCATTTTTGGCCTGCTGGATGTGGTGCACTGACCTAACTTCCATGTTCACAATCTCGGCAATCCTGCTCTGGGAGATGCCAACATCAAGCAAATCGTACACTCTCTGCCTTTTCTGCTCTTGTTCAGACATTTTTTGTCTGATTGTGACTTATAATATGCCAAATGAAAACTCTTTTCAAGGACAATCAGCTCCTGTCAACAGCAATCAAAACATATAACAACTAATCCCATGGGCGGGAAATTTAAAACCTGGACATTTTTGCTTTCTACCTCTGTGTAAGTAACACAGCCCCCATTCCCGGATGACAGCAATTTAGCATTTATTAGTTCAGTTGTGCAGTCGGCTAAGTCAGCCAGTTAAGCTTAAGCCAGCAGAACCCTGCCAGAGCGTCCTATATTCACCCCCATGCTTGACTGTAGGTGCATCCTCTTGACTTTTACTTTGAGTGCTGTTACGTGTCCACAGAAAAAGCTGTTAATAATTTTACAGGCCCTGGTCTTGACACTGAATTTCAGTTCGCAATATGCCTTTAGCTCTGACGCAAGCACAGAAATGGGCAGAAATGGCAGGGGGGTTGATGACATTTTCCAATGACTAAGTGTAACTTGGTGCCATCCATTGGTTTCTTTGTTTCTGTTCACTTCACACCCTATTAGTGCTTAACAACTTTCTTCTGGATGTGCATGTGTTGCCGTCAAGATGCGTACTGACCAGTGAATATGCATACTGACCAGTCAATATGTGACCTGACTGGTGAATATGCATACTGACCAGTATTGATGAAGAAGTCAGTCAACATGCATATTGATAAAGAAGTCAGTCAACATGCATATTCATAAGGAAGTTAGTCAACATGCAAAATGACCAGTCAATGTGCATATTGACAAAGAAGTCAGTCAATGTGTGAAATGATGAAGGGGGTCAGTCAATGCGCAATATGATGAAAATATCAGTCAATATGCAAAATGTGATTCCAGGATTCCAGACTGTGATTCTCCATCTCGGTGTCAGGTCATGACTGACTGTCACAAATTTATTGACATGATGTAATTGACATGATGTTATAATAGTAATGTTATTGACATGATGTAATAATAGTCTTATTCACACAAGTTGTCACAGCACAGTTTTAGTTTGAGAAATGGAGTCACACTGGTCAAAAAACAACTGTAAATATGCATGACAAATGGAATCTCACTGGTCACAAACATGGTCACTTATTAACCCAAGTAGAAGAGCTGTGACATTTGCTGTTGCCCATGACATTGTTCTTGAAGCATTTGCACCTGGCAGACCTACAGCCCTTTATGCAGTTGCATTTGAAGAAGCCTTGACCTGAACTGTTTGACTCTAACCTGGCAATTTTTTTCCAGGGGTGCTACTTCTCCATCTTGTGTAACATCAGCACATCAACAGAAAGAACTGATTCTGTGCATGGCATAATTGGATTGCTACTGTACATTTGCTGCGAGACTCCATGCTTTGTGTCAAGCTTGTACTGTCCATCTTTGGCTGCTGTCACAACAGCTGTCACATTGGGGAAGTCTTCATGGCCTTGATCTAATTCTGGAATTGGCACCATTACTGTTTGTCCAATTTCAGCAAGTTTTAATCATTTGACTGACTGCTCCCTCATTTTCTTGGCCTGTTCCTGTTGCTTTGTGTTAGCTCCTGTGTGCTGCTAATGAATACTGCTCTTCTGCACACAAAAAGAGCACTGTTTCTTGCTTTTTGCACAAGAAATACAGGTGCCCTCATCTTGTTCTTCTTCCTTGTCTTGTTCTTCTCGCTCTTCTTCTTCATCTTCATAAATGTCTCTCCCTTCAGTAGCCATCAACAGGTCTTCTTCCGTGTGTGGTCGATTGAGATTGTCTTTTGGTAAGTTGGTAGTCATGATGCCAATTCTTGGTCACTCTCTGAACTTGGTTTTGTATAGTGTTCTTCTGATACCTAAACAGATGTAAAAGGGATCAGTGAGGGGATTCAATACTGCAGCTTTTTCTTACCTATATGATGTCTTGCATCCTTCTTCCACTGGACAGATTGCAATTCCTCAGATCATTTGGAAGTTTTGTTGTCCTTCATCCAGCATTGCAGAATTGCTTGGACATCACAATTTGCCCTTTCCACAGATCCTTGTGACTGTGAGTGCCGTGGCTTGCCATGTACCATATGAAGAGTATTATTTTTGGTAATTATGTATCAAAGGCTGAACTGAATGTACCATACCTTGTTAGCAGAGTCACATCCATCATCAGAATGAACAATCTGTGGTGCCCCCTTGGCACAAAAGATATTGACCAGAATGTTTTCTGTCTCTTCCGCAATTTTTGTCAAGCATTGTGCAAGGCCACAAATTTGGTCAGGTGATCTTGGTAGTTTAGGATGAAGTGATAGTTTCCATCGGGCTGGCTTTGCATGTCTATGAGGTCCACTTGTAATACAGAAGTCATTAGGATATTAGGAAACATTTGAGTCCTCACACATTTGTGGTCCCCTACCTGCGCTCTGGAGTTGAAGTCCGTTGAGATAATTGGCTTGACCACTAGGGACTTCTGGACTTTGCTCCTCTTGAGGTTGCATGTCTCGCAGACGTCTGGGTACTCATTGATGTGTCACTTTGTCATGTTGGCATACCGCTTATTGATGTGTCTGTGCAGATGTCTCTTCTTCCATAACCCTGTGGCCAAATGGATCATGGATGAGTCCAAACAGTTCTGTTGTAGTCACAAATCATTGATTTGTTTGCTTCCTCTTCAGCTTTTTCCATTACCTCTTCTTCAATCTTGATATGCATGATGTCATACTTCTTTAGTAGTTGACAGTCCATGGCCTCTCTCTTGATGTCATAATTTTCAATCAGTTCCTCACCTCATATTAGATCAGAATCGTATTGCTTCGTCATCAATGCCACTGAGGTTGGACCCTTCTCCTGATGACACTGCAGTATCTTCTACTGAAATCTCTGACAAGCTTCCTCCATTTCTCAAGGTTCACTTTAACATGCAGTTCACAATAGCACAAGTATGTTTACTCTTTCGCACCCTTTTTTGAACTGCCTGTCAACTGTTCTGTGCCCTTTTTTGAACTTCCTGTCAGCTGGGCTGACCTGTCAACAAATGCACATCTTTCGAGCTTCTTTCTACAAAACTTCATTGCACATACTATGCTAAATATGGTGTGTTATAAAAGTATCTTCAGTTGAGCTGAAATTTGCAATGTGTAAAACTCTACATGACTGCTACCACCATGTAAAATTCAGCTCATTGTGACATTTTTACATATGTGCAAACTCATGCACTGCGATAGTTCAGCTGAGACGAAGCCAAGAGAATCCAAGAAAATTTTCTTGGCTTGTCTTTTCTTCAGCCAAGAAAAAATCCCTGTAGGTCCACCCACCCTCCCTTGGTGTATACAAAGTAGTTCCCGAAGTAGTCTGATGATTGCTGTGGTGATCATTACTTCATGATGAAAAGCCCTGTTACCCCTGTTCATACAATCACAATAGTAATCTATGCTGAAGAAAGAAGTTAGAAAAGAGAAAACAGAGAGCGACTGGTTGACACTTTGACATGTCAGCAAAATGCATCAACGTGAGTCCTCAAGTGTGGGCAGTCCGTCAACATGAGTCCGGAGATATTGCTATGAGTGGGCAGGACAGCCTGGGCAATGATCTGGACTTTGTCAATACGCATATTGACTGATACTTTCACCGCATTGCATGTTGACTGACCCCGTCATCATTTTGCATATTGAATCTCTTCTTTGTCATTCTGCGCATTGAATCTCTTCTTTGTCATTCTGCGCATTGAATCTCTTCTTTGTCATTTCGCATATTGACTGGTCAGTATGCATATTGACAGTTTTCGCTTATTGATGGCAACATACAGTCAGGGACAAAAGTATTGAACCCCTTTTTCTGTAGTGACGAATCAAGTGTATGTAGTATTTTTTTGCCTAAATCATTGATGCTGTCTCAAATATGCAATTTTGTCCAAAGTGAAGTGAATAACTTTGACTGCCAATAATGCCCTTAAGCTCTTCAATGACATATAAAGAGCCTGTCTGCAGCTGCCTCATTGACAAAGTTAGATTTTTTATGGGAGGTCCTGGCCTGGCCCAGTACATAAACACTACATACAGTGACTTAAATAGGCAGTTTTGCCTTAAGTGAAGTAAACAGCTTCAGCTATGAATGCTTCAAGCTTTCCAACAATCTTCTTCAGCTGCAGGGTTGACAGAGCTACAGTTTGTCATGTTGGGGAAAACAAAGATTTCCTGTAGTGTTTCTGACACTCTTCATGTGAAACTTTACCAATGCATGGTGAAGCCAGAAAGGAAATATTTATCTTTTATAGTTTTTACCTCTACTGGCTTAAAGGAAAATGTAGCGTTAAAATTTGTAGGGGCTCAATACTTTTGTCCATGCCTGTAAGTAGTTATTCTACTTTTTCACTTCACAGCTTTTGCAGCACAACCAACTTCACCCCGATTCTCACCAGATATCCCTCTTTTCCACAATGCATGTAAAGGTCAGGGCAGCTCAGCATTCAGCCAAGGTCTCGTTGTGGGAGAGAAGAACTCGCTTACGAAGTCGTCATATTTGAGGCCTGCCTCAATCACAGTAGTGGATTTCTTGGGGTTCTTTGATTTATAAGATCCGGAAAATGCTCCAAAGTTTGATACCCAAGCATGACAGCTGCCAGTTCTTCAATCCCTTCTCTTTGCTCATCGTCCATTTTCTCTCAGATTAACCATCTTAACTTCAAATGAATCAAAGTTAATGTTCTAACTCAGTATCTTTCATTCGAACCAAAACTTCAAGTGGGTGAGAAAGAGGTCTATGCTGTCGCACCCTGTACATACTCGCAACTTTATTAGGCATGTTCACCGTTCACCAAGGATATTCAGTGTGCTAAACCCCACAGTGCGTCTGTGTGAGCCAGTGAGTGAAAATACTTCACACCTACTCTAACACACAACTAACGTTCGCATTTGGAGGGAGGGGGGTCAGGTGCATGAAGGAGGAGGTCATGTACAACGCCGCACCATCAATTCAAGAGGTCAGCGAAGATCCTCCTCGTGGTGCAGCGGACACATCTAGACCAAAAGACGTGGCTTTCACACCTACTTATTCCAACTGTGTGGAGGCAGGGAGTGCATCCGTCCATGTACGCACACACTACTGACACTACGGTATTAGGGGATTCTGGTGTAACCTAAATACAGTTTTGAATGGGGACCTGTAGAAATTGGCTCTTGCTACAGTCGGCTTCCACTGTGCGCTGTACTGAAACTTAATTCCCATGTAGGGGACGTCATGGGTCTTCCATTTTCAACCAATCTTTAATTTTCAGCGGACTTTTTAGAACGTTTTACAGTGCGGTATTAATACGTGCATGCTTCTATTGCCGGGTCACATATTTGTTGAGAGCTCGCCATATTAGTCGACTTCGACTGAGTTGCTATCGTCGTCCTCATCTGAGTGGTCCCCATACTTTCTCCTGTTGTCCTTGAACACAAAACTGAAGTCGAGAGTGGGATAGACCTCGTTGGGGCAGCAGTCGTAAGTCCTCTCGTTGCGTTTCACAGAGGCCGATACGATTTCAATCTGTGAACAAGGCGTATTGATTTCAATTCCAAAAAGCACTCGTTATCAAGGCGATCATACTTTGCTCACGTTAATCAAACCTAACACAGAATATTTTTATAAAAAGCAATAACCTTCTTTGTCACGTAGTATTCTAATTCGATGACGTCATGTCCTGGAAAGAACGACTCCGCCAACACGTCCACCTCAGACTGGTCGTAAGTCCAACTGCCAAGCGTGAGAGTACAATTCTGCTCTTGACCATTGGCACTAGAAAGAACAGATTCGTTGTAGCATATGTACAACGTGCTGGTGTACTGCAGCTAGCATATATGTGTGTATGTTTACATTGTACTTCATTGCATTTTACGCAAGCGTTGCAGTTAAATCTTGGTAAGAACAAATGTAACATGTGTACCATGTACGCTGCACACAGTTCATTCATGTGTGTGACTGTGGGAAATAGAACTGTTCATTTAGTGGGTGCTTGAGGGCAAGCTTTGCTATTATCTTACTTACTGAGAGTGTCCCTCTCCACTGCGTGGGCAGTAACTCTTGTATGTGACCGGCGGCACGAAAACAATTGTACCCGAAGACATGAGGACAATCTTCGTCTGAGACTGCCAGCTCACGTAATTGGCCTCGGTGTTGCCATAGCTGTTGTACAGGGTCACGTCAGGAAGCCAGAGCTGGAAATAAATTTGCCATGTCGTGTACAGTGCAACATGGGACAAAATTAGAGCCAAGTTGCGAACAACGTTGAACTGAATGTTTAAATACTCTTTTGAAGAGAATTTGCACTAAACAAAACGAAAGCATGGCTGAATGTCTTCAGTAACGCCAGGTAGAAATGTGCGAAGTATGGAATGTCGCCAAACACCGAATATGGCAATGTCTAAAAGCATACCGTGATACAGTATGTTACTTTTTGCATTCAACAGTGAGAAAAATAGCGGATCATCTTATCCTTAGCGGTGACACGCAGGACAAACAACAATAAACCGGACAAAAAACAAGGAAATAACATGATAACTGACTCGTACGGATGAACTTGTGATCCGATGCAAAAAACCGAAGTGGGACGAAACTTGTAGCTGGCAGAGAATATGTATTTGCCATCCCGTACCTACCTGAAGATGTTGAGGTAAAAGTACTGTAATTGTCTTGAACCACAATATCAGCAAAGATATCGCTTGACTCACGTCATTTAACTATATCAATTCGAATATTGCCATGTTTGGTCTCGATATGTATAGAATATGGCGATATTGATTGAATATCTACCACAGTCTTGCCACCAATTATCATGACATCAACAATGGCATTACTAAGTTACACGCCATAAGATAGCCTTAACCTCAACCTGTCTTGGCATGCTTACGGTGTGCAATTACAATACAGCTTTGTCAAGAAGAAGATTGAGAAGACCTTGAGGGCTGACGTCATGCCAGCACAGGTCCAGAATTGCTGCACCAGCGTAATGAAGCATCCCCATGTCATGATTGATTGCCATGACGTGATTGGACTGATGGTGGACTTTACCGAGGGCTTCACGAGGAACCAGGAGAAGGACGTGGATGCGGGTGACGATGAAGGTGACAGAGAACTTGTGCCAGTTGCACAGATCGCATCACCAGTACATTGACATGACGTGAGATCGCCGTTTTAGGGAGATTAACTTGTGGCTGTAACTTTGCCCCATATTGTACACATCCAATGCACGTCAGGCTAGTTTGAAAATTTCACTTCTACTGCTTCCTGCGGGGATATGGGCTTTAGGCCAAACTATTGAGATTTCACTAAAAGCATTCTTTAAGGGCCATTTACTATTGGGGCCTTTGACTCAAAGGTGCAGAGATATCGACTTTGGCAGAATTTGCCTGTACTGTGAGAAAATGAGTGAACCTAGAGCGAAAGTGCATATGAGTTCAGTTTTTGAGGAGATTCGTAGCTTTCCATAGAGGGGTCAAACACTTCAATCCGGTCAAAAGTGAAGACTGAAAAAGTAGGGTCCACCTCGCTTACTACATACAGCATTTTACAACTACACACATGTCACAAAGATTTGAGTGAAAAGGGCCCACATAGAACATAACCCTCTAAAGCAAAATGTCCTTCGTAAAGTCTAAATGCCAAAGGCCAAAAACCTTGGCCCCAAAAAATGTTATTTCCTAAGAAAAGCACATTTTTGAACTAGCCGAATACGCATGGTCATATTGTCAAGGCAAACGTACATAAATAGGAGAGCAAAAATGACACCTACATCCTCACTAGGCAGCCGGAGTCGGTCGATGCCGTTCCAGTCGTCAGGGTTCCACTTCAGGCGAGGGTCTTCCCACATGGTCATTTCCCAAGCTCGCACTGTTAAGATCTAGTACAGGAAGAAGGAGCAACTTGGTGCCAAGTGTACTTGCACAATGGCATGAAGTTCCCGTTTTCGCAGTACCTCATATTTAGGACAATAATTCAGTCCCTGGACGGAGACCCCGAACTTGACTTTGACTTCTTCGTCCGGCTTGACCCTCTTGTCGTAGGAGGAGAAGAGGCTGGCTCGGAGAGACCCTTTCTTCGACGCCCCCACGAGCTCCATCGAGGCCAACAGGGGCACCAAAAGTATGAGTAGTAGCAACTTCATGTTGCTACGGCTTGCACTGAAATGGAGAGGAACGTTGCTTCAGGCAAGATTGCCCTTCAACAGTGAGTGAGCAGAATCGAGCCGAATTGAGACTGGCGACCGGGAACTCGAGCCCCCAGTCACTTAAAGCAAGATTTTGCCGGAAATTGGTCGCAATTGAAAGGCTGTCATTGAAGTCGCCGTGTGAGCACTATTTTTCGTCACTATTCTTTATTCTTTAACCGGAAATCCTCATTCGGGTCTAAAAGGAAAAATGTGCTTACATGTGTTTTAGGCTAGATCAATTCTTTTGATCCCAAGCAGGGTGCTACACTTGGTGCAAGGCCATACTTAAGGACACTTGGCAAATGAAAAAGTAACATGTTTTTGGATCCCCTCTCAGCTATCAAAGTTTTGTAGACACAATAAATAAGTGTGTTAGATCACCATTCCAAATTTGATGTGGACCTGCAAGGTTACGTTCCAGATGCTAAACTGAACCACTGTCGTCAAATCGAACTGAAAACAAAGCGTGGTTAGCTTTACCTCAGGACCTTCAACACCTGGTCATGTACTCAACGTTTGTAGCAAATCTTTATTGCAAGAAACGAAGGTGAAAAAACCTCTTTTTGAAAATAATTTGACTTCGTCTTCACCACTTGGCATGAGGTAAAAAACACGGAATGCGCTCGGCAGAATTCAAAAAGGTTCAGTTATCATTCTGGCCTAATAATGTGTATGCATAACTATCAAAAGGGCGTGGCTTGTCATCTGAGCTTGGTCCATCATGAGAATGATCGATTGTACAGCATTGGAATGGGGCCCGTACAAGAGAAAAGGTGCTGAGACCTCCTGCTGGATGTCCACATACAGTGCAAAATTGGGTATACGAGACGAGGTATCATTCTGTACATAATTCTATGCAGCAAAAAGTTCGTCCTGTATGAACTCGATCTTTACCCAAATGATGCACAGGGAGTCTCAGTCTCGCCTGCTACGTTGCACGGTGCAAGGTCCACGTGGCTACGCAAGTATTTCAGAAGGTGGGATCAAGGTGCAGAAAAGTGGCGGCGCACCCAGTACATACGTACGACATGAACACAAAAAAGTGAAGGTGGATAGTTTATTGATATGCGCATATTTCATTTCATCGCAGTATGCTGACAACGGCATCAAGCAATATTGGCAATGCCTTCGGCACTTTCAGCGTGCAACTTATGAAATTCGTTTGCCAGGTAGTAGAATGGTTCCTCGACACCTACGTAATCTTTGCACGAGCACTCGAAGTACATGAGCCCCAGCTGCTGGGCCAACTCGGAGCCCATTTTTGGAGACACAACTCGCCGGTTGGTCAAGTCCGTCTTGTTGGCCAGGAGCACGCCTGTCAGCCTACGGCCTTCTGTTGAGAATGATTCATTCACCGCCTTCGTCACAATTTCCACCCACTGCAAAGAACAGTGCCAGGAAGATCCTGCTCATGAACGTATTCACGCACTACTTGTACTCGCATAGACATTGCTGAACAGATTGCAGTTTGACTCACACAATGCACGACTGTACCTTGGTGACGCTGCCGAAGGTCTCCTCTTTACACACGTCATACATGGCGACAAGGAGCGCAATTCCCTGCCACACGTGACTTCTGTTGGACGATCTCCCTTCGTCATCTGCTTGGAAATAGGCTACGCTCGTACTCTCGCTCAAAAAGTTTCGAATGCAACGATCTTGCCTGAGTTTGGAGCAGTCGTAAACATTTCCCGATAGATTTCTTTCCCGCTGCAGTCGGACAGAAAGAGCTGCACAGTATCGTCAGTGTCAGGAATGTGCACGGTCTTCACCTATGCCACATTTCACAAAGATTCTTTTGTGCGAGCAAAGAGAACAGTAGAACGGTTGCACGTATTTGTCACCTTGATGTCGGCGCCGACGGTCATGAGGTAGTTCTTGGGAAAGTTGGAGCCATCAGACGATAGCTGCGCGCACAGGGCCGATTTCCCCACCTGTGGTTCACCCACCACGGCCACCTGGAAATGATACTCGTTTGAAATAGGCTAACAACCCCCTGCACGTACGTACGAGTGTACAGCAGCGCTCATACCTTAGCCCTGAGAATGTTCGGTATCTTTGGGACCTTTGTTTCCATCTGGAAGCAGTGTCTTGCAAACAATTGTTTAAAGCAAGGTGGCGGAAAGCGACCAATGTCAATATCCAGAAGGGCAGGAAGAGAAAGCAAAACTCGTTGGTGGAATGCAGGTAGCAGCTGAACAATACCTGTGAGACGTTTGTCTCATCAGGTGCAATCAACACGATTCGTTGAATCACGGCTTGAACATACAATCATGAACGTACCAATATCTGTAGAGGAGATTCACTTACTGGCAAACCCGCCCTGGTCCTGTGCCTGGACGCTTCGCGACCACGCGATCTTGCTCAGCGATGGCAGAAACGTCGCTTGGCACACTAAGAGTGGTGCCACGAAGACGACGGCACTTCCAGAGCTCATCAAATATGTGAGCTATGTTTCCCAAAGGTCAAACAATCACATCGTAGGACTCCTGGACAGTGGTGACCTTTTTGTCTGGAGTCCAACTTCTCCAAGGCTCAGTCACCAGCATACAACGTGAGTAGGAACAAGTGTTACCCGTGGCGAGCTGTGCGTAGGCACGTCATCCGGGGACCGCAAAGCAGTGATCTTTCTCTGTATATTCCAGGACAAACAGCCTCTTCCTCATCAAAGGTCTTCCAGAATTTGTACTTCCATTGCCTGACGCCCAAAACACGCCCCGTGCCTGTTTCTTCCGCCAAAATGAAGTCAGACATGATTACACCGATAGGCCTAACATTGACGCGGCATGTGGTGAAAATCTAAACTCGGTGCTCGTCAGGGTAAACGATCGCCTCTTTTTATGGGATGGAGATAGCAAAGAAAGCAAAAACACGCACGAAACAGAAGCGAAGAAGAATGATGAGACAGGCAGTAGTGAGCCTATCATGTTACAGGGTGGCTGGACAGTGTTACCACATGGAGACGAGGAGCTGAGTGAAGCGATAAGGCCTAGGAGCAAATGTTTTTCTCTTCAAAACATCTCTAATCAAGATCATCTAAAATGCTTTGATGCAGAAACGTCCCAGTCATGGGGTTTGTCACTCCATCCCAAATGTTGGACAGTGGCCGCCATTTTTGCTCACAGACATTCAAACAACGTCACTGTGCGCCTGGCGTGCGCCTCCTTTTCTCGTGGGATTACACACTCTCGAGAAATGAATTTAAATGAGACCAACAATGGCAGTGTCGATGAATTTGGAGAGAAATGTGAAGAAGCTCCGCTGTCTGCAATTTGCAGGCTGTCTCCAGGAGGAGCTCTGCTCTGTTTGGCCTTGAATTACGCGGAGAGATCTCTCAATGGGTAATATTAACAATCGTATGAAATGTGGACTCAGGTGAAGTTTGCCTTGTTTTAGACTCCTTCTCATAGCAGTCAGAGCTCACTCGATCACCAGTCTAGAAAGCGGTGGCGATCAGGTGGCTGCTCTGGAGTGCAATGGCCACCTGTGGCTTGCCCTCACCCAGGACGAGACCCTCATGGCCTACTCGCTCTCCGGGATGCCCCTGCTCCTGGTCAACACGACACCCAGCCCGGGGAATGCAGGGTCAGGTAAACAGTACTCGCACATGGACAGAGTGAGAAGAACAAATATCAGGTGCCGGTGAACAACATCGCTGAATTTCCCTCACGCACATGCTCATTACTTAATGCTACTCAGTAAGGTTGAAGCAAGCTCAGTAGAAATGGAGTAGAGGCAGGGAAGAGTGACTAGTGATTGATGCCCAGATCACAGCTTACGACACGCAGTTCACGTTCATACCCCTTAAACCGTTGGCTGAGTTCAATATTATGCTGTAGAATAATTGCTTTACACATAAGACTGAAAACTTTTCTTCATGCCCGAGGTCGCTATGACAAGCACAAAGATAGGACGATCACCCTCAAAAGTTCGCCCCACTTTCTGTTGCCTCCAACACAATATTAGAATATTAAGGCTATAACAGCGTGTATCAGATAACTCGTTGTGCATATTTTGGGGGCCATTTTCAGCACACTTCTGCAAGCCGTATGGGCACTGTGACAAATTCTCGTAATTGAGTCTAGTCTACGCTTTAATATGCTCTATAGTATGGCTTTGTAATGCATAAACATAGCTGAATCAAAATGTCTGAGCTCTGATACAAAGTCAGATTTGGGCAGATTTTGTAGGATGATGAGGTTTCTGGCGCAATTTTTTGCCAATGAAGGAAGTCTGTGATTTATCAGAATCAACACCAAATAGCTCTTTTTTTTACCTGAAACCATATGCAAACTTGACATCTGCATATTTTAGCAATTGCCAGCATCCACAAGATTGGCAACACCAGCAAGAGCTCTGCCTCATTTTTGAGACGACAACGCTCTGTTCATAATGGAGAGCTCAAATTCGATGTTAAATTAGAAAATTAAGGATCAATTGATATTTCATTTACCCAAGTCTAACCTAACCTTGTCCAGAGCACCACTTCTAGCATTTTCTGGGCTGCAACGACCTATCGGACACCCGGTACAACACCCCAAAATATATCTAAGCTACGCGTAGTTCTAATAATCACTTCTGCAAACACTTCTTTGACATGCAACCAACGTTGTTGCAAAGCTTAGCTCACTGTGCATTTCTCACCTTGCTATTGGGAGGAAAGTCGTCGGGGATTGGGTGGAGGTACACGAACGTGCAAAAAAAGTGCCCTTTCGCACCCTGTCCATGTCTGCAATGTGCCGAACAGGATGGTCAGCAGCAGCTACAGGTTGACGCTGTCCGCCTGGTACGACCCTGCCAAGGTGGAGACGGCTGTCGGCGGAAGCTTTCTGGGCTTGAAAAAGACCCTCATCCAGGAGTCAGGAGAAGGCGGAAGTGACGCTTTTTGTGCGTCCAACGGATGCGTCGCCTTCAGGTTGAAGTTGCCAGTGGTGCAGCGCAAGAGTGAGGCCGACGGAGCCTGGCAATGGGCAGAGTTGATGCTCAGTCATGCTAGGGCATTGATTGCCTTCGAAGAGGCGGCGTAAGTATTGGGTGTCACGGGAAAAATAGGGTGTGCTGGACGTACATACGTACGTACCACAGCATAGACGTAGACTGCATTAGCGTCGTACGTACGTTGCAATAGAAGTTGGGTCAAAAGTGATCCCGTATAAATCCAGGACTGTTGGTTAGATTGTGTGGAAAGTCAAACTTGATAGAAGTGAGTTTTCATGCGGGAAAGGAATGTTGTAAATTGGCCCGAAATTGAGTCAGCCGTAGTCGGCCAAGATCGACGGTCATTTTTTTTAAATTGCCCGACATTTCCCAACTTTTTGACTATTTAGACCGATACCGGAACACAGTTTCTGCAACGTTGATGACCATCCACAGTGCCATTTCTGGTTTCAATATTCTCTTTGCAAAAGACAAAAAACAAACAAATTCTCTTTCGAACGAGGCGGTTTAGATATTTTGTACATTCTGCAGAGCCTGAGCTTTCAACTTCTGCTTATGTATATGGGATTACATTTTGTCCACCCAGTGCGTGCACGGGAGTGGGTAAAACTACGTACAAGTTGTAAGTAAAGAATTAAGAAAAGAGGTCATTGGCAAATTTTATGAAGCCGTTGGGAGGCAGATACTGCATTACGAGGGCTGGAGAATTCCCGCAACGCCAACTGCAATGCACGTCTCTAACTAACTGCGAGCAACCTATATTCTGTCCAACTCTTTACTTTCAGCGGTCAGGGAAAAGGCAATGAATATTCGGCAAGTCTGCAATTCTCTGATGCTCTGATGCAACGGTGCTACCAAGACTGCTTGACGAATGAATCGGGGAGAGGACGCAAGACTAAATTGGCGATGCCTGAGGCACTGAAACGCTTTGCTTCCAAGATAAGCGTGGTCACTGCAGGAGCTAAAGCCAAGCAAGTGACACTGAAGCCAGGACCGCCTTATAAGGACGACTGGAAGTTACACTCGGTCTTGAGTGTTGCAGCGGCTGCCAAAGAAAGGAGACAATGGACCTACGAGCATCTCAAACACTTAGCGTTAACTGCAATCTTTGCAGCAGATGATGCAATGCAAGGTAGCAGGAAGAAATGGAAGAGGCTGCTCAAAGAGGCCGCCAAGACAATGTCCTCATCGTTAATCAAGGACGAGTGTTCTTCACTCATCATGGGATCCGAGAGTAGCCACAGCTTTCAAGATCTGCCATTCGTGCTGTGGGTGACCGACTTGATGGAGTCCTATGCGCCCTGCGATCAAGCCAAGGTCCTCCTGCTCGACTTCTTTTGCAGACTGATCAATACCTTCGTGGTAAGAACGATTGGCTGCAACGACACGATGGCGGCCAAAGGAGGCAGGCAGGTGTTACCACTGGCGGAAGTCTTCCGATTTCTGGAACAGTCCAATCACCTGCTCTCCCTCGGCTACGCCCACAAGGTCAGTGTGTCAACTCTGACTCGGAGATGTCTTTTTAGGGCTTATGTCGTGGTGCACAAGTCTGCCAAGTCCAGGACAAATCTCGCGCCATCGCTGCGGAAAATAGTGGAATCTCGCCTTGGACCTTCTTTAATGCAGCAAAGAAGAAGGAAAAATTTGCCTCGCGGAGCTTTGGAGAAAAAGTGGCGCTTTCTCTTCTACGCCGGAAAACACGATGCTCTGATGCGTTTTCGGACCAAAGATTTCATAATGAAGGGCGGAGAGGACAAGAGTTGCAGGCAACTGTTGAGAGACGCGTTTTTCTGCCTTCTCGCGAGAAGCAGCCGTTGTCCAGAGGAGATGATTCTCTTTATGAACAGGTCATACGAAGTCTTGTCAGTCCCAGAAGAGACGCGTTCAGCAGTCTTTGGCGAGATTTGCCTCTGCTTTTGCTCTGTGTTTGCTCAGTTGCCCCCAGACAGTGAGTTACGGTCATCATGGCCTGCATGGCTGCAGCGATGCAGCGACGATTTCCTCATAGATTGGGATGAATGGCGCAAATCGACATCCAGGCGAGGCAAATTGGGTCCGTTCTTCAAGTCGTCGTCCCTGTTCAAAATCATGCTTCGTCATTGCCCGGAGCAGGAGGGACTGAAGGCAGCCGCAGATTTCTGTCAAAGACTCGGCCTCTGGAAACACTCACTACTGTGCATCATGATGTCTTCCGGCAAAAGTGAGCAATTTGCCGCTACTGACGCACTTTCTGCCTTTTTAAGGACAATTACCTATGAGAAAGCACCGCCAGGGAGAAACTTGGGCAAAGAGTTGGTCAAGCTCTTCCGTCTGCTGCTGCGAGCTCATCTTGACGCGTTTATCAACACTTTCGAGGCTGCAGCCGCTCGATTGCTTCAGGCAGCGCGCAAAGAAATCATCAGCAGTTGTCGTCACAACAGCCCTGACTTTCACGGAGATTCGCCGCTTGTTCAATGGGTCAGAACTTATCTCCAGGCCCTATCTGGGGCACGTCGGGACAATAGAATCGACTCATCCTTGTCATCATTACTGGACGGCTTAGCTCTCTTTACGATGTACGAGGAGGCCACGTCTGAGCTCAGGGTTGCCTGCGAGGCCGCCTACGGCGAGGCCGCCGCCGCCGGCAGACATGCGTCGAAAAAAAAGAAGAGACAGCTGGAGAACATGTTCCGGAGGGCCTTGCAACGTGGCTGCATGGTGAAGGCTGTCACTGAAGACCTGGGCATGGAGCCTCCGGAAGAGCTTCTCATGACTCTGATCGGCCTTATTTCGGAGCTCATCCCCGTGGAAGAAGAAGACAGTGCCGAGTCTTTCGTAGAGCAGACAATAGGAAATCTCGAAATGCTGCCGACGTCTTGCTTGAGAAAAATGAGCCTGAGATTTAATAGCGGACCACTTTTTGAGCGCTGTGAGGAAATTATTTATCGTAGGCGAGACGCTTGGCCCAGTAACAGAGAAGAATGCGAGGCAAGAGGGGGAAGCAGCTTGGGCGGAAAAGCAACACTTTTGCCCACACGAACAACTGCTCTTTTCCCCGAAGAATTTTGTCGGCATCGACACTTATGCATCACAGTCGACGTCGAGGTCGACGGCGAAGTCGACGGCGAGGTCGACGGCGAGGTCGTTGGAGAGGCAGCAAGGGGAGGTCGAACTCCAGCGGAAGAGGCAAGGGGGGACACGAGAGCCAAGTCGGGACAGACTTGCTTTCCAAACACCCGGCGGCGGTCGTCGTCCTTGCCGTCGCTGACCCAAGTGGGTCGCGGCAACCTGGCGTCATCAGGGATTGAGAGGAACTTCCTCCCTGACGGAAGAAAGGGCCTATTTCGCTCGGCCTCATTCAGACAACTGCGATCGCACATGTTTCGAAAGGACAGGGACGTTGCGAGCAATGATTCTTCTCTGGGCAACATGGACAATGACGAGAAGCTCGAGGAGGAAGACATGAGTGATGGTGACGGCAACGACGCTCAGAGAGACTTGGCCAAGACGATGCCTTTCTGGGACAAAGTTTTGACTCCGCCCTCGCCACCGCGGGGAAGACAGTGGGCGACGAATGGCGGTGCCACCTTAGTGCAGCAGGTGTTGGCGTGGGCAACAAAGTATCCCTACACATCACTGTATGAATCAGCAGACGTCGAACAGCATCTGGACAAGGATGAACTTACGAAGATCTCCATGACGCTCCAGGACATTGTTTCTGAGACTGCATCAGGTGAAAAACAGACTAGCAAAAGGGTGGACGGCGACGACGACGGCGACGAGGACGACAAGAAGCGAGAGTTTGAAAGTAAATCTGAGCTCATGGGAGAGAAAGCAGTCAATAACAGTCGTAACAGCAGCAGTCTCAAAGGAATGGAGAGAGAAGAGGAGGAAATCGAACTCTCTACCATTAAGGAGATCACTGAGCCGGCCGCTTCAACGTCGTCGTCCTCGTCCTCCTTGGCCTCTTTAAAGATGTGTCGAGAGGAGGCTCAAGGCACACCTGCAAACAGACCAACACCAATGCCCAGAAGAAGAAGTCCCTCCAACGCAAGACGCTTATCGTTCAACGTTGAAGCCACCGCCATTCAAGTCCAGGTGGAAGACAAAGATCATTCAGAGAAAATCAATCGCTCACTTGAAGCAGGAGGCGAAAAAAAAGAGAAAGTCGACGACGTGGTGGACGAAAGAAGCTCTTCTCTCAACCCACTGTCAGTTCCCTCTGTTTCTGCAGCAACCCACGCTGACGACGATCCTAATCTACGTCAGGATTCGACTCCTTGCAGTCCGAGTCACCCTGCCGATCAATCTAGCCAGCAGTCGCAGGGAGACGCGAATTTCCCTGGACTTTTGCGTCTCAGAGAAAAGCAACTAGTGAAAACAGAGGAGAGGAGGAGCCAGGGTGATTTATCTGACCTCGCGAAAAAGTGCAAAAAAGAGAAGAACGTCTTTGGACGACAGGGGCCACCTAGTAGTAAACTTGATTGTGTTACAGTCTTCGAAGATAATGACACTCTAGACAGTAGAGGACGTCAAATGGAGATGGATGAGGCCTCTTCTTCTTCCTCTTCTTATTCTCGGCCTCGTCTTCTACAAGAGGTGTGTGTTCACATAAGGCAATGCGGCAAGGTTTCATGAATCCTATGCCTGGATGGCCTTGCGCAATCGTCCTCGTACGTAATATATGTGCACAGGATGGTACAATCGCACCTCATGGGACGAGGGTGTCTCGTGCACGGAGCAAGACTTTTTTAACCTTTTCGGTTAGAGGGATTATTTTGTCTGTTTCAAATGAAGTGCTACGGTTTGAAGTTCTCACGTTGGGTATGTGGGATGTTTTGTCCTGCAGATACATATGCATAAAATCATTGTAGTAAGTAGAAACGCTGAGCCGCCTAATAACTGTGTAGACACATTTATCCTTCACCATGCATCAAAACGCCGCCCAAAGTGCAACGAGAACTGTCTCTCAAGGGCAAAGTTTGCCTCCTGAGATGTCACTCAGACAAAAAATGAGTAGGTTCGATGTCTTAAATTTTTTATGCAGTAGAGGGTAAAATCGAACTTTTCAGGAGGTAGAGGCAGATATAATTTTGGCATGCAGGTATATCTGAATTTCAGACAAAAATAGATTTGTTCTTGTGGAAAAGAGAGAAATATTGTATATTTATCTGTTTTTTTCATAAAATTTCGTAAGTTTGCAGGAAGAGTTGTTCATTAGTATATAGTACATTAATATAGGGCGGTTTTTTTAGGGCACATGTTGCTTGAGTGGGGGATCTTGGGATCCCACCTCAACGAGGTAGGCTCGATTTGCCGTGCCTGTTAAAATTGTTGCTGCCAACCAGAGGTACACTGCACTATGTTCTCCTGCTACGACTCGAACAGTAAGAAACGCTGGACATGCACATACTCACTCGCACTTATGCCAGTGTTCTAATACACGCGTACTGACGATTTGTTCTGTGTAAACACACACCTCATCCGTTAACAAAAAGAATCTTCTCCGCCTTCTGACTCCGGACGAACTTGAAGAGGCCACGCAAATTTCCCTAGTGAAGTACAAGAGAGGGAGAAAAGTGCGGGATCGAGACAGCAGCAGGAAAAGGAGAAATGCTGCTAAGAGTACGAAAAAGTGTGTCGTGTCACTGCCTCCTCTACTCGGCATTCACAGAGAGAAACCGTCGTCATCGCTGCATCAACAGCAAGGACACGACGTGCGACTCGGACGTGTCAGAGAAGTTCGACGTGGGGAAAAAGTAAAGCAAGAGGAAAGCTTGCATGTTATTAATGGAGGCTACGACAGGCGCGCCGAGACTTTGGAGATTCATCATTACGAGCCAGGCAAATACGATCGCCTCCTACTGGAAAACGATTTAGAGAATTCTAGAAGGATTGTGTGGCCCGAGTTTGCCGATATGCAGTACGCGATCAGGAGGGCGCTGGAGTTGTCCAACCAGACTGCATATGTTGAGTCTTCGTCCCCGAAAAGTGCATCGGAAGCTGCAACAAAGAGAGAAGCCTGCGTCGGCACCGAGGATGACGACGAGCATTTTATTATGAGGGACGGTGTGCAAACCCTTTTTGAAAAGCAAGCGACTCTGAAGGCAAAACAGCCGCAGTCGCAGCCTGTGCGGCAGCCTGTGCAGCAGCCTCTGCTTCAGCCTCCGCTGCAGCCTCCGCAGCAGCCTCCGCAGCAGCCTCAGTCTCAGTCACAATTGGGAGAAGAGGAAGTTGATCAGCAAGCAAGTGCAGCAACAACCCGATTGTTTAACTCTATCGCCACCCAGACAGTTAAACAGAAGGCAGTGCAAGAAGACAAACAGCCACTTGAAGTTGCCAAGGTGGAGAAAGTAGTTGAGAACACGGAGGAGCAAGAGGTGGACAATGAGCAAGAGACACCGGGGGTAATCGCGAAAAGAGAGCATCTCGTAAACGGTCCGGGAGGTAACAGCATCAGCCAACAACCTGGCAGTGATCTGGTAGTCTTCCATGCTGACGACAATGGTGGAAAAGCTCGCGATGAAGCTTCTCCTGCCTCAAATAGAGAGTGGGTCGGTCAGTTGATTTCGACAAGGAGCACTACAGATGAGTTGAAGAACCGTAACGAAGCTGCTGTAGCGGGTGATAATGGTGACCCACTCATACAAAGCAAGAACACAGTAGCTGAGAATGTCTTTGCCAATGGGGTCGTAAAGGAGCTGCAAGAGAATGCAGCTACTTTTTATGAAGAAGACAACAACGAAAAGGTGGGAGAGAGAGAAGATGCTGTCTTTCAGGACGATATCGATTCGTCTATCAATGACGAAGACGAGAAAAAAGTTGACCAGGGCGAGGTGGAGTCGCCGTCGCCGTCGTCGTCGTCCCTGTCAAGAGATGACACCTTCAAGTTGGCTTTAGAATTCCTCTCCCCGCCAGCAAAAAATGTCTTATCTCGTAGTACAAATGGAAACGTCAACTTGGTGGACAAACTGGAAACAGTAGAGATGCTCCAGACTAGACTGTGCCGGGAATTTTCTGCTACCAACCGCTTAGTGGAAACTCTCTCCCAGGCGGCTGCTTGTGGAACAGAAAAAAGGGTTAGAGATACATCCTGGAGGGAGGAGGAGGAGGAGGAGGAGGAATCATTGAACGTCAACGGCGAGTCGACCGGCGACTCGCCGTTGACACGACGATTTGAGGCGAAGGCAAAAAAGGTTGACGCGCTGATAAAATGTGACAGCAACGCGCTGCCACACAGAGCTGTGTTAGAGAGGTTACTGCAATCCAAACAAAAGGAAAATGCCAGAGGTGCTGTTAGGAATAAAAAAGTGCAAGGGGAAATAAAGAAAGCCAATGCTAAAGCCAGCGCCTGCTTCATCAACAAGCTGCGGCCTAAGAAAGCTTCATTACAGCAGTCCAATGACGACAAGAAGTTGCTATCTGAGATAAAAAGAGATGTTTTTGCGGAGCCAGCAAGACTTAAACTTCCTTTCACGGACTATTGCATGAGAAAAAGCAGAGGTGACGCGCCGAGACGCGTGCTTCAAAATGAGACTTTGCCGTTACGGAAGCCTAATAACACTTTAGACTTAGTAGGAGCAGGCAGTGATAAAGATGAAGATAGCTTGTGGCTGCTCTCACCCGAACTGGAGCAGTTTCACTTTCTCCGTGCTCAAGATCTTCCTGTCGGACCCATCAGGAGTCCCCAGCAACAGCTCGTCAGACACGAGATCCTCAAGGTGCCTATGCTGGAAGACATCCAGGAAATCATTAGCCAGGAGAATTCCTGTTAGGATGTGGTGACTTTCGTGCATTTTTTCCAGTGTGATTCTCACCAAATGCTACATTTGATATAATAGTTTTTTCTCAGTGTTGGTTGACGGCGTCACGCCAAGTCACTGAATAGCAGAGTCCAGACATTTCGTTGTACTACGTATGCGAGTAATGTATTGCCACTCTGAAATGAATAAATGCCTCAATTTGCTTTGCTCAGTTGGTCCAAGTATTTGTTCGACTTGATCACCTCTCTTCTGCGGCATTTTATTTTGATTGATGGCGTGTGCTAGCGAGTTCATGCGTAAAATAAACTGTCCCTAAAGCTGTTCTTCTTCAGCGTGGAGGAAGCGCAAAACCTCTTCTTCGTTTTCACGCCCCGAGCATTCTTCTTGGCTCCAGCCAAATGCGTAAGCGTCGCGCTCTTGTTCCCTCCGGATATTCATCTCCTTCATTTTGAAAAAAAGGCCGTGCTTTCTCACTGGGAGTGCACAGCTACAGTACGTCTTTGGGTATTTCAGGCACTAAAACAGGCGAATTACCCGAATAGCAAGTCCTCAGAGACAAGAATCAGGACTTTCAATCTTGCTAAAATACGAACGCGACGGGCGCAGTAGTAGAAAAGACAAAAAGCGTCTTAAAAGCGTTGCAGGGAAGAAAGAAAACACTCACCATGTCGTGAGTTACTATCTGCTCAAGCAAACTGTGTCCGTCGAGAAAGAAGGACTTACCAAGTTTGCCCGGACTGTGTCCGGCACACAAGGTATGCGGCACTGGCTGCACAGTATCTGTGCCTTTGTGGCATTGCTGAACTCTTTCGTTGCTTCATTGGATGAAGATCGCGCATCCTAAGCCAAAGTGAAAGAATTTCAGGACACATGAAACTCAAGCCTTGGCTAAAAAGAAAAACAAATCTGCATGTGTAAGCCAGGTAGTTTAAGGTGAGGCCGGCGTCGCAGGAGGTCGACGCCAGTCCCACATGCTCGTACAATTGTCACAGCAGCAAGTCCAAAACTTTCTATACTCACAACTTTCAAAGCGCAGCAGTTCAGAACTAACACACGCAATGCACAATACACGCAATTTGAATGTATCAGTATAAACACCCTTATTGTGCCATCCTCGTATGAAATGTCAGCATCTTTTTGCTTTATGTCTTGCACCCTCACCGGACAATGGAATGTTGCAAAATTCTCTTTTGCTCTGTCTAAAACTAAACGTCATTTTCGTAGCCTTGTAAAAGGTGGCGACCTGAAACACAATGCACGCACCCTTTGTGTCATCACTAATCAGCAATCCTAACCATCCAATCGATAATGAAGCCAAGATACGATCACACATATGCTGCTCTCTGTCGTCTTCAATGTCAATTCTTGTATCTCTTAAACGTCCCCACAAGCGCCGCGGGATCTTCCACGTCGTCCTCAGGCACCTCGCCGAATCTCCTATGATATCGCGCAATGAGGGTGTCCACTAACTTTTCTGTATACACCATAAGCAAAAAGATAGAAGCCACCATGAAGGCGACCCCGATCACCACTCCCAACTCTTTGAGCGCCATCAGCGTCTGCACCCGAAGATTCTCCACGCGCCCCAAGTCGGCGTCGCCAGTCCCACTAAGTCCTATCCCGCGAACTCCAATGTTTGCGTCGCCCTCCAGGATGAGAGTGGGATCGAGAAAGTCTCCCATATCCTCGCCATGACTTGTGCTGTCGTCCTGCACGTCACCCATGTCCTGAGCGTAGACGCCATGACGACGACGGTTCGCTGTGGCCTCCAGCGCCAGCGCTAGCAGCGCTCGGAACAAAACGTGGGCAACGGTCATCATAGGGGAAAGCGTCGACGTGATGGAAGAGTTTAGCTTTTATCGTCACGATCTTGTTTTCCTTGTTGTGACATTACACGCTTTTTTCCCCCAAGAGACGGGAGTATCATTACGACATCTTCCTGCCGCACAATTGCCTCCACTGTTTTATCATCCCGTCCAACTTTCCGGCTCTTGGACAATGAACTGACTATTCTTTCCAAGAATAAGCGTGCGTTCCAGCTCTAATAGTTACTCGCGTCATTCGTCAAGAAGCTTCTGGGGCGATATCCTCTCTTTCCTCATTTGTGATGACCTGACAATAGTGGGCGCGATGTCCAATAATAGATCTGTTGTCTCAGACATCTCTGTAGAGAAGATCTAGCGTAGCAGAGGAGAGCAGCACATTGGTTCCTCAACGCTTTGCCCTCAGATCTATCATCAGCGCGTCAGCTTTGACGTCGGTCATGTCACTGCCTTCGACGTGCAGTGGTGGCCTGCAGGCTGACGGTGTTTTCGCAGTCACGACGAAGTCACTTATGCGCACCTATGTGGCAGCTCCTCTACTGGATCCGCGCTATTAACTCATGTGCGCACGCGTTTATCTTTCACTTCGCTTCTGTTATGTGCATATGTACGAGTAATTTCTTGCTCTACCTACAGCACAACGAAAGTGGGGGAAAAGAAGCAGTTTCCTCTCTTTCTCTCTCTTTCGTTGCTTGCTGCTTTCAAACTGAGAACATAAAGAAGGAATAGAATCTATCACGGGGGCAAAGCTTTCCCTCCGGACCGTGTACGAAGCGGACACTCGTTAAATGACGCGCACGCTTGCCCATGTCAGCTCATTGAATCCCTCGTTGAAGCTTTGACCGTTCAACGTGCAGAAGAAATGTTCCCATCGACCCTATTGAAGCTGTTCTATTTCTCCTTCGGGTTCAAGGGTGACTAGCACGTGGTTTTAGGCGTGTCTACACATACTGCATGGTATCAAGTTTATTAAATTCAAGTCAGAGGAGGTTGCGTGACCCAAACGCAACCTTCCCGCCAGTTCCGGCACCAGCAAATGACGCCGCCGCTCCAGTCTACGTTTAAGTTACTCGAGTAAAAAAGGTTGGCGTCACTTGCGAAGAACAGATCCTGATTCAGGCTGCAGCGAACTGCGATGCTGTCAAAGTCACTTCCGGCAATAAAACTCTTTAACTACGGATATGCAGCAGACAGAAACCCGACTCAATTCTTCGAAATGCCCTCCCGACCTCACCCAGAATCGATATATACATGAATTCACACCCTATAAGTTCTTTAAAACACTTCACCGTCCCCGGTGTCCTCATACCTTTGTTCTGTCAAAGAAGCAGAAGGACATTGACGGACAGCACTCGAAATGCGTCATTGACAAGGAAAATGGGGCGCTGTATATAAGTTACTGGGGGGGGTCGGTACCTGCCTGGAGAAAGCGACAATGATCACTGGGCATTCTTGTTGCATACCTTAGCAAAGCATTTTTCTGCCGTTACGAGGTCGTATATATTACCTATGTCGTTCGAATATCTCCTGAAAATTTTGTTCTCCTCTCTCTTGACCTCGAAGTCTTGATAGCAGTACTGTATGCAGCTTTTTTGAGTCTCCATGGCCATCTGACCACATTTTTCATCCTCCCAAGTCAGCGGTCAGGCTTCAAGGGGGCAGAGTCCATCGTCGTCCGGGGGGTGGGGGGAGGGGGTGGCAAGAGAGCAGCAACCGATTCTACCTGTACACCACGTACGCACAGAATTCTGAGTGCTTTGCATGGTGAGCCTCAAAAAGAGGGCAACAACTGACATTCATATGCGGCACCAAAGGGTACTGTAGATGTGTCAGCGCAACAAACGTCATCAGCCACCAGGGATAATGTCTAAGCCAATACCCATCTTAGCTGAAGTTCAGTTACTGCGCGGCTGGAATTGCTCCCACAACCAGGCAAGAACAGTCATCATTAGTGATGTTTTCAACAGTTCAGCACAGTGTACTGGTACTCGTTAGGTTTTCGTGCGGCTCATCTCATCTAGATTGAAGACAACCTGATTCAACCTGAGCAAAGGTCACTTTGGTGCATCATTTGCAGTGGTGGCCTGGACACGTCTTCCAGGGTAGTCAAGAGCAAAGTTTCGCTTAGTCGTTACTGAGTTTGTTCCTTGTGGTTGTTGGCGCTAACGCAGGCACAGTTCAACCCTGGCTGCACCTCCTTGAGGCGTCTGCGACGCGCAATGCATATGAGCGCGCACTCTCGGCAGTACACAGGTAGCGGCCGAGCAGAGGAGAGGACGTCCAGACCCTTTTGCAGTGGAAGAGGAGGAATCTTCCTTCAGATTGATCCTACTTTCTCTCGCCGGTGCTGCTGCATGACACTTGACGACTTACATACGTACACTACCCGCCAGCGTCATCATTTTCACCCTCCAGCTAGCAGCAGCGTCTACGGGGACCTTGGTACATTGATCTGGCTACAAGAGTGTCAGTGCAGCTCATATCCCTCTCACTGTGATAATCGTGTCGATTTTCCAACAGTTTGTCCATCTTTTTACTCTTTCCTCGTGAAACCGTGATGTAACGAGCAGGAAAAGCGAATACGAATATCGCACATTCTTTGGCACTGTGGGCAAGAGGCCATCGGTGTTTTGGTGAGCGGAGTCCAGTTTGCTGGCTGCACGTACGTAAGGACACGTCATCTTTCACGTCCAAGAGAAGAATGGGTAGCACCCGTCTGGGTCATCTCTGGACGCTGGCGTTGTTGCTGTTATTGACGACGGAGAAGACGTTGGGGTGCAGGAGTAAGCAAGATGAGGACCGGGTGCCTATTCACGGAAGTCGGGTAATAATAATCTACCACTCTTGTAGGCACTGGACACGTACCCGTTAGCTATGCGTATATTGTCAACCTATGCGTAGAGCTGACTGGTGCCTACCACACTAGGACACGTCAGTTTAACTTATTTGAGGATATTGCACTCCTACAGGGGACCGAACCTCCAGAGCCCATCCACAACACCCCGAAGCCTAGTGTGGCCGCTCCTGATAACGCCGGAGGAGACGATTCTGCACCTTCTAGTGCTGATCTAGATCCAGATGACCCAGCACGAGAGCATGAAGAAGGGGAAGTGAAGGTTAGGTGACCAGTGATACTTTGGTCTAGAGCTAATGCTCTACTATCTGACAGGTGGGCCAGAGGTGGGAGTTTCCTGTGGCTGACACTAAGAACGGCATGTACTGGGGTACGATCGAGGAAAGTCGGGGTGGCAAAAGGGTGCTGGCCTTTAGGGGCGTTCCCTATGCAAAGCCCCCAGAAGGTCCCCTCAGGTAAGCGCACACTTTCGTGTACAAATCGACTCATGAGCTTGGCACTATCGTGTAACCCACACCAGGCACATAGAAAGTACGTCGTGAGTACACGATAAATATACAAAGGTCACGAACTTCTACTAAGGTCGATTTGGTGCGCAGGTATAAACCACCGGTTCCAGTGGGCAGACATGATGGCATTAAGGAGGTTAAGTTTAACGGCCACGCATGTCCTCAGCACATGTACTATAAGCCAGACATCTGGATCGGTGAGTCAGATCGAAATCTTGCAACCCCCTCCACTGTCAAAGTATAAGCGAAAAACAGAGCAATCGACATCGTGAACGTCCTGAATCCAGGTAAAGAAGACTGCTTGTGGCTGAATATATTCACCCGCGACCTCGTGGCGCGCAAGCGTCGGCCGGTAATCGTGTGGATCCACGGTGGCAACTTTGTCCGAGGCAGCGCTGGCGAATATGATCCAGATTATATCTTGGATCAGGAAGTCGTCCTCGTCACCATTCAGTACCGACTAGGTTTGTTCGGGTTCTTCTCCACGGAAGATGAACACGCGCCTGGAAACTTCGGCATGTTGGATCAAGTAAGATAAAAAGCATTTACATTACTGTAGACCATGTGTAAAGCCCGGACGGAACGAATACAAGGACACAGTCACGCAACCTCGACCAACGCATTTCCTGGACGCACATCAACGACGAGATATCATGCAAGCTAGGATCGAATGTTCTCTATTTCCCAGGTTGCTGCCCTCCAGTGGGTGAAGAAAAACATCGAGAGTTTTAGCGGTGATCCTAATCGGATCACCATCATGGGTCAGCAGGCGGGCGGAGCAGCGGTACATTATCATATGCTCTCCCCTCTGTCGCGAGGGTTGTTCAATCAGGTCAGCATCTTTGATCACATGCATGAGGTAATACAGAACTAGCAAGTCTCTCTCGCCGGCCTAGGCTGTATCCATGTCCGGTACCGCTCTTTGCTGGTGGGCCAGCATCAAACGCCCATTGGAAAAGGCCCGCAAGTTGGCTCGCCTGCTCAGTTGCCCGAACAAGGATGAAGAGACGAAAGCCATGGTAGACTGTATACGCTCTAAAGACATGGAGACTGTCATGAACACGTCACCCAACTTTTACGAGTGGCGACATCTGGAGCAGTCGCAGGAACCCATCACAGCATGGCAAGTCGTGATTTAAACACAATGACTGATTCAGTAATTACATATACACAAGTATACATGTATAGTATATATGTATATGTAGTAGTGATTAAAACGCTTCTGCAGGTCACCACGAGTGGACCCAGAGTCGCGGATTCCGTTCATGCCAGAGGAGCCTGTTGACTTTATGAAGCGGGGCGAATTCCAGCACATCCCGTGGATCTCAGGATTGACTGACGACGAAGGCGCCTTCAAGTCTTCTGCTTTCTTCTCCGATATGAAAGCGGTCAGGGAGTTTGAGGAAGACTTCGAAAAGCTTGGACCGCTCATGTTTGGATTACACGACGGCCAGTCGGAGGTAAGAACGACCCGAAAGTTCAATGAAGTTTTAACCCACTGACCATCGATGTCTTTGCCACAATAATCAATCAAGGCACCCAAAGTCAATGCTCAACGGGTTCGCGACTACTACTGGGGCACCAATCAGTTGGATCTGGACAACTATCAGAGCTTGGTGAATGCTATCTCTGACTCTGCATACTCTCACCCCATTGATACAGCTTCCAAGATTCATGCCATGAAGAGCCAAGCACCAGTTTTCGTGTATCATTTTGGGTATCGCGGGGAGAACTCGCTCACTAAGCTGGGCGTCAATGAATATCCGCCTAAGGTACTTTTATTTTACTCTTGCTTGCTAAAAACAAAATAGTCAGGTTACTGTTTTCTCATGAAGCCTTCTTTTGTTCAGATCTTGGAGAGAGACGTCAGCTACGGTGTGGGCAACGGGGACGATCTCATGTACCTTTTCCCGATCTTGTCAGGCACTTTTCGGCCTCTGCCACACGATGACCTCATCTTCTCCCAGAGGTTGATAGAGCTGTTGACTACTTTCGCTGGCGAAGGAACTCCATCGATAAAGATGGGCGAAGGCGTTGATCCATTTGTCTGGAATCCAGTCTTGGCGACCAACGCAACACACCTTGACATTGGCAACCAAATGAAGATGGACTTAGGACTGCCCAATCACGAGCGCATGAACTTCTGGCAGCAGATGCCTGTCTACTGGAATGCCAACAGAGAAGGCTACAAGCCAGCACCGCCCATCGTCTACAAGGACGAGCTGTGATCATACATGACCCTACTGCCATAACATCATACGGAGATTGTGTAGTGCCTGTCCCATTTGCTCAATGTATGAACAACTGCATGCACATGTCTAATGCGACCGGGGGAAATAAGACACGGAATCGTCTTAGAAGTCTTTTTTCAACACGAGCATGATACCGGTATGACAAGATCATGACACGGAGTGCACGTACAGTACTCAGTGTCATTGGCACAAATGCTATAGCAACCTTTGCCGTCCCTCTTTAGTCAATGTTTAAACCTATACAACACCTTTCTTCTGGTATTACATCACCATTAGTATCCAGCCTGAATGTTAAGCACAGCTATTGTTTCGGTAAGATATGGAGTCACATTAATGTTTCCATACAGGCCCAGGTTGAAGGCTGCACCCATGATATCGCTCAACCTTTCTTGGGCCAGCACCGCGACATCAGAGAGCTTCTCCAGAGCACTCGACGCAACAGAGTGATCCTCAGACTCCAGACACCTTGACAAAGCATAGACATAGTTAAGGCATATCAGGTACTTGCTTCTGCATGTGTAGGTATAACTGCGGCATAGTGACTCACCTCACATAAGCTGAGGCTGTGGATCTTGTTGCTGCCGATGGGTCAAACCTCAAGTATTTGAGCATGAGGTTGTAAGCGTGCCCTCGTACCGTCCGGCCGGAGTGAGAGAGGTATCTGCAGATCTCTTCGGCGAACATGTCTAACACGGATGGCCTGGAGACGGACAGCTGTAGAGCCTCCTGGAGCACTGAACAAATTTCTTCGTCGCTGTTCTTGGAAGCCGCGGTGCTCAGGGCAGCTAAGAGTCCGTTAGCGTCTGCTGCCGCATCTCTGCGAACCTGTTGCGAGTAACTGCAGGCGCTAACCGATATCGTAGTCACGGTCGTCGTCGTGGTGAAGTTCAAGGAGGATACGAGTTGTTTGAGAGAAGAGACCGAAGCCATCTTATCGCGCAATAACTCCGGGAGGACCTTCCCCTTTTCCGTTATAAGAGCCGTGGCCCGGATCGGATCTGCATCCATGAAGTCGTAGAGGAAGGTAACAAATTTGTCGAGCACACCAGAGAATGACGAATGTCTGTCTGCATAGACGACGAGCATGGCGAAGTAGCATTCAAGTGCCTGCTCTAGCGACGTAGCGTGGTCTTCAGCAAAAACATGGGGCCTTAATAGATCCAGTAGCCCTAGGGTCACACTGTAAAGAGTTAGGTGATTCCGAGAGCGGAAAAAGGAGAAGTCAAAGTCCGTGCGGCCCTTGAGTGAAGAGGCGAGAAGTGGTAGTTGCCGTAGGACAAGCAGCGGGTGCGCTGACGCCAGAGCTCGAGCGGCAGCCTCAAATTCCAGCATTTGTGCCGCCCATTGCCTGCCATGCTGAGTGGCCGCCAGAGAGGACAGAAGCGAGTGCGTGACACAATCTAATGCACTTCCATTCTTTCCAGCATATGACGTGGCTGTGACCGGGGACAATAGTTCGTGAGGAAGCAGATCCAGACCTAATAGGGCATTTGGACGACGCAGGTAAATCTGTAGTAGCAGCTGTTTGGCCAAGTTTTTCTTCTTCTCCGTTAGTCTTTTGTCGCTATCTTCATCATCGTGGTCTTCAACCTTTTCGACCAGGTGTTCGACGACACAAGCGGTACGTGACTTGTTCGAGAGGCATCGCTCTAACAGAGTCATTCTTTCTCTGAACACCTCAGCTGCACCTTTGGGATCGCCTTCTGAGACTTCCGCCAAGTGGTAGTCGACTAGCGTGCGCAACTGTGACGGTGTAAGAGAAAGGACATCATCGGGATCCACGTGCTTAGGGTGGTGCTTGTTGTCTTTGCCGCGCCACAATTTGGGGATAAACACGCACGCAGCAAGGAAGTCCAAGACAGCTCCAGCATCTAGCGTTTCGTTGAACGAGTCCAGCACGAACACTACCGTGGCTCTGAGACTTCGCCAGCTGGATTGGTGTGTTAGCATAGTCAGGAGATATGGCCTAGACGAGTGATGACGGCGGCGATGTTTTTCAATACTGTCTTTTTCCTTGACTTTTAACAGGCTCTTTGAGAAGAGCAGTTGTTGTTGCACCTCAGGAGTCAGTTGAATCAATTCCGGGTCTAGCATCTCCAGCCAGTCGACGATAAGTCCAGCCTTCTTGGCAGTAGTTTTCTGTTGCTTTCCCTCATCCAAAAGCATCTGCGCCATCTCTCCCACTAGCGAGTCTGTGGAACGCTTGCTCAATGCCTCTTCTACTCTATGACGAAGATCGCGCTCGAAATTCTTCTCTTCCTCCAAGTCTTCTTTGATTTTCTTCTTTTCTGATCTTTTTCTTTTACTTGAAGATGGTGACGAAGTCAATGCTGTATTTGATGCCGGTTTCACCTTGCTACCCTTCACGCTAGTTATGTAATGTTCTAACAGAGGAACCACAGTGGAGACGGAATAAGTTGCCTTGCTGAAGTGATCAAGCATTGTAGAGGCCACTTTTAGAAAGAGGTTAGAGGGTGCAGTCCCAAGGTTTCCTGGTCTTGACAGTGATGAAGTCAGGATTCTTGTGAGGGTGCAGGATAGAGATGTTTTCAGGGCAAAGGACGCGAGAAATGCCTCTCTATGCTCCGAAGACTTGACGACGATAGCATCTAAAGCTTTCACCGTAGCCTCAGTCATCGGAGCTGACGACGGCCTTGTTACCTCTGCCGCCAGGAACTTTTGCAGCATTCGCATTACGTCCATCTTCTCCTGTGAGCTCTTGAGTCTCTCGTTTGTATTCTGATTCGCGGCACCAACGTCAAAGAGAAGAAGAAGAGTGCTGCGCACCTGCGACGGTGGAATCACTGCTGTCGACCTGTAAGGCGAACAAGGACGGACGAGTTACTGCTTGGACGTACCTACGTACAAACTATGAGGTGTCTGACATTGACCATACCTGAGTGGAACTGTCGGTGAGCCCCGAACACCCAGGGCTAGTATCTTGTCTCTCTCACGCGCCCTCTCTTGTTCCGTCCGCTCTTCAGCGTAGTTTGCTAGCTTCAGGTCCAATGCACGTGCGAAGATTTCCCCGTTTTGGGCTCCACGTCGATGCTGCACGGCAACGAGCTGACCCATGTACGTCTTATCCATGACGGCGTCGGCGACGGCGCGTGGCGCAGCGTGCGCCGCTGCATCCAAGGCCGCAAGCAACTTGGTCATAGAGGCTACTGGGATACCAAACGACTGAAAGGAGAAACGAGTTGTCACGGATCCCGTCATGTCGTAGCGAACAAAAATCACCTGAATAAAGAGCACCAGCTGCTGGGGATCCAGTTCACGGAGTGCCGTATCCACTAATACAGGGCAGTCCGACCGTATCATCTTAAGCTTAAGCCAATCCGGGATTAAGATGGCCTCCTCCTTCGTCTCTAACAGGTAAGCACTGGGCGCCTCTCCGCTGGGTGAACTTCCGAACCAAGTTTGTATCTTTAAAAAATCAATCACAAATGTTACCTATTAGAAAAGTCAGCAGCAAACTTAAGCACACTTACCAGGTGCTGAAAGATCTGCTGGGATTCTGCATCAGTCTCATCCGGCGGAAAGGTGAGCAGTATGATCTGAGCATGGATTACGAAGAAGTGCAGGGTGGCTTCTTTCGATGGCTTAAAGCTAGCCAACACCACAGTCACCATCTCGGCCCTCGCATCAGGAGCGACAGCAGCAATAGCAGCTATGGAGCCCGTTGGACCAAGCTCCAGCACCCGGCGCATATAATCGTAGAACAGAGAGAAGAGAGCCCTGAAAACGACAAAATTGACTTTGCATCGCATACTGCGTGAATTGATTCGTAGTGTGCGTACCTGTGGGTATCGATAGCGTTACGCGCGCGGCACTGGGGTCCAGGCAGGATCGCAGGCAAAATAGTGGAGCGCTCCACGATTACAGATGACATGTCCAGACAGAGATCAGCCAGATCTGATAGACCTTGTGGTGCAAAGCGCACCAAAAACTGAACGTAAAGTCCCACGGTGTCTGGGTCGTTCTCCACTTGACAGGCGTGACGCAGTGACGCCGATACGTGAGGGTAGAGGTCCGTGAAGCATGGCAGCAAAGGAAGATAGCGCAACAGCCACTGGTCTTCTTCACTGCCAACTTCCATCGGCTGCTGCTGTTGATGATCCAGTGGTGTGAGCACCATCCTCAATCCCTTGAGCGCCTGCAGCCTTTGCTGTGTCTGCTGCGAGCTCAGTCGCCTCAGAAAGTAGTCGAGTGTCTCATAACACGCTCGTTTGTCGGACTCGAGACTCTGGAGCAAGTTCTGCAGGTGGAGTAAGAGTTGTTTCTCCTTACGCCGTTTGGTTTCTCCCTCCGCCTCGTTCAGGCCGCTGGTGTTGCTGCTGCTGCTGTTCAGGAGGAACTCGCAAAGGCACTGAACCGGTAAGATACTGAGAGAGCCCTCACTCGACTCCACCAGATCGGCCAGCCACGGCATGGCTTGATTCGTGCCTTGGCGGTTCAAGATATCCAGCAAAAAGTCAGGATTGCGACTTCGACAGAGCAAGTGTCCGATCTTGCACACCTGCAAATAACAGCTTCTTTTTGTCCTCTCTCCAGAAATACGTATGTCGTCTATAAGCAACTTTTTCTGGGTCCTTGATCACCAGCCCACTTTCTCTGTCCCGTCAAGGTGGAAAATACCATAAATAATTACAAATTAGGCTGCGCCAGGAAAGAAAAGGTGGCGAAAGCGCTCGTTGCTCAAGCATGTCCTTCAACATAAGTGTTAGAATTCTATCCTCAGTTATTGATGATTGTCGGAAAGTAGGTATGTGAGCAAGGTGCTTCTTTAATGGCAGTCACGTGTTGTTTTGCGATTATTGTAGCTGCAAGGGGAAGTTTGGTATCAACCTTGAGACACCACTTCAAACGCAATGATCCTCAGAAGTTCGTCATGGAGTCGCATGAACATCAGGCATATGGAGAGATAGGATCATGCTTATTTCTCCGAGTACCCTTCACCATGCAATGAAGTCAAGACTGTTTTCGTTGGTCACCGTATTTCATGTACAGCAGTGTCATGTACAGTTAAGAGTGGGGCTACATGCACTTTGACTAAGATCGGTATGGACAAAAATTCGAGCAGAACTGTCACTGCCCTCAGAAGTTGGAGAAGAAGAGCCCAGCCAAATCAAACTTCCTGGAGGTTAGAGGATGAGTGACAAGAAAAGCCGTCTAAGACATGAACCGGACATCAAAATGTTCCGATTTAACAGCCACTATGCGTAGCGTCAGGCTAATCAAAGCGCTGTAAGGCCAAAGGTGAAATAAGCACAAAAAGATTCTACATTAGTTAATGCAATCAGATTGGACAATGGTAAGACTGAGGTGAAGCCTACCTGATTAATCTGCTGCAATTGATCAAGAAATTGTTGCGGCGGCCTCCTCACGGGACCGGTAGGATCCATGGACGTTAGCTGTGCCAGGAGCAAACTGTTGGCCTCCGTTATAACATTTTGCTGGTTTGTGGCGGCGGCCAAGTGGCGTTCAAGCTCCAGAATAGACGCTCGCTCCAATGTGGCTGTCTGGGCTTCCTTGACTCTCAGAGCCTCAGCGGCTGCTTCCTCGCCGCCTGACGCAGCCACAGCCGCTGCAGCAATTGCCGTCGGCGGTGGAAAGGAGAACTGGCTAGTAATGCACATCTCCAGCAGACAGCGTAAGGTGGGGTAATCCTCCCATGCGAGCGCACCATAGGTTGACGGGTTGTGCGCACAGTAAAGAGTCAAGATGGTAAACATCTATCAGGAGTAAAGAACGGATTATAGTGACGCTACCTGCTAGGGTTATTCTATAGTAGGCTAGGTCGAAAAGGGGTCAACTTTGGAAATTCACTGACAGCAGCTGGGGTTTGTTACATGGGGTCAAAAGCTGAAGATGTAGTCATATACTTTTGAAAAAGAATTGTGTTTACCTGTGCCCAACTTGATTTGAAATTTATGGTGTAAGCTACTGTAGTAAATTTGCAGTGAAAGTAGATTTCAGCTCTGGTGGCTGTCAGAAGC
>JAAUXU010049060.1_pt1 | contig 60148 bp, 56 predicted proteins | sample 7278151 | NCBI WGS metagenome assembly JAAUXU01 (sample SAMN14350113, study PRJNA611818) | marine sediment metagenome | isolation source: surface marine sediment (1.8m) | place: French Polynesia: Moorea | collected 2018-08
GTCCCGACAGGCATCAAGATTCCAATGACTGTGGTAAAATACTTCAGTCACCGGTAAAATACTTCAGTCACCAGCAAAAGAAGGTGTGCCCGCCTCCATCGACTACATAGCAGTCATAGAAACAACGGGTAAAGACATCTTTGAGGCCATGAAGACGTCTTTGACGCCATGAAGACTTCTTTGAGACCCTTGAAAAGGCAGGCCTCAGTCCAATGTACTCAGGCAGGTCTGGGTACATGGCAGTAAGTGTGTTGGGGTTAACACTTGGTCAGGTCAGTCACCTGCTGGACTAGGTTGAACAAGGTCGACGAAGACTGTCTCGATGTCACGGTCTTTGCCATCAGTAGGCCCTAGGATGCTTGGAATATCAGAATATTACTGAATTCGTTGTTTTTTCCTTTTGGCAATAATTCAGCCAGTCATACGAACGTCAAAAACTTGAAGTACATGAAAAGGGTAACCTCCTCGAGGGCGCCTCAAAAAGTGAGAAAAAAATTGGTGACTTATTTTGGAAGAAGATGATGTTTTCTTTTTCTGGATCTACTTTCGTGACAGTGAGGACCTGCCTATTCTACTCTGTACTAAGAAATGCGTGGAAAAGAAACCTTTTTTTCACGATTTTTGTTCGTTCATCAATGTATGTTTACCGCGACATTCTCAGTGATATTTTTGGTATCCATTTTACGTATAGTTAATGTTTGGTAATTTTGTATACAATGTACACGTATGTTATATTTTACCGTAGAATATGACCATATATCAAACATGCATAATTAGGATAGCCCAATTTTTACCGCCTGCGGCATGCTGTATTTGGTGCAAGGCAATATATAAAGATATTCTAGTCAAATTAAATGAAGCAAAAACTTTTTTTGGAATCCCCTCTCTGTCTGTGCATCTTTATAGGCACAGTACATAAGGATTAAGCTAGTTCGAAAATGTCAATTTCGGAGTTCTATAGTGGAAAATTGGCATTAGGCACTGGTGTAGCTGGTACAAGTCTCAAATAAAAAAACTTTTACTACCTGCACTTTAAATTTGAAGTTTTACTACAGCAGCACAGTACATAGAGCTGTCTGATCTTGTAACTCTAAAAATGCTACGTTATAAAAGTGTCTCTGATTGACCTGACATTTTAGGAGGTAGCAATGGGGAATGTCCAGTATTGGCCAAAAAAATTTCAGCTCAATCAAAGACACTTTTACCAAACAGCATTTTAGCACAAACAAAATCAACACTTATGTGCAGACAGAACATAGCAAACTCCAAAAAGTGCTGTGTTATAAAAGTGTCTCCGACTGGGCTGAAATTTTAGGAGGCAAAACCAGACACTGCCTACCATTAGCTCCTGAAATGTCAGATCAATCAGACACTTTTACAATTACAGATTAGGCGCCAACATTTTTTTCACACGATTTTAAGGCACCCTCAGGACGGTCAGTTTCATTCATGGCCTTTAAAAGTGTGAAAAAACGGGCTAATTTTTCGTTATCTTTATCTGCTTACGTAATCTGTTTTGAGTACTTTGAAAAGCAATTCCGTTCGTTTTTTCATCCAAGCACACTGGAATCAATTAATGATTAATCCTGTTTTTGTTCTTCCTACAATTTTAGGACTGATCTTACATCTTAATGTATTATTTTAGTTCAAGGGGTGAAAGTGGAAAAAAGTTTTAGTGACATTCTAATATTTAGGCCAAAGGCCAGAAGCCTCGGCCGCAAAGGTACGTTTTATGAAAAGTATCTTTTCGGTCTAGCCTGATATTTCTTCATGCTCCGTATTTTATGCCTGGTTCATTTGACAAAGTCGGTGATGTTTGCGTACTCTTGAGCTGAGGTTTAATGCTGCATGCACGCTGTTTCTGGTCTGTCACAGACAAGGGCTTCCTGATCTGGTGTATCTGCCATAGTCCCTGGACATGTGTACGGTGTGGTCCAGTCCACAGATGAGTGCAGGCCCGCAGATAGAGACAGACAAAGTCCAGCCTTGTCTGTTCAGGCCCGTGGTCTACGGTCCGATTGTGCTGTTGACTTGTGCTGTCGATACAGAAGACAGTTTTTCTGATATGATGTCCTTGGAAGGGATGCAAGCTCCTTATGCCTCACAATTTTGTTTGCAAGATTTTAAGTTTGCTTGTCTTTTTTGCTGCAGCAAAAATCTTCATAGTTTACGATAAGGAACAAGGAATTCTGGACAATGTTCACTTTAGGAAACGGGCTTTAAGTCACTTGCTAGTAGCAGCAGTGTTTGATGTTTGAGCTGTCCAGAATTAAGGGAAAAATTTGTGTTGGACAAAGTTGGACAGCAAGACGGTGTGTCAGGCTACAACTTGAGGTAGCTGGAGACCACGATCCCGTCAAGCTCTGAGCTCGGTGCCTCCTCCGGGGGACTCAGAGTGGAGGCTGACGTATTCTCGTGCAACTCGGCGCACGGCCCCGTCTGCAGCGCCAAAGTCCCGCAACCTGGTGGACACTTTGGCCAGTTCTGTTATGAAGTCTTCCTTTCTTGAAAACCCTAGAAACTTGTGAATGTCACAAAAATCTGACTCACAATTGGGCTGGGAAATCGGCTGAAGCAGTTAGAGGTGCAGGTCAATAGGACTTTGGGTAAGTCAAACTTGACTTTTTTTTAATTCCGAGCCGTTCGAAAACTTTTGATCACAAGTTTACTTCTCCTTTCTCCTACAGGGACATCAAGAAACCACCGCATGTTCGACTTCTTGCCGCTATCGTCATTTTCCCCTTCATTAATCTCAATTTCCGGCTGTCGACGCAAGAAAAGCCGTCTTCATCTTCGTCGTCGGAGTCTCTGGCTCAGAAAAAGTAAATAGTCGTGTCCCATGGGGTCCCCGACGGTGTCGTCGTGTCAAAGGAAAACCGCTCAAGTCAGATGAGCACTGAACAAGTGCCAGAAGTTGCCACAAGGTCATGACAGACAAGTGATCTCATAGCTGCGTAGACGTCTGCTAAGGAACCACTCGACTATTGCTGTTTGACATGCAATCAATCAATTTTCCCCGCCAAATGAAGGCGATCGGGGTAAAAAAAAATAGTGTAATGTCACCAATCATCCATCCAAGTATCGGAGTCGTGTTGAAAGTACACATACCATGCGTAGGAGGGTTGGTTTTATTTATAAGATACTTTTTGTAAAGGTAGGTTGTGGGTGTTACCGCTGCACGTATTGATCGGTTTGCTTCATTGTAATGCACCTAGGCATTGTATGCCTTTGACGAGAGAGAGACGACGGCCATGACCAGACTCAGTATTGCATTTTCTTGAATTGGTCACTGTAGCGCTTGCGATGCTCCTCCAGCTCCTCCATGCGGTGGCTGTACATCTGCACCTGCTGCCGCAGGATCTCGTCCTCGGCCTGGGGACGGTGAAGCGTGATTGCGATCAATACAAGCACTTGGCTGCCTGACTCACCCTGGCCATCTCCTCGTCGAACTCGATGCGCCCGAGCCCGTCCAGCCTGTCCAGGTCGATCCAGCCCCGCCAGCGTATGCACACCCCGTTCAGGATCACCGACGACCGGAGGTGGACCTGAAAATGAAGATAGAAAGGGGGGAAAATCAACCGGGGGAGTAATTTCTCAATGGACAAAAAACTTTATGACCCCTCCCCGGTGATTTCCTAGGCGAAAAAAGGAGTAAGAGCCGCCAATGTAATCGACAACCATTTGTGCGGCGCCGCTCCCACCGGAGAAGGACAGACTAATTCACTTTTTCTTCGGCGCCGCCACCGCCGCCGCCGCCGCCGCCGCCGTCGTCATTGCTCCTATTACTGCAGTACTTGCGCATGACTTTTTCAAGAGGGTGGCCGACGAGCAGCTGCTGCGGGTCATTGGAATCATCATTATTGCTTCCTATGAAGAGGGGGACTCCGACGGTTTCTACGGTCAAGCACGATTTGTTGAACTTATTGCAGTGCCTGCGGATCGCCCCGCACGTACAAACGGACGGACACAAATGAACAGTGCGGTGCGCGCGCAGGTACAAACATGCTCATGATCCATGGATACCACGACCTTTTGCTGAGTGTCCATAGCTCACTGTACATGGATCCACCGGGAGCGGCCGCCGGTGACTTTGGTCGAGGAAAGCAAAACTTTACTGTGGGTCTACACCAACTTGTCTCACTCGGACGCCGCCGCCGCCCGCCGCCAATTAGGGCCGACAGACTCGATCCATCACCATCAACTAAGACCGAAAGTCAGCAAAACGCAAACAAACACGTAATTAAAGTTTCGGCGGAGGAGAAGAGAGATTGCGGACGACACAGGAAGAGGGAAGCAAGATGGAAAAGCAGAAAAACTGAGCAATTTCAGTGAGAGAGAGAGAGAGAGAGATTATGTGAGTCATCGGTCAGTATCATTCTCCGAGCATTCACTCTGTTGCTCCGGGACTTCAGAGAGGCGTCGTCGTCGTCGTCGTCGTTGTTGTTGTTGTGCACGTACGGGCACAACCACTCCCTGTTCATCTCCGCTGAAACTGCCTGCGGTGCCATACGTGTGTGTGACTTCTTTAAGACAGTTTCTGCTCGACTTAGGCGGCAGCAGCTACAACATAGAGTAACGTTGGCATGACCGCAAACGCACTTTACAGCACTTCAATTGCTTTATGGAAAAAACAAGCGGAGGAATTGCTTAATTGCTTAAAAATACCACAAGAAATCACCAGCCAAAAAAAAAAGTCGCAGAACGTTCCTTCTTTAGGATTCTGCGGGCTCTTCGGTTGTACCACCCCAATTACGCTCTTTGGCAGACAGACAATGAACCGCTTCCGATGAAATTGCCAGCTAGTTAGCCTCAGCCGCGCTCATTTCCATGGGTAAAGCATGTCGACCACCATGATAGAACAGCTTCCTGTGCTTTGATCTCAGCGGAGCAGGGAGCGAGAAAAAGAAACGAAATGTGCTAAGCGGGAGCTGCATAATTAAGCGCCTGTCGCCGTAATTGAAAAAAGTCGTCAATCCGTGGATAAAGTGCATCATTAGTGTATCTTCCATAAAAGCATGCTTATTTTGCTGCTTTGTACTCATCGAGGAGTACCCGAGGGAAGTAAGTATGGTCCTCTGTGATCACCGGACACACTTGAACCATGCTTTGCATTGAAGCTCCCGGGGGTGTCAGTTGGGTTGAGTGTGTCAGACCCCACCTCCCTCCACGCAACAACGGGCAGGACCCGAAATCAGGTTTCTTCAGCAAAGACTCTTTGACCGAACCGATTGAGATGGAACTCGGCCATGGATGGAATTCCGCCCACTACTCCCTGCTGTGAAGTGGAGGGTGGGCTTAGTGCCTGGGGAAAATGTGTTTGTTTGTATGCAAGAAAGATAGTGCAGTTGGCACTCGTACCTCTACGCACTTGTTGTCCTGACACCGATTTGATGTGATAAGAGGCCCTGAGAACAGGGATCTTGCGGCTAGATGTTATCAAGCACAGGCACGAGTCAGAAATTAGTCAGTCCGTCGGTGTCCTCAAACTTGGTCGGGATCAAACAAACGACATAGATGAGCACGTACGTGCATAAGGGTGATACATAGATAAAGCACGCAGATAAAGGTGCGACCATTACCTACGTAGGGGTTGTTGGGTTTTCCAGCTTCTCAGGGACAACTGTTCCACCAAAACAGCATGCCGGAGAAGAGAGAATGAGTTGTAGGTTGAAACACCGACGTGCCTAATCAAGTTCCCCTGAGTCCCCTCGGTGGCAACTGGTCATAAGTGTTGGGCTTAGTCTGCCTGGCAAAAAAGGCGGTTGTTCTGTTAAGTTCTTTTGTTCTCCTCGATACAGGGTGTATGCAGCACCACAAGGCATAAAGTAAGTAAGACATGTGGCTCCCATTGCCACATGTTTTATTTGGCTTAACATTTATGGCTCCAGTGGGATGGCGCAGAATGTGCTCTTTGCTTAACTCTTCGCTCATGTCTTTCCTACTCGTGTGCGTACATGAGTAGTGAGAAAGAGATTTTCACGGGAATGTGACTGGTGCCAGTAACAACAATTTCCTGCAGTTTTCTTGGCCCATCAAACTGTGAGAAAGCTCGCGCGCCAGAGTTGGTTGTTAATGCAGCGAGACTTCTCAGTTTCGCTGTTAGCCTACGCTACAGGTGCTATTGCTGTTCAATGTCTTTGACTGCAGCGAGTGTGACCACTCAACTTGCGTGCTTCCGACAAATTTGGCGACGTCACTTTTTTTCTCACGAAAAGAAGTTTTCCAGATTAATAGGCAAGGACTTCCCTAGCTTCTCAACGCTACACCAGACGTGCTTTAATGCTTATGAGGTGTCTTTCGTGACGTGTGCTATCTCTCTATCCATCCATCTGTATCTCTATCGTCGCCTCACTCCAACACGCAGTCACAATCACGCGATTGTGCTTGGCAAGCGATGCATTCATTCATCCGCTTCATTGACGGGACTCCAAGCTTCAATTGGGACTGTCGTGGGGCTGCGGTCAGGCTAGAGCCACGGTTGCAGCAACTTGCAAACTTTTTCTTCTGCGTAGGAAAAGTTGTGACAAGGTTGGTACGGCAGCCTTAAGGCCCCTCATGTCATCAGCGTGATGCGTCACCCTGAGGGTCCGTGTAAGCTCGGCCTCATAACAGGCATGCATGGGTGTCCCTGACAGGCTGTGCATACGACGCAGCTGCCAGAAGTCACAGGTAAGCTCACCTTTCCCGGGTCCTTGTTGAAATCACAGCCGTATCTGACTCTCTCGCCGAAGCCATTCTGCATGGGATTCCACGTGAGGATCAGTATGAGTCCGGTGGAGATGTGTGACTGCAAGAGAAGAGGAACAAATTGTTTTATGAACGTCTAATGCACAAGTTCCTGGCTTATTTTCTGTCGCTCGCTGAGAGGAAGAAGAGAAGACCACCGATTTGTTGCAATCGGTTTATTGCTTCATGGAGGCGACCAGCAGAGACGCGAGTACAGCGGGTTTGTTTAAAGTGAAGAAAAGATAATGCGGCCAGAATTACACACAACTATTTTATGGCTGGATCGCCTAAGCAAATGTACAGCGAGAAATTCTTTGGTAAGTAAACAACGGTGGCGCATAGCAGGATGAATTAAGGCCTTTTTTGCGCAAGTGCACAACAAAAGAACGAGGAGGAAGTGAGTGGTGAAATTTGGCTCTGTCGCGGAAAGAAAAACCAGTAAGCAAGAGGATAATTGCCGCCTTCTTGTGCAGACACACGCGTTTTTGCACTCAGGCTATAATGAGAAAGAGAAGAGGGCACGAAGGCAGAACAAGAGGCAAGTCTAAAGACTCTTACCACTTCCACATGGCCTTCTCTGCAGCCCTGAAGAAACTTGGCCTGTCTCTCGTGCACGGGCCTGTCACGGTACAGGGTGTAGCGGACCTGCGCAGAGGATACAACATGGATTAGTCATAATTGGCAGCTGCAACCTGTGAAGTGTGTGGTGGCCGACTTGGATGAGCTTGACGCCCGCCTGAAGCCTGGGCGGGAGACTGATTTTGTTGCCACTTTTGTGGCAATTGAAACTTGACTCCCCTTCTTCCCATGGAAAATTGGAACTTGATGGTTGCAAAAACTTGATAGATAAGCCGAAACTGGCGCTGCGAATCAGCCCAGCATGATCGTCACAGTTCTTCCCCTGAATGGTAGGACAAAAAATGTACTCATGCCTAATTCACACACGCGGCCAAATCGGAATTTAATGCACCTCTTTCCTCGCTCTCTTCCGCTGCTCACTCACCTCCATTTCCCGTACGTTCTTCTTAAAGATGTCCTCGGCCAGGAAGCGCTCCCTCTGCGCCGGAACCACCCGCGGCATGTGGAAGAACAGACTGCTCTGTGGTGGCCTCTCGGAGGAGGCTGCGGCCGCGGCTGCGGCCGCGGCAGCCGCGGCGGCCGCCGCCATGGAGTGATGGTGGTGCGCGGCGGCTGCATGCGGAGAGTACATGGCCGCCGCATGTTGAAAGCTGTTGTCGTAGCCTCCAGGGTACGGGATCATGATGGCGGACATGAACGGGCTGCTGACATAAGGTAGACGTGTAGTAGTAGGTGCACATGTGGGTACGGTACGTGGACCGTACGTAGACCGACCGTACGTACCAAGACTTACGGAGAAACGATGTTACGATTGAGATTGATTCTGGGCGGCGTACCGTATCATCGCGACTGCGATCACTGTACGTTTGTCCGCTGTCCGTAGTTTTGTTTTTTTTCATAATGATGTCAGTGGTATTGAACTACATACCGCACATGCCGGTATGATACACTGCAGTATAATACTTCTGCACTACGCTAGAGCGTGGTCGTACAGTAATGCCTATTTCTGACCTGTATACGTGCTGGGTGATCGTGCTCGCCTTCTTGCCAAAGTTTCGCAGGTACGATGAACGACGACGGGGTACTACAAGTTGATGGCGTCAGACTCTTAGTCTCTGGATCGGGCGTGCGTGTATAAAAGTAGGGGTGTTCCGTTGACACTTATAACGTCAAAAGAATGCAGCACGCAGTGGGCTCTCCTCCTCTCCGGTCGGTCGGCGGTTGACTAAGAAGGGCACCTTTTGTTTTCGGAACGACCACAAAACGCCGCCACCGTCGCCGCCGCCGCCGTCGCCGCCGCCGCCGCCGCCGCCACCGCCACTGCCGGCGCCTTAACAGCAGCGATGGACGTGCTTCCCTTCTCACTACAGTAGTACAATGCTATCAACAGGGTTTTGCTGACGAATTCCGGCAATCTTTGAAGACTCAAGGCACTCGAACGAGGCATTGACAGTTCTTCGGCTGTGGTGGGTGATGAGCAGCAGGCCTCATCCTCCAACTTCTACTACAAGCAGTGATCACAAGGTTAAAAGGGAAGAGGACTGGGGAGACTAATCTGCCTATCCTCAATACCTGGTCGTGGATGATCATGGCCTCATGCAAACTGCTGGAGCATCTATGGCCACTCAGCGGCCACCTCGTTCATCCAGGGGACCAGGAGAAGGCTCCGTCAGGTTTGTAGTTTCCCAGTACGGCCCAGTGCAGATGCAGTCTGCTGTAAGTATGTAGAAAGAGAGGCGACAGTGCATAGCACACACCCAAAATGCTTTGTTATAAAAGTGTCTCCAATTAAGCTGAAATTTTGTGTGGCAATACCAGACACTGCCTACTATAAGCGCCCAAAATTTCAGCGCAATCAGAGACACTATAATAACATAGGATTTTTGAAAGTGTGAATTCAGGCAGTCGTATGCACTGTGTGACTGTACTCAATCTTCAAGCCATTTCAGGGGTGTCAGAAAATCATTTACATGTACGAAAAATTGTTTTTTAATGAAACATTCATGTTTTGACCTGTTTGCCTCTAAAAAATTTGAAACGCACTATATATTCTTGTTCCGCTTATAACTACCGTACTTTACGACAGTCTACACGCACACACCTCCAATTAAGCACATGGACTTCACTCCGGGGAGGGGGATGTTGGATTGATTGCGAATATTTTTTTTGGAGATAGTGAAAAGATCAGATTTTACTCTATGAGCAAAACAATCGCCAAAAAAGAAAGAACAAAGAAGAGTCCAGAGAGTCCAGAGATTGTGTCCCGCTTTCTTCGTGATCAAACCCCTGGGCTTCACTGCAGGGAGGAGGGGCTTAATTGTAGGAAAAGTTTTAGTGCATAGAATTGGCACAAAACCATGATTTCGCCCTGAGATTGATTGTGGTGAAATACGATACACATCCTTGAGTAGTGTGAGACTTCAAAGTTGGTCTGGGATTCGTCCATAAAAACCCGTAGAACAATGTAAAACTTCTGGTATAAACTGTCGTGGACAGGCAATTGTGAGGTGGAAATGTGTGTTGGATATCAAAAGATTTAAAAAGTGAAAAAGTCGCATGAGGAAAGAACAAGTTTGTGAGAATAGTAACGTTTTTCGTCTTACCATTAAGTAGCCTTGTTGTTAGTTGGAGCTCGGTCTTCTAGATGCTCCATGCTCGTAGCTCTGAAGCACGTGTTTGTCTGCTTACTCTTTTCCTTCGTGTGTCAGTACAGTATTCGTACTGAAAATGAGAATTTACCCCAAGGCCGGTTATAACTGTATTCCCTGTTTTACCCACCAAAGATAGAGCAGCAAGTTCATGGCAAGCCCCCCGAGAAGGCAGTAGAGGTTGGGGAAAAATTTGCAGTATGTCATAATTATATGAGATATTTTTGCAATGTCCACATGCACTTTATATCCATCGTCCGTGGAAGGGCACATCGACCCTGCGAAAGTAAGGAGCTCTTGAGAGTCGCTATTAACTATCATCACTGCTCGTAGCTCCGCAGTAATGGAGGTTGCGTGACTGGCTGCATAATGTTTCTGCAGGTGTACATAGTACGTACAATCATTACTCAACAATTTTACTCGTACTACGCTAGACCGACGTACTATATGTCCGTCCGGGCAGAGAGTTGTTGTTACGAATTAGTAGCTGCCGACGTAACGACGATTGAAGCCGTCTGCTTATGCAATGGACAGCAAATCGCGTTTTCTGTCACCAACGCATTTGCGTCGCCGCAGTTGCTTAGCTTTGGACGAAGGCTCTTACGCTGTGGGTGCCGCATCACGTACTTAGATCCAGTCGTTCGTGCCGTGTAATGGAGAAGAAAATCAACAGCGTTTTATACTTATTTAGGTCGACTGAGATCGTCCTCGAGTCACGCATGCTATATAATAGCTGTCGGTGTCTAGTTTTGGACTAAGTCCCAAAGACAAACAGCGCGAAACACCTGTCTGTGGTTTCAGCAGCAATTTTCGACGACCGCACGTTCGTATGAGCGGACGACAAGCCAAAGCCAGGCGACCAAGCAGTGCACGTGCAGCGCTGCAATGCCATGCATGCGTAGCATAGCCATGTCAAGTGAAACATTTGCAGCACATCATACAATGCTGCACGCACAAAGTTCCTTCAGTGCAAGCCAAGTGTTAGATCACGTCTTCCCAGCATCAGAAGTAGAACTTGTAATAGAGTCTCGTCAATTCATCTGCCGCTTCTGTTTGCTTTTGATCTTATGTAGAATTCCTTCATCAGGCAAAGAAATGTGACAAATCGAAGAGATGATAGATTTTCTGAAAGGGAGGGCCGACTTTCTTAAATTAACGACCGACGGCTGCTCAAAGTCATAACTCTTTTTCTTTTCCACTCTCATGAGAAAAAGATCCAGAGCAGGGAGAAGCTGGAGTTTTCAGCGAACGAGGGCGAAAGATGGGGGAGGGTTGGGGAAACATGTTGCTGTGACAGACATCCATTCAGGGGGAGGTGGAACAGGAGGCAGAGAAAGGAAAATGCCAACTGAGAAACGTGTGAGCGCTCCAGCATCAAGCACGAAATCAGCATGACTCCAAGGCAAAGATTGTGTCAATATGCGTACAGAGTGATCCAGAAGTACCTCCTGGGCTGTCTCTCAGCTGCCGGTCAACGGATTATCCTTGACTCTCACTTTCAGGATGATTTCATGTCATAACTCCTGCCTGCTACCAATGCGCCGGCGACTTCTCTTTGACAGACAGATTGTGCGCCAATTTGGTAAGTACGCATTGTGAAAAAATAATGCATGAGTAGCCCTTGGCACGCCCCGAAAACAGAGGGAGGCGCGTATTATTACGCGTTGGTAACAACGGGGGCTGTTTTTGTTCCCCTCCCCCCACTTGGGAGACTTTTTTATGTACGGGATATAAAACCATCTTCGTCATTTGGGTCGGTCGCGTGCCATCGATGGCAGATGCAGACGAAGTGACATGACGGGTGGCGCTTTCTGTCACTACTGAGCGCCTACTGGGAGTTATTCCCCTCCCCAGATGAGGAGATATTCTACGATGGATGTTTATGAAGTCCATGTTTCCACCGACGAGTTTGCGTGGACGAGCGACGATGAGGACGACGCTGTCGTGCCTGACTTCGATACGGTGTGAGGATGCGAAACTGCTTCAGTGGGTGTAGGACTGCGCTCGCTCTATGGCTCTGATTGTATAGCTGCAATGATGCATATCGTCGACAAGCGTAATGACTGGCGGCGATGAAAGGTGGAGTGAATCAAAACAGCTTCTGCTCAATCCTCGCACTAATCATCATCCTCTCCCTCAACTGTGACGTCGCTTCCTCGCCTCTGGCAGCGACGTCGTTGGACCCAAGCACGCCCACCCCACCCCATTGCGCACTCATACTGGAGAGCGCAGGGGTTTTTTTTCTCTTTGTATGAAAGAAGAGCAGAAAAAGAAATGTGTTCAGGAGGAATAATTTTTTCCTCAAGGCGCAATCATATCGTTGCCTGCGGCAAGCAACATTTACATTGTTACGTTGCATACACGACCGTCAGTGTGGTGTGGACGACAGGAGACTATATTTGGTTTGCACTATATCTGAAGACGAGGGTGGGAGAGCTGGCTTCTTTTGATATGCCAGGACTGCCAGGACTGAAGCACAGCTGGTCCATTTTCAGAAAGTCCACGTGCAGTCCTGGACCGAAGTGGCAATGTGCCACTTTAGAGATGAGCCGTCCATAAAGCAACAATTACAGAGCGTACTTTCGTCTTTAAGTTTCCTATCAACTCTGAAGTCCAATCTCGCAGCAGAGACCATGGACTGCACGTCCGTGACGCACCGCACGTCCATGACGTACTGCACGCATGTGACGCGACTGCGTAGGACCCCGGCCGCCGCCATTTGTCCTCTACGCAGCCGCTCCAAAGGGGGAGGGAGGGGAGCCGATTGTCGATCTCCTTTGTCGAGCCGCCATCATAAGAATTGGAATCGTCCTCTGGCTTCAAGGGGACGAATAAAAGAGAGAGACACGGGAGGGGTTTTTAAAATTCCATCAGACCAAGTTGGAATTTTATGCAAACTGCTCCCATCCCCCCTCCCTCAGATTGGCGCCGACTTAAAAAGGCAGCACGCAGTGGGACTCCAGGGGACAGTTTGGAAATCAATGGCATGAAATGACGGGATAAACATGCGGACAAGGAGAAATTTCCCCCAGCACTGAGGAAGAAGCGAGGGAGGGACGGGCAATTTAGCATCAAGGAGGGGCAGGAAAAAAGTTTTTGGAGGATGCGATGCCTTCCAAATTGGGAAGGACAGAGCGTGAGATAAGAGGGAGGCAGCTCGGACCGACGGTGCAGACGGAGTGGAGTGCAGCACTGTACGGAACCGTGCCAGCACTTTGGGGACTCGCATATTTGGGTGGATTTTGCTCCCAACGGCGGGGATCCCCACGGCTACAAGGGGTCGCAGAAGAGCTGCTCTCTCCATCACCTAAGTGAGGTCCTGTCACGGAGTTTGAAAACATTTCCACCTAGAAAATCACCTCCTTGGATGACAGATTTACAAAAAACGACCGGTGAAATATTCCTCCTCCTTTTCGAGTTGAATGGGCGCGCTTACCAGTCAGGGAGTTACAGTTCCTCCGGCTACAGAGACACACACATAACTCAAGAAAATGATTCTCATCGTTTTGCTCTCCCCAACTTTTTATATTTGCTGTCACAGATGAGCGTGAGTATTGTTCACAGTGTAGTAACCTAAGATTTATTCACATGCTTGTTCGTTCACGAGGAAACGTAAATAACCTCCGGATAGCTTTGTTCGGCATTGGCTGCATAGAGTAGCTCTGATACATTTCCTCGTACTTAGTACGCATTTACACTTGCACCCCTTTGGCTCGACTTACAGTGCTGCAGCCGGGAACTGCATGTCGCATGTCATCAGTTAACGCAGTAGTGAAATCTGTTGGATCGCACTTTTTGTGACACACTGTGACTACCTGCACATACGTACAGTGACGTATCTAGAAGGTGCATTATTACAGGTGAATGATACCTTTGTAGCTCATACCGAATCGTTAGGGATTCGACCCGCACCAGGAAACTTTCTTTCCTGCTCTGCATGTTCATGTCCACGCTATGTCGAGTATCGAATTTTTGGCACAGTTGCCTGACTAAGAGTATTTACTTTAAGTACTATGTACACATGAGTGCAAGAATGTCGTATTGGGACTGTGTACCTAACCCTATTTGGGACCAGCTATACTATGAGTGCGGCATTACATACACACGCAATAACGTCCAAAGCATGCATAGATGGACGGCCCTCTAGCACACAAATTCACACTCAGGCACACTTCATCCCACAGCAAGAAGAATGACTTTCGTCATTTCTTACCGCGTGCATCATCACTTCCATGCTCCCCGTGCAGTACAGTATGTCCCCCCCCGTACAGCATGTGCGTGCATAACGTCTGTACGTAAAAACTTGCCAACATTTACAACTGCACGGTCTTGTTGTTTGCGATAGTGTCGCCAATGTGTCTTATTTTTCGTGTGCTGCTCCGTCTGCCCCTCCTCCACTTCCACCTAATCCTGTGCTCCTCCCAATGAGCCAGTAAGTTCTCATGTTGCCCAACTTCTCAGGCTTGTCGTCATCCTCCCTCTCAATGTAGTTGAATGTATTGTCCCGGACAATGTGTTCCTTTGTCGCTTCGCTCATCTAAGAGATATCAGTTGTTAATTTTCCATCTTAGGCAGCAAGCGAGAAATCTCATGTTAGATTTATTTGCCTGTATCTTCATGGGCTGCCCGGTGCATTCCATGAGTCCTGCGATCTCTACCGTCTCTCCAAATACGGAGTAGTGAGGGATCTTGACGCCGACAACACCAGCCACGCAGCTGCCGGAGTGCATCCCCATGCGGAGCTTCAAACGGTATCCGGGCTTGTGCTGCACCTCGAAAGTCAGCACCTGAAAGAACATGGCGAGAGAGAGAGAGAGAGATGAGCAGGGGTTTTTGCCCTTGCAATTGCATTCCTACTTTAGCTAACAAGTCCAGTGCCATCTTGGCCATTTCAGTGGCGTGATGATCAGTGGGTACAGGCACTCCAGATGCCACCAGGTATGCGTCGCCAATAGTCTCAACCTTGATAGGTTCAAGCAAAAATGAGATTCATGTCCCACACTGGTGAAATCGTGACCATGCAAACCTTGTAGACGTCATAGTTCTCGATTCTGGTATCGAAGAGATTGTAGAGTGAGTTTAGCATCTCCACGGTTTGCTGCGCGGTGCTTTCAGCAGTCAAGTTTGTGAAACCGACAATATCACATAGAAAGATGGAGACGTTCTCGAAGGTCTCTGGCTGGGGAGCCTTGCCCTTTTTCATCTCGTGGATGATTTGTCGAGGAAGCAGATCCGTCAAGAGTTTCTCTGTCTTGCGCTTCTCTTCCCGGTACGTTTCTACACGCTCGTTATAGATGTCGGAAAATCTGTCATCACACATTACACACGTTACACTTTCAGCGCACGCAGACGTGGGCCAAAGATTTGTTCTTACCTAAACATGGACGTGGTGGCCTGCAGGGTGACGTAGGCCACCACCGGCACAAACATCATGAGCGTGATGACGAGAACCAGCGGAAGGGTCTTGTGTCCTTCGAATCTGGACAGCTCTGCCCGCACAAACTTTTCGATACTGCCGGTGAGTTCATCCACAAGTTTTCGAGTAGTGATCGTGTACACTTGCTGTTGGCTAAAGTACAGCACGGTGGCCATGACCTTGTCCGCCAAGGTGGTAGCATTCTGCGTCTGAGTCTTGACGACCACCTGTGTCTCCTCGAAGCGCTGACCCGCCATCATTTTCCTGTACTTTTCCCGGAGGTCCGGTAAAAAGTTGAACGCTTGGTTGAGGTACTCCTTGCGCAGAATCTCAAATCTGGCACACGACGAAAGCATCAAGCACTGAGTCCAGCTGCTCGCCTCCACATGTACTACACCTTTCCGTACCTGATGAAGTCGTGGTGATGTTCGCGCTCAAGGTCTCCTCTACTGAAGTATCGGAGAGCATAAATGCCGGATTTGCCACTGAACTCGACTGAGCGCAACAAGTTTTTGAAACCAATAATGAAGCGATAGAAGTCACTAACGTCGGAGTCGTGAATCGACAGAGAGATGTAGTCCAGGATGAATGTGATGATCTCGTTGTACCAGCTCAATACCTCAAAGATTCCTTTGTCCCCTTCACGAATCTTTAACGAACGTTAAATAATTCACATGTCATACATACGCGTAATGTTAAACCATTCCCCTTGACTGGAGAGAGACCTTGTTTCTAAAGATGCTGTGTTGTATCTGGAACTTAAGTTTTGACTCGAAGAACTCGACGTCGGAGATGTCGGGCCAAAACAAAACCGATTGCAGGACGGTGTCAGTTTTGTTGAACGTCTGTTGAAGCAATAAGGGGATTATGTGGAATAAAGACGTGCCGTAACATAACGCGTACAGTGACAGTACTAGGCTTTCGCAAGCAGTATGAATAACACAGCGCTTTTTGCAAGCACTTATACCTGCATGAGAGTGAATCTTCTAATGTCCACCTTGTTTGAGATATACTTTTGAAGGTCGGCCAAATCGTCCGTGGGACTTCTGTCGAGGAAGATGTTCATTGCAACAGATGACCTTTCTTCCTGTAGCCGGTGCACCAAGTTGGACAAGTCCACAGCGTTGCTCACCTGAGGTAGTTGGACGCTGAGTGAATAAGCACGCTGCGGGTGGTTGCAGGCCGCAAGTTCATGTGTATCCAGACCGTAATTTTTACTTGGCCGCCGCCATAATTTGCATGGTGACCTGCTTTTGCACGCCGGTGATCTCTTCTGCCTCGATGAGGTATGCGGCATAGTTGGTTCCATTTTGTGCGATGAGGATGAACACGGGAATAAGGGGCAAGATTAGCATGTGTGCCGCGTGCAACCGCTGTCCAAAGCGCGAGCCCAAGTTGATACTGTACAAGCCCATCTTCATGGCGTGTGAGGACATGAGCGTCGCAGACGCAGAATCATCGCTACCCGTCGACGTGTAGGATGATATGTCAGTTCTGCCATTCTCGATGGACTGAAACCAGAAAGATATTATTCAATAATCCATGCAGGGGCAGACATGTCAATGCTGTTCGTTTCGAGTTTGAGGTGGGCACGTTCAATTACAAAACTTTGTTTGAACGTGAAAAAAAATTGTCGCTCTCAAATGGACATGTACGTGCACGGCCAAATTTTCACACGGCACTGCAGTAGTAAAGTCGCCTTTTGACTTTGTAACAAAGTTGAAAGAGAAAGTATAACGTAAACAACAATGTGTACGGAACATGAGTGTACAGTGCGCGAACAGAGCACTTTATTAGGCATTCGGCTTGAATTCGAGCCATCGTTCATTGATCTGCTTTCAAATATGCAGAATCTGCTAGAAATAGCTTTCTTCCATCTGGTACCTGATGCCGTAAGAAGATGCAACTTATTTTGGCAGTCGTTCTGTATGATTTGCGTTCAGCAGTGCAGCTGCAGCCAATTTCGTTCTCGCAACTTAATCATTTGTGGGGGAGGCGTGAATGAAACTGTTTGAAAAGCACTTTTTGGAACCTTGGCATTCCACTGGAACCTTCGTATTCCAATGCAATTGGAATACCCAAGTCCAGGCGAAGCCTACTTAGTGACTAACTCGTGGGTGATGCACACTCACTCGTCAGTTTGCTCACCCTTTTCGCATGACTTGCAAGAACATCATCATGGTCGTCCTCAAAGTCGTCAATATCCTCCATAGGGAGGATCTTGGAGGCAGGCATCTTGCCAGAAGCCCGGCCAAGACTGAATTGATCAACGACGGCTGAGCATTGAAGAAATGGAAAGCTGGTAACTCCAGCTCTCGTGAGGAGTAAGCATTTTAAGTACGAACTCATCACCCTCGTTGCGTGTTCCAGATGTAGCTCGCTGGAAGATCACACGATGAGCACTAAGTTATTCTCGATCGAGAGCAGAAGCCAAATCAGAATGCATGGAACGTGCGACCTTGATCTCGTACAGCACACGACGTAGCACGGTACTTGGAGAAAAGACGCTGACGTGTATCAGGCAGAGTACAACGGTCCACTGTACTAGGTAAAGAGCCGTAAAGAACCATAAAGAACCAATTACACTTATTGCGAAGGCGCCGCCGCCGCCGCCGCCGTCGGAGAGATTCTTCTTGGTGTGCTGTCATCACTAGTGCGGAATGTCATTTGATCTTCCTTAATGATCCCTTCCCCTCCCTTCTCCAGTTCCTGTCTTCCGCCTCATGGGGCTAATCGACTCCTAATGGTCACCCTCCGTCTACTGGTGCGGGAGGTCCAAAGAGGCGTCACTTTCAATTAGGGCGGCCGACACATGTAACGACGTGCGTAAATAGCGCCCTTAACTCCTTAGTTGGATCTCTGTTGGCCAGGCACCGTTCAAGGGATTATTTGCGGAGTCATGAGCAAATAAAACTTGCCCAACAGTCAAGTGGTGCTTGTTCAAGAGTTTGCGAGGTGGCTCGGCTGTCCCACGCCTGCAGCACAAGACTGCAACACAACACTATCTCAAGCTGCAGGAGCGCCAAGATCCATTATTCGTCGTCACTGAACTGTAGGTAAACATCGTCGCTTCCCATAGCGTCGATAGATTGTCCCCTGCTTCCTGTTTTTCTGATCAGTTGGGAGCAGCAGGCTTGTTATTCAAGGAAGAGGACCATAAAAAGATTTCTCGCCTCAACCATAAAAGATTCGTCCCCTTCTCTCGCCACTGCTCAAAATTGGTGTCATCAATGCAGCAGTCAATTGTTGTGTTTGCTTCGTTATTTGTTTACTCGCGCTTGTCGTTGTTTTTTCACGTCGGCCGTCTTAATTTGTCTTACCAGTGTGTTTTCTTCAAACTTCTTTGTATACAAGTATGCACGCCAGTTCTATTGTACGTGCACACGTAGCTCAGCTATGAACGTATGCACGCACGTCGCTGAAACATGCAACCGCCGGGTGCGCGTCTAAGTCCGGCTCAGGTAGCGTCCTCCTCGGCAGCAAGTATCAAAAGGAGCAAATTCTGCCACAAATGGCATTAATTCGCAATGGATATTATCCACACGCTGCCTGTACGAACTGCACTGCGTCGTTAGTGTCACATCTTCACTGAAGGTAACGCAACGTTGCGCAGCTGTCCTCTTCTTCATTGGTATTCATTTCTCCTCATCCAAGGCAGCTTCTCTGCAGGCGCCATTCTGAAGCGGTTCCACCGCATCTTTTCTAGCAATCATTCCAGAATGTTAGCCTGATTTGTTCTGGGAAAAATATCGGTCACCGCGTTGCTGCTACCACTTCCAAGTGATTAGGCAAATCTCTGGCGGAAAATTTCTCGCCGGTGGTCTCCAATGTTGTTGCTCTTCCTTCCCTCCGTCCCAGCTGAAGCATCTGTGCCAATATCATTGAAACGATGGCAGTTTTTACCAAGGTCCTTCCAACGTTGTTCTTGCCTTTATAACAATCGAGACATGGCAATTGCAACCTGTGCTCGCCCAATCGACTGTTATTTCTCCGGAGTTCTGACACATAGGAACCCGAAAGAGGGGGAAAAGGAGGGAGGGGACACAGAAAACCTAATAGAAATCCCGGTCGTAAACCGTAGTCCCCTTGATGCTTATTGGGGATTTGGAATGGTTTATGGTACGGCCAATCTTGGCCCCTGTGTACCTACGTACCTACCTAACCAGGAGGACATTACGGGTTCGCTCGAAAGATGGAACATGGATAGGGAAGAAAAGGAGGGTGAGGTCAATAGTCACTACAGCGAAAGACGCAAGTGGCGATTTCTTTATTTCATAAAAGTTACAATAGCGTTCTACGTGTAAGGTTAATGACTGAAGAAACTACATGCTTACCTGTTGGGGGCAGTATGCAGTACGTAGACATAAACTACACAAATCGATCACTCGTACAGCTGCGCAGACGTTTTGGAGTTGCAGCAGTCACAATAGATAGTCATATAACATACGTATACGGGGGATTCTGCTAACTGTAATATGCTACTACGGTAGTACGTATATTAGTCTTACTGGCAATACAGCGCGATAACAAAAAAAACGTCTACGGTACAGTTTGTGGAATACGGAATAAGGACTAAATACCGGGATGGTTGAGAATTTGCATGTGTGTATGAGAGAGAGTATCTGACAGTTTTCGTACGAGTTCGCCTCATTCCATTTCTTCCTCATCCTGGGGAATTGGTAAGAACGTTGAGGATAGCTCCTTGTTCTGCAATGTAGAGAGCAGAGAAAAAAGATGTAAGCACGGTGTTAACCCAATAAGCTGTAACGAGGGGCTGACTGGCCGCCATTTTAGACAAAACAGATATCGCGTTTCTGAGACAAAACACATATCGTGTATCACGTCGTACCTCTGGCTGGAAACGATAGGCGACGTGCGAGCCAATCAAGAAAGTGGCCGGCCGAGGAGGTCCCGTACGTGCAGTAGGGAACGGCCGGATATGCCACGCTGGTGTCTGCGCTACTGCATACGAAGAGGGACGGTCAAAAAGGCCACTTAAAGAAATTAGATCATTTCTTTCTCTGCGTTAGATTGGTCTCCATCACTGCCAGCGCCAATCGCTGATGGCGTCTGTCTGACCGCGCGTACGCTATCCAATCAGCACCAGTGGAGCACAGTACTGCGTGGCAGTGTCACGCACTGTGTCCCAGTCAGTGCCAGAATACGTGTGGATGTGACGCTATAGGTCATGAATTAGACATATATATATATATATATGCCGGCCCTACGCAGTGCTGCAATAGTGGGGGGAAAACGTCGGAGAGACGCGTGCGTGTTGTTGTAGCACGTGTGCCAGCCATTTCAAAGTATTCTTGTCCTGACACAACAGATTTTTCTCCCTCCAGCGTTTAAGAAAAGAAGGTGCGAGACGAATGCGAAGAAAATTCTCCTTTTCGGTGCTGGCTTCAGCCGTCTGTCAATCAGACTGGCGTTGACATTTCTTTCTCTTTCTTCCAGGGAACGAACAAGTGCTCTTGGGAGAGAATCCGGGCGGAAAAGTGATTGCCTGTTATTGCCTTCAGCGGGAAAGTCGTGTGTGAGAGAGAAGGCGAATGCATGCATGACAAACAACGTAGATTTCTGTTGTAGCTGCCCTATGAACTGCTGTCCCTCCCCTCTTTAACGCCCTCTCTCACTTCCATCTGCCGCCGCTGCGTGTGGGACGACGTGCACGGGGTGAGAGGAGGCATCATTATGCCACTTTAGCTGCTGCAGCAGCACCGACGACGTATCAATATGTATGTAAACGGACGACGCCGACTCACGCAGGAGGAGGTTTGAGTTATGGACGGACGCCAAAAGGGACAATGACGAGCGAGCAAGCGAACGACGCGTTCCAAACGCTCTCGGCGGCGGAAAAGGCGGCCAATAAGATTTGCGACGCTGTCATCTCCAAACAGCGGGACTGTCACATTATGCCTGACAAAGTCATCACAGCAGAAAACATCCACTTTTCTCCTCTCTCGCTTGGCCGGACGCACTCTCAAAGTGGACAGCACAGGACGTTTTCCCGGCTGGTATGGGTCAACAATGCGAGGAGAGACGTCGACGACGCTCAAGTATGCACACACGCACAGGCGCGCACACACACACACGCACACACACACACACACACACACACACACACACACGAGTACACAAGCGCGTGTTTGGGGACGATGGATGGATGGATGGATGGGTGGATGCAGGAGCGAACGTTGGGCAGAGAGAGCGGTAGTAACGACGACAATTAGCCTACGGCAGCGGCGGTGATTCTGCAGATGAAGGGACAACAGAGTCTTATCTCAGCTTGAAGAAATGGTTGTGGAATGCCGCCATATATCTGTCTGCCACCATGCACGAGAGTGAGAGAAGCATTTCGCTTGGACACACATCTTCAAAGTTCCTTATCTCGAGCTGTTGCTACTTATCCAATGACGATCATGCATTATGTCTCAACGTCTGTGCCAACAAAGCCTAGTATAATGCTGAGAAACACTCACCTCTGACGAATCTGACCGTTCTGTGACACCGCTGTCGTCGGCAGTGCAGCCGGACGATGACAGTCTCGTGTTCTTGGGCGACGAGTTGACGGAGTCCTCGTTAGGCTCCGATGAGGTAGAAGTCGCCGACGCAGTGGCCGTTGCACCTGCAGTTGGTGTTGGGGCAGAAGATGAGGAAGACACTGTGGCTGCAGCCGCCGCCGCCGCCGCCGCCGCCATGGCCGCCTGATGTTGCCCCATGATTGCAGCGAGTTGCCGTTGCTGTTGTTTACGGTGCTCCTCAAACTCCTTGACGCGACGATTGTAGGCCTCCACCTGCTCCCGCAGAACAGCGTCCTCCAGTTTGGCAGTCTCTTCATCAAACTCCAGACACCCCGCGCCATCCAAGCGTTCGAGATCAAGATAGCCTTTCCACCTGACACAGACTCCATTGAGGACAAATGGAGACCTTATGTAGACCTAGAAATGTAAGTGAGACGCCATGAGAGTCTACAATAAATACAGGTCAGTATAGTGTAGTATAAGAGATACTAAATTCTAGGAAACAGTGCGCAGCATGACAAACGACCCGGTCACTTCTTTCCATGACGTGTAAATCTCTTCAATCTCATGTCCGAAGCCCCTAAGCTTCATGCTCTGCTATTTCCAGGCCAGAGAAATTTAAAATCTCGTCCCTCTCCATTACGTAATGCGAGCTCGTATGAAATACGTGCTGCAGAGCAGAGTAATGCGCCTGGTGTGAGAGCACGCGAGAAAGGCATTACCGTAATTCCTCTTAAACCTTTAACGCACACGAAGAGCAGCGTGTAAGTAGGTAGCTGGTATTACTCAAGCATGTATTGGGGATAGGCAGGAAGGAAAAGAAGCACTAAGTGCATGGGGATGGACACTTCATTGCCAGTTAGCAGCAGTGACTGCGGAATGCGCTTAAAACTCTTTCTCTTCCTTTGGAGAAGGAGCTGTAAGTACCTAGAAGGGCACGCGCCTCTGTACTTGCGTGCGTGCGTGTGCGCGCGCGCCAGCTCGGCGATTAGTGTCTGAAGAAAAGGACCAAACACACTCTCAATCTTCGTCTTCTGCCAGAGTTTCTCACCAGCACAGTCCGGTAGCAAGAAAGAAGCGTTTCCTTAGTTGATGCTTAGCGGCAAATTTCTCTCGTTCGGTGCTTGCGTGCGTGCGTACGTGCGTGTGCGTGCCAGCTCTACTGCCAGACCACCCTAGAGACGGTTCCATTATTCAAAGGAATTTTCCTCCCACTTCCTCCCTCGTATGACAAATCGAGCGCCGTAAGGAAAACATCCGTGTCATGAATTGAAGGGATTTGCCGCTGCTGCTTCAAGACAAATTTGTCCCCAAACGACCATGGTTTGTAAGTAAATACAGTAGAATCTAGGAGTTCAATTCGCCCATTCTGGAGAAATCTCTCTCCGCCGCACGCCCTAGAGAAAGAAGGTTGGAGCTCCTCGGTCTGTTGCGTCGATCGTTGAAAGGAGGGGTGCGAGAGGGTAAGAGAGGGGGGGTGGTGGCAAAGTGAGAAATTGGGGATCGAAAAGCGAGTCAAACCACTCCAAACAGGTTGGGTTTGTGACAAATGGAAGGTGGGCGTGAAAAAGTTTTCAATAGGGGGAGCAGAGAAACGTGCATACTACGTACGTACAGTAAAGTTGGGGTCAAAAGTCTCCCAATGACTGGAAGAAAAAGTCAAGTTGGAATACTGCACTTGTTAGAACGTTGACAACACAGTAAGTAAATGTTGCAAGAACAGCTCTATCATTGATCACAACCGAATTGTTCTAGAGTCTAAAAACAACTTTGAGGCACCCTGTGTGCTCTTACATATGAAAATGAAATGGCGCAGGATCGTCGTGTTCATACACGACACACACCATCATTTCAGGGCCAATTTTTGTTTGTAAAAAGATGTGTCTTTTACAGCCTGAAATACAGTGTTTGCCTTCGGACATCTCCAGTTTTTAAACCTTAGCCAGGTAGGCCCAGCAAGTGCTAAGAATGTTCAAACTTCACTTTTCCTTCGAGCTGCACGAAGACTTCTGACCCCAACCGTACGTACGTATTTACAGCAAATGCTTCTGCTCGCGAGGAACTTTGTATTATTGAACTTATTGTATGTAGGCGGACCTTAAAACTTCCTTGGGCGCAGCAGCTGACAAAAGAAAATCTTTGCACGTATTCGATGTCACAGGTTTTCTCTGTTTCATATCCGGGCAGAGACGCTCTCTCCATGGTTGAGCTCGTCTGGTATGTGATGTTACGTGTTGGTCCAAATCTCTCGCAGTAGGAGAAAGAAAGTTACAGGACATAATGTTCGACAGTGTGAGTCACAAAAAGCCCGCTACCAATGTCGGTTGTTTGTTTTTTTCTCGCCCCAGCGCTACTAAGTGACTGATCAATTCTACCTATTACTTTCGTAGCTTGTCCTGCAAACGTCACAAAATATACAATGCTCGTAATGATACAATGTATCTCATTGCATCCAGTAGTACTGTTGTGCACTCGGAGAGATGGAAAAAGAGAGGGGAGAGAAAAGGAGCACGACCCAACCAAGCGGGATAAAATAGTCTGTTGTAAAACAAAGAGATACTTGTGCGATCAACCGTGCGGGCAGTGCTGCTGTCCGGGTACAACGCGCGCAAGTACAACACATGTACACATACGATGTGTCCACAGACAGCGGACGGCATCAGGATTATTATTATAAAACGGAGACACCCCGCTACGCCGAAGACGTGCACCGTTGCGCACTGCACTGCGCTGTTGTCCGGGACCACTCGAGTCTCGCTCGATCTTCTGCCCCACTGCTTACGGTACGCACGGTACGTACGGTACGTACGGTACTGCAGCGCCGCTGCCATATTGGGCACGCATGCGCCTTGCAGTGCAACATGATATCACTGGTACCGATGAGCGAGTGCCTACCTTTCCGGGCTCCTTCTCGAAATCGATTTGACGTCGTTCCGGTGGGTGGAAGGCGTGTGTGAAGGTATCGAAGGAAAGAACTAGATTGAAACCCGTACCGATAAATGCCTGCAAGAGAAGAAAAATCGTCAAACACCAACTGCCTCGTCACGGTGGCGGACGGCGTTCAAGTGGTGGCCGCCGCCGCCGCCGCCGTGTGTAAGTTTTAATCTCGAAAAAAGTCCTCCTTCTTCCAAATTAGGCTTGAGTTTGCCAACTCTTCAGCAATGAAAGTTTCCTCCCCCTCCTCCAGATTTCTTTCTTACCACTAGCGGGCTCCGTCTCACGGAGCGCAAAAAATGTAATTAAGAGGGGAAGCCCGATAAAAGGGCAGGAATTCTATTAGAGATCAGTATCGTCCTGGAGTCTCTTTTGGTTGAAAGGAAGACCCAACAACCATTGCTTCTTCTTGGGGAACGAACGAGGGGAGCTCGAGGGGGAAGCGAAAAGAAAGCGTTTAGAAAGTGTGTAAGAGGAAGCAACGGAAAGAGCGAGAATTGAGCTTTCATTGTTCCCGGAATGGGGGTAGGAAGAGAATGAAAGACGTGTTAGAATGCAGGAGGATGTTGCACACGATCTCACAGCCAGATTCTTCAGCTTAGGGGAAGAGATAACGCAGGCTGAGATCACAGCAGTAATTGTCTAGGAAACACAGGATGACTTTCGCCGATATCGGTGTTATTAGGTCAGCTGACAGAGAGAAAAACTCACAATTTCCGTGTGACCTTCGCGAAGCGACTGGATGAACTTGCTTTGGCGCTCGAGCGGAGGACGGTCGCGAAATGCCGTGTAGCGAATCTACGAGAGCAACTTGATCATCAATCTGCCACAAAGGCTGGCCTTGATCGGCCTTGTGTCAAAGACGTGAAAGAAGGACTTGCTTACCTCTCCCTCTCTGGAGTGCCGCTTCATGAGGTCGTCTGACTCGAATTTTTCCTTCTGATTCGGCACCACCCTCGGCATCCGGAAGAGAAACCGGGGCTTGGGAGTCTCATGTGGATGTGCGTGGGGGTGATGGTGGTGGTGCGCATGAGGGTGATGCGGCGGAAGGTGAGGATGGTGAGCTTGCAAGTGCTGGTGATAAAGCTGCTCGTGTGCTGACAAATGTGCGGCACTGGCCGAAGGCGGAGGCGCTCCCGGTGGGCCCGGCGGCGGGCCGAAACCGGGCAACAAGGTAGGTCCCAAGGGGACACCCCCTCGGTCCCGACCGCCGCCGCCGCCTGCGCCGCCGCTGCCGTCCGAAGCGGTGCCTGTGGCGACACCTTGTAGCATCCTCTTGTCCGTACTTCTACGTAGTTCGTATCATAGGTACGTAACGGTGCTTCACCTACGTGAGCTCTAATTAGCGGTCGCCTGCGGCGGCATCACTCAAAGGCGGGCTGCAAGGCAGGGGCTTCCTCGCTTTTCAGCCCTCCTGGAGGAGGAAGTGTTTTGCGGTCAACTGTGAGATAATGAAGCACGCAAGCGCAAACGCGCCAACACTCACACACACCTGGGAAGAGCAAGGGCACAAAAAAGCGGCTGCTACAGATGGAAGTGATGGCGTGCATGCGTCTCTCTCACCGTTTGCCTCCGCGATGCAGTTGGATTAATGTGGTGAAGTCTTTTGCCATCTGCCACTGGCTTCTTCTGCTCTGCTCTGCTCTCCTCAACGACGACGACGACGACGCCTTCGCCTTCGCCCTCCTCTCCTCCTCGTGTCCCCCCTCGCTGCATCCCCCCCCCCGGGTCGTGGCCAGAGTGGGTAGCCCAAACGATTATTCCTCCTTGGCCACGCTATCATCCGGTCGCGGTGGTGTGGGCATGTTAAACAGCCGGCGACGAGGGCAGAGGCGCCGGCGGTAGAGACGCCAACGACGGCGCCGGCGACAGAGACGGTGGCGTCGGAGGCGTCGCCACCGTCAACGTCGTCGTCGTCGTCGTCGGCGGCGGCGGCGGCGGTGGCGGTGGCGGCGCGCGCCGCCTCTGCCGCCGCCGACACCACCACGGACTGACTTTGAAAAGATGCTTTCGAAAGGCACCAGCGGGCCTGACGACGACGTTCGCGCCGTCGTCGTCCTCGCCAACGTCGTTTCCTCGCATGCTGCGGCCTGCCGCAGTCACCACCACGAAGAGGCAGGAAAGAAAGGAAGCGAGCGTCCGCAGCACTAACAGAGTGTGGGCGCGCGAGTGTGCGTGCGTGCGTGCGTGTGCGCACCAACTAAAGAGGAGAGTGGAGAGAGAGACTGCGGGCGCGCCTTTGGCCGAGAGAGTTCGGTTGGCGGTGAACCCAAAATGGGAAGGTCTTTTTTTCCGCCGCCGCCGCCGTCGCCGCCGCCGCCACCGCCACCGCCATCGCCACTGCCGACAGCTCTCTCTTTTCCGGCACCTCCGCCGATTCTCTCCGTGACGGCGGAGAAAGTGGCGAGAGCCAACGAGGGGATGGAGTGAGTGGCTTTCGCCAAGTACATAGGTGCATTCTCCATCTGTTTCTTTTCGAAATGCTTGCTTGTCCCCATTCCATCAGTTCTGTAGCAACATTTCTGGAGCTCGACTCCACAAACGTCGACCACGGACGTAGAAATATCTCCTGCAATCAATTCCAGTCCGTCTTATACGACGATGTCAAATTTGCTCGGAATTCCCCTAAAAGGCCGCCGCCGTCGCCGCCACCGCCATCACCGCCGCCGCCGACGATGTCGCGTTGTCTCATCCCCCACAGAATGCGTAAAGGAGGAGGCGAAGAGGGGCACATAAAAATTCCTGGCGGTGAAATTGCCCCATCTCCATATTCAACCCCCCCCCCTTTCCATACCCCGATGGCATCTCGGCCTCATTCATGAGTCAAGGAGGGTAGTAGGACAAATTGGGCCATTCATCGAAGTGTTTCAACCCGAGCAAAGAGAAAGAACCCTTGCAACTCGAAACACGTCAGCACCCGGTGGGAACAAATTTCTTCTCCACCTTGTCCGGGTGTGTCAATTTCCTTTTCTACAGCTCTCTACGTTTTCTTGGTCTCCCAATAACCGATTGCATTCTACCAGTAGCACTCGTAGTCGAACGGAGAGGATATGGACCTAATCATGCAAGACACTCTCGGCAGTTGGGAGTAGACGCTTCTCCCACAAAACATCTGTGTAAGTTACTTGCACTACGCACGGGCATGTTCCAGTGCGTCGTGCAGGAGTTGCTTGCGTGTGCGGCCGTCGCTATAACGTCAATTGGAAGACCATAAACGAATGGGAGCTGCTGCAGGCGCCGCTGTTGCAGCCGCCGTTGCTGTCGCTGTTGCTGCCGCTGTTGCTGCCGCTGTTGCTGCCGCTGTTGCTGCCGCTGTTGCTGCGCCGGCCGCTGGCACTGCCGCTGCCGCTCCTGCAGGAAGCCAGGGTTGTAAAAGACGGAGAAACGATTCCGATTGTGACAAAAACGATGAGGACTTGGAAATCGAAGCTGGGAGAATGAATGGAAGCCCGGTGACCAAACATGGAACTCAGATGCGCGTACGTCGGGATCGTCCAAATGATATGCCAAAGCTGTGCCAGCCGGCCAAGTCTTCTGACCTTTTCTTGCATACGTGTGGTACAGTGCAAAGACGGAGATCGCCTGCATGAAGATTTTGTTGTAGTAAAGAGGAAAAGTTATGGCACCCAATTCACTTTTCTCCTCTCTCTCTCTCCCTCTGCCGTCCGTCCGTTCGCCTTGGCTACAGTCATTTGGAACAGCCCTCGTCCTTTGTCAATGAATCCGTATTGGTCAAGTTTTTGGCTGCGCCTGAATCGACGCTATTGCCCACGTGCTGATTTACAACGCCTTCTTCCTCGTCCTCTGGGGCAGCCTCTTTGTTCACTCATTCTGAGCTTCGGGAGCTCCCCCTGAGGGCTGGCGCAAGAGCACACGAGCAAGAGATAAGAAGCGTCAGCCTGGGTTTTTTTTTAGGGGACCAGGACTCCACAGGTGGCCCTCTTAATTGAGATGTAACCTCTTTGGAAAGAAAAAGGTCTTCTGTGTTATCGAGATGGAAGATCGCCGCCAGCAGCCAAGAATCTGGGCAAGGATGAGGTGCAACAGCGTGTGCGCCTTGCGTGGAATATTTCGTTGTTTTGCTCCTTCTTTAATGACGTAACTGTTACTCCAGCATTTCGCTTGTATTGACTCTGGGGGGGCGAGCACATGCTCGACAGGAGAGGGATGGTGAGCTCGCAACAGACACGTCCTGTCGGTCTGCGCATACGTGCAGTAAGTAGTGAAGCGACACTTATGACTGGGCAACCTCGCTGCCTGCTCTTCTGGGAAGAGAACGCGGCCCCTTGCTGTGAAATTTGTTTGTTTCTGACTAAACGCTTTCCTCTCTTCATTCAAAGATGGCGATCATAAGAACAAGCGCTAAGAAAACATTCTCAGGGCAACAACTTTTTATGGCCGTCCGTCTCTTTCATCTCTATAAGATCAAGGGAAGATGAGAATATGAAGAAGAATGCGTTGCCGCATGCCATCTACAGCAAAGCACAATAAGATGTAGCCAGCCTGTAAAGTAACTTTGCTCGAGAGATCACACGATCAGTTCTAATATGATGCTCGTCCTTTCATCTACTCGTTGGTACGTACGTGTAGCCGAACAGCTCTGGGTTGCACACGCGGTCTTTTGGAAGCCCCCGGGTGTTGCAGGCTCTTGTGTGGAAATTAATTCAGGAGCTGAGGGCACCAACAACAGCAGCTTTCACTTAGCCAATCGTGTCCCTTTAATCCGGTGCTGCTAGTCTCTCATTGCTTTCTACAAGCCCAAGAACAGAGCTTCTAGTACTTGCGACCCATTGTTACCCCATTCCGCCATTCCTGGCTCACTCATCGCCTGCTCCCCCGACATAGTAGTAGTAGTAGTAGTAGTAGTATCATCGTCATTCCTTCTCTCTCTCAGAAAACGAGAGGCAGTATGAGCCAGAACGAAACCGCATTGACGGACCTGGCGTCCGAGTGCGCGTCTGAGCGCAGCGTAGGCATGTCTGGATGGAATTGACATTCCAGGCCGTCCGACAGTCCAGTTATGGCGGCCGCTTCATACGGTAATCGCACTACATCATCTCTTCACCCTCCCGCCCATTCCTCACCCCTTTCACGACGCCCCATTCATTTGTAGCTCAGCAGCGGCTCTCGGAGCCACTTTCATTTCGGGACCGCCTAGAGTGTGTCAAAGCTACATACTCAGCCTGGCGCCTGTCTTTGTTGCCTGGCCAGGGCTGTGGCAAGCAAGAAGCGTATCGTTCGCTCGTTGTTGCATGAGAGCGCTCTCCTTTCTTCTTTCTTTCTACTTCTTTAGTATTACAATAGTTGTACTACGTACGTACGTACAAAGTAGTGGCTTCTTCTCTCCGGCTTTTCGATCGCCTGCCGCTGCTGCTGCGTCGTGCTTTAAGCTTCGTTCGCCACATCCTGTGTGTGCGTGCGCGCTCTCTGGCTCTCCGCCGCCCTCTTTGCCCCCCTTCTCAGGCAGCCCGGGCTGCGGTTCTTGAGCTCCCACGTCGAAATCCACCCGTCTGTCGTCGCCGTCGTCACCGTCGCAGTCCTCCCAACAATACCTCTCCACTGTTTTCGCCAAAAACACAAGAAGAGAAGGAGAAATATCCAGCGAGCAGCATGAACGCCTTCGGCGGCATGTTCGCGGCCGCCGTGGGCTACCAGGACCCCTACCACCGCATGGCCGCTCTCCAGGACCCGTCCATGCACCACCATCACCATACCCACGTCGCTGCAGCCGCAGCTCATCACAACCACCACCATCACGGGTACAAGGTGCCCAGAGTGTACTTCAAAATTCCGAGGGTGCTGCCCTATAAAGAGCAGAAGGAAAAATTTGAGTCGGACGACTTTTTCAAGAAGTTGGCCAGAGAAGCAGAGGTAAGAGAAAGAGAGAGAGTTGCAATTAGTACAAAAATGAGCTGGACTTTCCTCGAAAGTTCATTGACTGCGTCTCTCCATAGCTTTGTTGCACTGGACGACTCATATTTGTACGAAACTTACTGTAGCCACTGCGAACTAGTTGTTATTCATCCACAACGTCATTGTTACCACCAGGTTCGATACACGGGATATCGAGACCGACCTCTCCACGAGCGCCAGGCCAAGTTCCAACAGGGCCTACGAGACGGTAACGTCGAAATTGTGAGTTCAAGTCGAGAAAGACCAGCTCTGGAATGAGTTCCCAAAGCCAATCCCGTGTGTGTTTTCGTTCCTGTCCGCAGTCTGTTATGTCAACGGGATTTGCCTTCTGTGTTATTTGGAGTGTTCACGAGATCGGCTACTTGGAACCGCACGCCATGACGAGAATGGATTTCAACAAAGAGAGGGGAAAGGTAAGGAGACTTGTGGGACTTTGATTTTAAACTTTTGACCACAAACTTTCTCGATAATCTTGCTGTCGCAGCCGAACTCCGAATGCCCTGGACAGTACGTGTGCGTGTGTGCATTGGTCCAACTTGTCCCCTGGTGTTTCTAATTTATTCATGTGTGTTCCATTTCCGGTACACCGTATAGTTAGGTTATTTACTCAAGTAGGATTGTCCGAAGTTAGAGCACACATACTGTATGTAGATAGACAGGGGAGAAAGGGGGCTCTCTTACTACTCAAGGTGAAAGAAGCGTGACTCCCCTTCTTTCCTTCGCTCTTGTCCCTCCCCTGTGATCATTATTTGACATGGTCGTCCTGCTCGATTAGCCGCTAAAATGACCCCCTCGTTGCCGACAATGACGGGATGAAAGCTGACGCACTTGTAGACAGAGTACTGTGCTGGCTGCACTGTACCGTGCTGTGGCGCACTGCACTGTGTACGGACTCTGTACAAAGAAAGTGATTCATTTGCATTTACAATCGTCTGCCCGCGAGAAGAAGAAGAAGCGTAACTATAGGTAGGCCAGGTATGATGGATAGCTTGTGTTGTTTCATTGTATGTATCGGAAATCAGCCAGCGTCGCCACTGACGAAAGAAACATCATCATCATTTTCGTCGGCGGGGTCGAGGTTTTCTACGGCGCCCCTAGTCTGCTGCGTAGCTTGTCCGGGGGCTTCTCCTACTGCCTCCAATGGATGGATGGATGGTTATTGCGGTGACTCTTGATTGCCTCTTGGCGTGCACCACTCTCAGTACGGCTATAACAACAGGCCGCCTACGCAATGTGAGCCAGAAAGAACATCCATCCGGATGTTGGAACTGAGAGACTCGGCCCAAGAGTCCACTTCGAGAGGACCGAGCAGGAACGTGTTGTCTGTCTTCTTATTCTTAGTCGCCAGTTAGTGCCTCTCTGCGCAGGCGCGTTCGATTTGATTTTCAACTAATCGCAATCTGTCTGAGTGCCGCCAGGCATGGCGCGCAGGTAGCAGACGGTCTCTGTCTCGTTCATCCTCTCCATGGTCCGAGCTGGGCGGGCGCTGAGAGTATTAATTTGACGATGACTGATCTGACTGCAATCGAACCTTGGCGTTGTTACGCCGCAGATGACACGTGCAAACGTTAAAGACGAGTGACGACCGTGCTGTGTTGAAAGCACTGGACTGCACGGAGACTTCAGCTGTGTACAGACCAATGTTTACAGCTCGCCATATTTTCATGCTTCAGCTGACTGACTTTTCTTATCTCTTCGCCAACAGTGTCGTATAAGTCAAATGCTAGAATACGTTCTTAACGTTGAGGAGAGCGAGAGAGTCAGCCTGTGCAGAGACATGAGGCAATTGGATGTGACATTTTGCACCCAATTTAATGGGCGAGATCACAACAGTGACTGCTCTCCCCTTCTTGCACATTCTGTGTCACTACGCATTTTGACGTGATCAAAGGTCTCTTTTCAAATCGTCAAAGGCTTCTTCACGCCTCCCTGATTGTAGCAGCCCAACAAAGTCCCCCCCCCCTCCGGTCTCTCCCCCTTCTTTTGCTTTTCCTTTGCTCTTGCCCTCGAGTTTATTCAAGTGCGATTTGAATTTTCATCCAATTGCCCTCATACTCGCTGCTCCTGCAGCTTTTCTACAACTGCTCGAATAACCCTTGACTTTTGTGCATAGCCTTTGTTGCTGCTGCGTGCACCGCACACACTAAACACCCTGGGTGAAGAAGTTCCAAAGAAAAAGACCCCGGAAAGTGAGGAACTGAGTGATGGATACGTCTGAATTGAGAAATCAAGCTCCTGCAGACAGACGTGAAGAAGCGGGGTGTCCACATTTTGTGCCTCGCACTGCAAGATGGGAAACCCTTCTATAGCACCTAATTCTAGAACTAATGAAGTCATTTGCTTCCACCGTTACGCAGGTGTTCCCTCTGCCCATTGAGTCTCATTAGTGCGCTTCCTCTTCTGCGCTAATGTGTCCAACTCTTTCCTCCTCCTTCACGTAATTTGCCCTCCCTCCACCCAGCTACTGTTGGCAAAAAAAGAAGAAGGAGCATAAAATGGAAGTGCAACTTTGCAACAGTTGTGCTGAACAATAGTGAATTTTGCACACACTTTGTATCAGTCAGACCTGCTGAATGGATGCGAAGCAACCAGCCAGCATCGATTCATTCATTTGGTGAGACGCAAAAAGGAGGAGAGGGTTATTTAGGGAACAATAAAACGCTAAAAATCTTTTACGATGTGTCCGGCATCATCATCAAGACCAGCGGCAGCAGCAGCAGCAACGACATCAACAGCGGCAGCGACGGCGGCAGCGTTGCATGCCTAATTTAGGAGGTGGCCATCTTGTGATGAAGTCGTGTGTGTGCGCAACTCATTCCTGGAGTCTCTGGCTGGGCTCGTTTTAATATTGTGGTTTTTCCTCCGAGAGACGACAGCCAACAGAAAAATATTGCTTCCTCATGACAGTGTAGTGCGGTGAATCAGGGGAAAACCTTGGGAGGAGCAATAAATAACTCATGGAGGAGCTATACTGCTGCTACCAGTATGGAGCAGGTAACGTTAAGTTAGTAAGACTTGTTCGCCACCATGGTGTGACTCCATATTCTGGCTTCTGATCAGTGCTCCTCCACACTGGGCGTTAGCATAGAGCTCTCCTTGTTCAAAGTGCACCAAATTTATTGCATCGTCTTCAGTCAAGGGCCTCACTAAAAGCCTTGGGTTGGGGGTTTCTTTTTTTGGGGGGGGGGGGGAATCATTTAGAATTGGCCCGTCTGAGGAGGCGGTTTCGCCGGACACACACAAGAGTCTCTTTGCCCGTCCTGGTCGCTCTGCTCTTCTCTCTACTCTGCCGAATGCTTTCAAGGACCATTAAAACAATTACGGAAGTCGTTTTCCATTCTGCCGCCACCGTCTGAGCTGAGATCGCAGTCGAAATTGCCGTCGTGCAGGTACATTACTGCTTTATGTACCTCGGTAAAGAGAAGAAAAAATGGAGTTTGTGGTACGTACGTAGATCTGCAGCTCGCCGAGGTGGAATAAGGAGGAAAAGGAAGCTCAGTAGGGGTGAGAAAAGCAACGCAGCGGCTAATTAGATGATTAAGCACTTCTTTACCGGGCTAATTGCTTCACCACACACAACGTGAGGCGAACGAGCTCAAGAAGAGGGGCAAAAAATGCAGAAAAAATCTTATCGCGATGACTTTTTGCTTTGCTCTCCTGTTATCACCACGTATGGGTCGTTGCAGGTCTATCTGGACGCTCCGCTGATTATAAACGGGCTCTGCGTGAGATGGAAGGGCTACATCAACCTGGAGAAGCTGGACGGAGTGGGTGGATTTAGATTCGACGAGGATTCTGCCAGGGTAATCAGCAATACGCCTAAGTTATTTTCTACATTCTATTCTCTCTTTGTCATGCAATGCAGATAGAAGATCTGACGATGCAACAGCAAGTGGAGAGCTACAAACTTGCTCTCCGTGATTGGGAGGACCAACAGCAACGTTACCGGTCGGCTCTGCAGGCGCGATCTTCAGCGGCGGCAGCGGCGGCGGCCGCCGCGGCCGCGGCCGCCGCGGCCGGCCAGGGTCAGCAACACGCCGCCGCTTCAGCACGGACGTGACTCTCCTGCTATGGTGAGGAGGAGGTGGGGGGGGGGGAAGCGATACCTTGTGTTACTCTCTCCATTATGTCCGGCACACAGCGGGATATCACTTTGCTGCTACGCTGGCGAGAACAGTTTTCTCGTCCGTTAAGAGAGAGGAAGGCTAGGTAGGAAAAAAGCCAAAGCACATATTGAAGTCAGCAAGCAGTTTTATGCTCCTTTCTTCCCTCTCCTCGACCGTGAGTGGCGGCATCGGCACCCCCGCTGCGCCGCCCCACGTCAACGGTGACTGACCGCTGATTTCGCCGTCAAGATTTTTCAATTCATTCAGAGCTGAGGTATTTTTGCGGAAAATGTGCTTTGCGCTGAGGACGAAAAAAAAAAGTATTTCTCCTGTTTTAAACAGCCCCCGTTGGGCAACGCCAAAGAGACTGCGCTGGCGGGGTCCGCGGCGTCCGCTGCGGCGTCCGCTGCGGCGGCGGCGGCGGCGGCGACGGCCGAGTCAATCCTTTACATATCTCTCCTTATCAATTGGCACGGCTGCAAGTGATTCAACTTTCCCTCTTAGGGAACTGAGAATCCGCGTGGTCGACTAAGTCTTCCTGGCAAGAGCGAGTGGGGAATGGAAGGAAGCGGGCGAGCAAGCGAAGCTATGAGGATAAGCTTTCATCTGATTCCTGTCGTGATAAAAGCCACCAGGGAAAGGCTATAGCAACTTCCTTTTCTTTTCTGAATTTGGGAAACTTTCCCCTCGCCCTCCTCTCTCACTATCCGCTTTCTTCGATCCGGACTTGCCTCTTCTTTTGCTTTCTTCCCCCTCTTCGTTTGTATTCCGAACTAATACTCGTGGGGTTAATGTCATGCAGAAACTGTTCTGCTCTCTGAGCTCGTGATACCAGAGGCTCAGAGCAACAAACCTGCTGTGCTGGGGACTCAGAGGAACAGGCCAAGATGCGCCAATTCTGTTGACAGCGAGTGCATCTATTGTTGCATTTTTGTCTTTGCCCGCAGGTTCCCTCTGTGTACGTGTGAACGAGCGAGCGCCAAGGTCGAGTGGATGCGAAGATGTCTGGACCCCTCCCCAGTTGTTGTACCCCGTGAAAGGAAGCTTTATATTTTGTTAATAATTCAATAACACAGTCAGAAATGTTGGAAACTCTTTCATGATAAGGAATCATTCGTGTCCCTACACTCGCCAGCGCAGAGACGCTCCACCCCAATGTATTTTGGGGCGCTATGAGGCAACGAGCGGGACGATATGGAATGAGGGGGGGGGGGGGGGGACGACGGAAGCCTACAGAAGCAGATGGAATAAATGAGGCGGACGAAGCTGCCGGAGCTGCTGCCGCTGCTGCTGGCGCTGCCGCCGACGCCCTCGTCCTCGTGGATCATCGTTGGAAAAAAAGATAAAACGGATGATATTGCCGTTATGGCTGGGGCTCCGGAGAGCCAAGCAGCAGCTTCGTCATGGTTCAGCCAATAAGGATTCGGGGTAACCATCGCAAATAAGGACTCTCTCTCGCCCTGCGCTGCTTTGACGGGCACCGCGCCGCTACTTTCACTGCGTGCGTGTTGGCGTGTTACTTGGGTAGCAGAAGAGAGCGTGTCTGAATTGATTAAATGACTGCACACGCAAAATGGAGGCCAGGAAATAGGGGTCGCAGCTCCGGCTCCGGCCACTGAGGTGGCCCACGCTAATCTAGCCAGGACCAAGTACTTGGTGGCGGAGAGAGAGCGAGAGGAAAATCACTCAATTGCGGAAGGCCAGAGGTTTCGGGGCTAACCAGAATATTGTTGTTGGCGGCAAATTGACTCCAAGTTTTGGCATTGCCAAAAAGAAAGCGCATAAAGCTGTCGAAAGTTTGTTGGGTTGTCTCTGCAGTGCGCGCACGTCCAAGCAGTGGCAGAAATGACCTCAAGTCCGTTGGAACAGCAGCATTGACGAGTGTCGGCATGCGGTGACCCCCATAGTCAATAACAACGGTCGCAAACTCTTATCGCCTCGCCATAAAGCACGTGCCCACCGAGGACTGCCCAATGCTAAGAAGAGAGAGATCTGGAGGAGGAAAAAAGTGCCCTCATTTAGCAAGAATTTAACGTCGCCATAAATAACCAGAGGACGCCGAGTCTCCAGTCGACTACAATGAAGACTAGCTGTATAAGTAGATATATCTGTTTGCACTACACATGTATACTCTCTTTGAGCTACCTGCATGTCTTGGGCTCCTGAGGAGCGTTCGCAGAGCAACCAGAGTGCGCACACAAGTGGCGCTGGCGTATATTACGTACGGACTACAGTGGCGTGCAGTTTCTAATTAAATTTCTCGGCTCTTGGCCCGAGAGACGACGACTCCCGGCAGATTGGAAAGCACAGGGGGAAGTGGAGGAGAGGAATTTTGGAAAGGAATGGAGGGGGAAGACGTCGACGACGAAGGAGGAGGCGCAGGCGAGCGAGCCAGCAAAGCTGCAATGAAAGCAAAGGCGCTAATTACAAAATTTCATCAAGGAGTCTTGGTTCTCTTCTGCTCGGGTCGTTTCCTCTTCTGCGCCGTACCTTCTAGTGCCTAATTACGCAAGATGTGCTCTCCTCCCTTCTTCCCTCCACTAGAAATAACCCTTTCGCTCATTAATAAAACGACATCTGCTATGTAAAGTTGTGCGCGCCGACTTTGCCGTACTGACTGTGATGTTTACGTGAAAAATAGCAGGACGTCGAAGGCTCTTGGCACCCCTGACCGGGGGGGGGGAGGAATAAAAAACATTGCCTCGAAAATTAAATGGGAAATGTGGCGTAGTTGGTTAAATGTGTACGAACGTAAACAACGCAAGCAATATGAGGGAGTGGCTCTCCACCCAGTTCTTTCTCACGTTCGCGCCGTTGATCGCAGTCGCCTGCTTGACGAAGAAATACCAAGAGAGACCCACGGGACTTCGACAAAGGTTGGAGAAATACTTGCGGGGCCAGAATCTTCCGAACAGACCTCCTGTGGCTAAAGTCGACAATTAGGCTTCCTGCTGCTGGACCAGACGGACGTGGGCCTTGGTTGGAGAGAAAAAAAAGAAAGTGATAACAAACGTCAACTACGTGCGTCAGGAGAGCTAGCTCGGCCACGGCGACTGTTCAGAGACACCAACATGTCGGACGAGGGGGAGTCCGTGTCCCAGCCACGTCGACATCACGACTGGGCATCCACTGAGTCAACTGTACAGTTCTCTCTCTCTCTCTTTGTGACAAGGTGACGGAAACATTCTCGTGAATATACAAACAACGCCCCAAATGACACTGTAATGTTTGTCTTTCATCGGCGCTTAATCCACAAATCAATCAGTCCCCCCACCCGGCCCATGTAGAGGATCGCTGTCAATGTGAATTTGCTGTAATTCTCCGAAAAAAAAGTCATTTTCCCATGACGTTGATAAGACTAATCTGATGCCCCGAGGCAGAGCCAAGGAGGGACCTGGAAACCAACTAACATTTTTGGGGTCTCCGTGGTCGTAGGAGCGGAAGGAGTGGAGCGGCGACGCGGCCACGCCGGACTTGCTCTGGCGGGTGGTGTCCGCGTCTACTGCGTTCATCTTAAGGAATCAATCGGAAAAGTTCATCGTAGAGATGGAGCTACGCATCGGCACGGCGTGCGAGGGCAGAATGGCCAGCAAGACAGTGGCCGGGACGTTTCTGCACACTTCCTCAGGTCTGCCTCCAACAAAAGCGTCATCTCTGCCTTCTCAATCAAAATTTGTTACAAAAATCGACACAATCGACGTGGGAAAGGCAATGGGGCGTCAAGAACTGAAGCAGCATTAAAAAAGAGAGAAAAGTGGACGACGACGACGCCGTGTCAAAAGACGCAGGGAAGTGGAAAAGAAAGCGAACGAGGCGAGCGAGTCCGCCAGAGCCAGCACCAGATCTGGCCTGACCTGGCCCGGCCTGGCCTGGACGGAGGCTTCCCCCCACTCGTTCGTTCGCTCGCTCGCTCGCTCGCTCGCTCCAGGTCAGCTTGTGTTCATTGGCGAAGTCCAATGGTGGCATGCGTACCTGTGTGTGTGTGTGTGTGTGTGTGCGTGTGTGTGTGTGCGTGTGTGTGTGCGTGTGTGCGTGTGTGTGTGTGTGCGTGTGTGTGTGCTCGAGCGAGCGCGCGCGCGCGTGTGTGCGTGTGACTGATCGCAAGCACGATCAAAGCTTGTGCGAATCGATTCTTTTTCTCATAAGATTGTTGCTTCCGAGTCGGTGAGAGCAGAGATGGTGAAATTTGAGACGTCCCTCAATGATTTCCTTTTTCGTCTTTTCCTCTCCAAAAGAGAAAGAAGCAAAGAATAGTTCTATACGTACTTCACATCGATCATCCTCGACCAAGGCTGGCAAAAGAGCCAATATAACTCAAAAAGATCTTGGGTGCTTGAGATGATCTTGGCGGAAATGGCACACGGACTGACATGACATGCAGCTGAGGTCAAAAGTTTGCGCAAGGTCACTACAACAGAGGTCATGACTGAATCTGCACTGCCCTTCGACCCTTATGAATGCCCCTTCACTTCTTGCTGGCCATGACTGAGGGCCACGGCAGGGACCTTCGTCGGGACGAACCTGTGCGTGTTCATGTGTGCGTACATTCGTATGTGGAATATGCTCAAATATCTGTGTAGGGTTGTTTCAATCCTCATCGGCGTCAAGAAGAACGTAACAACGTTGGGATTCATCCAAGCGTGTTGGATTGCAAGGGGGGGGGAGAACAGGAGAATCGGCAGCAGCTGCTTTTTTGTCAATTTGATGCGAGGATAGCGATCGGGAACGAGAGGAGGGGAGGGAGAACAATTTTCCAGTAGTGACAACAGCGCCGGAGAGACCCCGAGGGTCGACATTTTATTGGATTGTATGATTGGTGTGAAACAAGGACCGACCGGACTAACGACTACAATACTACTGTCACGTCATTCGATGCGCCGCCGATGGAGAAATCTGTGCCGGATTGAGAGATGCGTGTGTCAAAGGGTTGCAGACCCAGCAATTTATGTGCGCCGGTCATTTTGGGGACGTTCTCTGCTGCTCCACTGACGCGTGCACCAAGTGCATAAACGGGGCGGGCGTTTTGGCTCGTAACTCGCCCATTCTGGCGCGCCTGCCCAAAAGCGCACAGTTTTCAACCCGCCGGAATTATTGCCCAATTGATATCTCATCTGCCCCCGGAGCCGTGGTCACCGCACGCCGTAGTAGCGTCTTAATGTCTCCTAATGCGCGTGTGATTCTCTACGTGTACACAGACCACGGGTTGGGGATGGAGTTGGAGTCGCTGAGAGCATGGGAATCGCCCCATGATGTCACCAGCAGCGCACAAACTTTCAAGACTTGACCTGAGAGACGCGCTTTAAAGGTTCTCTCTCTCCTCCCCTCTCAGCGCAAAGTCACTTACTTGAACGTTTAACAAATGAGTTGTAAAGAGCGAGACAGAAGCAACGCTTGACAAACAGTCCAACCCCTTTTTCCGCCCCATTGAGGAACCCCCCCGAGATGTGTACCGTCTACATGAAGTGGGGAAGGGGGAAGGAAAGAGTTTACTACCAGGAGCCGCTACTGAAGGCAACAACAGCGGAGGAAGAAAAAAAGAATGGGCGAGCGAAAGATCATAAAAGTCATCGGGCTGCAAGACGTACACGAATGGCTTCTTGGAAGCTGCAGATAAGTCAGCAAGCGTGCGAGGACATGCACCAGTCCCAGCAGTTGCACGGGGAGTACCACATGTCGGCGTGCGTGTTGTTGCCGCCGCCACCGCCGCCGGTCATCGACGGGACCGGGGAAACGCGATCAGGTGGACGTCTCATTCATGAGTTTGGACTCCCTTTTTGCTCGCTCTTCCTTGGATGGCGCTGGCTGCGCGTGCACTGACCCATCCCATCCGTTCGCCATCCGCTCGTGCCCTAAACACCTTTGGTAGATAATCCGGACGCAATAAAACGTTAAAAATTCCTTGGTCGCCCGTTTAGGAGAGACTCGCGGCTTTGCTGATTGAGTTGCTAGCGTGACAGGTATATGACATGACAGAGCCCTGACAAAAAGGAGAAGTAGAAGGCCAACGGTGACTCTATGGTCAAGTTCCCCTCCTCGCTCTCTCTCCAGATCTTATTGTCGTTATCGCTCTCTCCTCCACTCTCTTCCATTATTCGGGAATATTGGCCCCCTTCGGAATGCACGTTAGTCAAACTGGAGTAGATAGACAGAATGGGACTTCTTCACTTCTTTCGGGTCGTACATTTCTTGTTGTACTCGCACATAAAGCACCGAGCAGAGCCCACTCGACCAAAATGGTTATCCCTCCTTTTTTATATCGACGTCACCGACGCCACTGTAGAAAAATGAACTTGGACGACTCCTTTATTCGAGTGAACCTAACGGTCAAGGCGTCGCTCGCTAGCCCCAAACTTTTCTTTGTGAACTATTCGGAAGAAGAAGAAGCATCGTTTGGCGAGCTTGGACATTCTTCTGGAGATTTCTCATTGACCACTGAGCCAAATGACCGCCTCTCGCTACACGCTATCAAGGCAGTTGATCAGAGGCCGCAGTAAATCATCAACATACTTTGCCAACAACTCTCACACGTTGGACACAAACACAGAGTGCACGGAGCAGGAGGCGCCGACCGAGCAGAAGCCGATCTGGAGCAAAGTTGAGGAAATGAATGGCAGCGAAGACGGAGAGGACGAATGAGAGCACTCAGATCGATCCCAGACGTTGTGCGACTGTGGACGTGAGACTCTTCTAAATCTTGCCAATGTCATCTGAATGGTGAGCAGTCAGCGCAGGTCTGGCACATCGAGTCACTTGCCAAAGGTGTGTGTGTGTGTGTGTGTGTGTGTGCACACGTATGAAAGTATGGAAGGTTGAGCGCACAAACGAACTTTGCTCTACCTCCTGCTTTAGGGCGAGCCAGGCAGGAGTTTTAAAACGTCTTCCTCTCTTTTCTCCTAAGTGAGCTGTGATAGATTTATTGGGGTAGAAACGAAATGTTGACTCAAAGCCGTCATACGGTCCTCACAGTTGGTGGTAGAGGTCAATTGATCGCTCTTTCTTCCGAAGAAAAGTTCCAGCCGGGTTGTAAACCTGACTGCGTAGCATCTCGCGGAGATAGATGGAGAAGATTATACCTCGTAATAGTTGTTGTCTATACCCAAGGCAGTCTTTTTGCCAAAATGCCCGGGTCATGCAACAAAGATCTCCTGCTCGACTATCTCCGACACTTAGCCACTCGAGAGGAGAAGGAAGAAGAGGGGAGGAGGGTCAAATTTCTTGTTTAAAAAGTTTAAAGAGCTGTTAGTGAAATCCTAAACGTCTTTTTTTTCCCAAAGAGATGCCGCGGAAGAAATTGTGCTTTCTCGCGCTCACATTTGCTGGAAGAAGGCAAGACAATATAGTGTGCGTACGCGGAGCAAACACGTAACGATCGCATTTCTGCCAGGCCAATCCCATGATTCTGGTGAGGAAAATGAGCTCTGCTGACAAGTGGGATCCGTTGGCACCCAGCAAGTGGCTTTCATATGGACAAGACACAACCTTTTCTTCCCTTCTACACACTTTGGCTGGTGTGCATGATTCACCGCAAAATTTAGACACATCAGCGAGGCAAGAGACAAACAAAGTCAGAGAGTGTGGGCAAAGTGAGTGTAGCAGATGGAGCGTCTGTGGACCAGGAAGAAGTGTAATCAGGTCCTCTCTCTACCCCCCTTCCCTTCTGATTTTTGCCGCCTTTAACACGCCAATAAAAGTCTTCCTACTTGCGGCAGTGCCTGCTCACGCCGACAAAGACTGTGTTTGTTGTTCTACAGAGGATACGGGAAGAGGAAGACCTGCGAAAACGCTGCCAGCCGCCTCCGCTTTCAAGAAGGAGGCCGCCTTCGCCGTCTGACGGGAGAATCACTGCTGCTCTAACTGATGAAGGAGGAAAATTGTTGAGGGTAGGATAGAGAAGAGCATTGCACACTCTCGAGTACGCCTGGGAACGCCACTCCGGCCGTAATAAAACGCCAATGCTTATACTGTACGTACAGCTCGACTTTGACTGTCCGGCGCTCTGGCGAGATGATGAGGGCGTCAGAGATGATTGCTCACTAGTCTGGAACTCCTTAAACTACGAACATGATGCAGCTGCAACGAAGAAAACGCGGCGTTACGTGCAAAAGTCGCACCACTCGTACGTGCATACGTAGTCGGCATCTGTGTGCAGTAGCAATGACTCCATTTACGTCCGGGTTTTGCTTCTTGAATATTCTGAGCAGGAGTCTTCTTCCACTGCACGTTCGAGATGGCTGTCAGATGCGGGAAAATAAATTGTCCTTGGCGTCGAGTGAGCAAGCAAAAAAAAGTCTCTTTGCATCATCCCGTTGACGCCTCCTGAATTCGCAGTGAGAAAAAGCGACCGTGGGGAATTTTTGTCTCTCTCTCTCTCTCTCTCTCTGCCTTTTCCCCACTTCTTCTTATTCCCCCTTCCCCTCGAGCCCACTGATCCGCGGAGGGAATCAAGTCGACAGCGATTCTTTTGTCATCCTTAATGGAGTCTGAGGATGGTTGTTGCAGTGAAAAGTGATCGATCTATTTAAGTATTTCTCCCATGTACCCGAACCAAGTGTAGTAGGCGAGAATCCACCCCCCTCAACGTCTCCATTCTCTTCGTCGTCGTCGGAGGTAGAGAAGAAAGTGATGTGGAGAAGCGACAAAACAGTTAGAAACACTCGCATTTTTTCGACCAGAGAGATTATAAACACAGTATGCGAGTGGCCATTAACTGATAGTCATCACACTGACTGGGACACACACACGGCGAGAGAGATTTGCAGTCCAGTCCGCTGGACCACCTGGTGGAAAATATTCCGACATAAAGCCAACAGAGATTAGCTTAATCAGTCGGAAAGAGAAAATTGCTCCGGTTTTGCATGCGAACGACCTGCAGGAGTAAGTCCGGCCGTAGTCGCTCTCGTCCACATTCCCCGTCACTCTACAGTAGGTATAGGCTACGCCTACTTCGTTCTGTGCATTACGTCTGCGTCGCTTGGCTCAAGGCTGCTGTGGATTCACATTCTTATGTTTGACGTATGACATCTCTAGTACCGATTCCTGACCCTTCATAGACGACGACATGTAGTACGTTGCGCTGGAGATGCATATCGAGCTGGCTCGAAGCTCTGAAGCCCCAAGATGTATCCTACGCACGTCAGTAGGACCAGAATTGACACAGCTCGAGGCTAGAAGGCGGGGATCGCGAGCCCCAAGAAGGGTGCATGAGTTATCACAATTTCCGCTCACATTTGTATGCACAGAAGTGCACGCACTGGCTTTTCCGCGCGTTCTTTTGTCCTCATGCAAAATGGACCTGATCGTAGGACCCACAGTACTACGACGTTGTTGTGCACGTAGGTAGCGCGGCGGTACTGCCACGTGCGGTATAAATGTACATCCTACGCTACTCAGAGTCGTAGAACGACTATGAGTCTACTTCAGATAAAGGGTGCGTAAGCGAAAACGTCCACGGGCTGGCTTGACGTTCATCGTGCTAAATGACATTCTTCGTACTCGTCTTCGCTGCACCGTACAGAAAAAAAAGTGCAGTCTGTACTTGAAGGGAACAAAAGTCAGCTAACCAGTTTCCTGCATCAAGTTCACTACTGTACTGGATGTCAGTCATAGGGGACTGATGTTTATATTGAGACCGTAGAGCAGAGCTTACCCAATGATCAGTTACAGTCAGTACAGGACGCACGCTCTGTCATAACGCTAGCTGACTTCTTGGCCTTCATGTCTGATATTTGCTGCACATCTCTAGTACGAGGTCGTTGGGTACGCTCCACAAGTCCAAGAGCGGTCCCCACTGTACTGCACGTACTGTACGTACAGTCCACATACGTCACTCGAGACGTGCTGCATGCGTGTAGCTGTTCCTCATGCGAGCATTGTGATGAGAGCGAAATTTCGCCACGACGACGGGCTTGCCTCATCTTTTTCCCAATATCTTTTTTGTATCCCTTCAAATCGGATTATTACTAGGAGCCAGGAAACCAATCCGGGCCACGTGCCGCGGGAAAATTAGTTTCTCCTGTAAAAAGGAAGTTCCGGGGGGCTCTCGTACGTGTGCGCGTGCGTGTGTGCGCACAAGATGCCTGGGGGCAAAAGGATATTAACAATAGAACAAGGTAACTAAATACCGGTGCACCATTTCCACTTTCTGTAACCGAGCTGAGCAAATATAATAAGCAGTGCGCATGTGTGCTCAGCATTTTGACAAGGCAAGCAAAGCAAGGCTGGGCAAGGCTGGGCAAGGCCGGGCAAGGCTGGGCAGCGGGTGGATGAAGAAGTTATTCTGCCAGCTCACGCACGCGCGTCTACGTGCTTGGCGACTTTTTTCCTTTGCTTCCCCATTGTCTGCTCGTACAAGACAAGTTCTTTCCCTGGCGAAAGACTAAGGGTCCCCGAGGGAGACACCGCTCCCCAAGACAGTAATAATTCACTTGATGAGAACATTCCACAGCAGCCTCGAAAAGAAAAGATCTTCTGGTAGCGAGAGTTCTGTACTTGCATCGGAGGGTAACTTGGCAGCGCTGTACTTAGTCAGACTGCGCTGGAGACCGGGAGACCAAGACCCCCTCTGGCCTTTCTCTTTCCGGATGAAGAGAAAGGGCGGAAAGTTTCCTCATTCTCTTTACTTTATTAGCAAGTGACACATGGAGGGAAGAAGAAAGCGTCGTTTTGAACACTGCTTTTGCGTCTCCACGATTTCTCCGGCAAAGCCTTGACAGTTGCGGTTTTTTCCTTCCTCTTCACTTCACTCCCACCCTTGTTCGGCTTAAGTTTCTCTTTTCCCCTACTAATGCTCGGGGAGGGGGGAGGGGGAAGGGATCTGGGACAAGAGAGGTAAAAGCTCTCTTTCTACACATTTCAAACAATCTTTTCCCGCCGTCGAGGAGACAGAACGGACGCACGGAGGAGAGCAGCATCCTCGAGAAGTTTTAAGACCAGGGGAAGTTGTGGTTTTTCCGGGTTGCTGCCACTCAACCTTCGACCAAAGTGGTACAAATTTCTTCGTCTTCGTCCCAGTTAAACTGCCACCATGTGCGAGACGATTTAAATCCTGGATCTATTCCGGCCATCATCACATCGTCCGCCTCATCATTATGCAAATCGCAAATTCCATTCCCTCCTCCCGGGCCACGTTGTGCACGCAGGAGCCGTATGAGCTGAACTCGTCGTCCTCCCATTTCATGCCAAATTGTCATCACCTGACACCTCAATTTTCGCTCGCCGGCGTCCACGGATCGAGTGAATGAAATCAATAAGGGAGACGATTCGATCTGGAAGTCGTCGACACTCTGTTCTTTGGATGTACGTTCAGTATTGAGTGAGAGCAGCTGACAGAGAGAGAGAGGATCATCGTACGTCTGTCTGTCTGTCTGTCTATGTTTGCCAACAACAACTGCTGCCTCAGATCCATCGTCGATCCCTTCGTGTCTCGCCAAATATGCCACTCAGACAGTCTCCTGCAATAATTCCATAATCTCGTTTGCTCCGTGAAAAAAAATAAAGGATCACTTCATTACAACGTATGGACAATCACAATATGAGACAGCAGTGAAGTGGTGGGTGGAAGGTCACGCTGCCTTCCGAGGACGCAAACGCTTTTCTTCACATTGTTCGACACATCACGTTGCTTGTTCGTTCATATGCTCAAATGTAAGCACTGCTCTGCTTGAATGCTCTCCCTCAAAAACGCTGTTTTCAAATAAACTGCTGTGCCCCTGCTACAGCAGTTGAAGGGGGGAGGTGGAGTTGGCCAACACACGCTCAGCACCCAAATACAGATCCATTAACCTTCCAAAGTAGTGCCCATAATGGTGTGTTGTTGCCTAAGCCCATCGAGCAGCAGCAGCAGCAGCAGCAGCAGCAGCAACAGCAACAGCAGCAACAGCAGCAGCAGCAACAACAACAGCAGCAGCACCCCGACGAGATCGGAGCTACTGATCTTAGGGCAGCAGCAAGAGGAGAAAAAGAATTGTTCTGGGTAAGCCCGTTCCTCTCGGTGTAAGTGAGTGAGAGAGAAGAATCTATTCATTGGCCAATTGTCCTGTTTTGACACGGGATAATCCCTTTTATTCCCTGATCTTCCACAGAGGTGCTGCGATCTTTATTGCCTGCCTCATCCCTTTTCCACTGGTGCTGCTGTTACACCGGAGCACAGAATTCGTTACCCAGGGGTGGAAAAACAGGCCAATTCTTCATAAAAGGGAGATAGCGAACACTTGAAATCCCCGGGTACAGTAACAACGGAGCAGAATCCTTTTTTTCCCCTACTTTCCAAGTCACTGGTGTCTTCTTCATTTTCTTCTTCCATAGAAACGGACCTCTTACTCTGTCTCTCCCCACCCACCTACTGTTTCTCCCCCGCAGTCGAACCCAAACAGCTCAACAAATACGTCACAAAAAAAGTTTTGCCATCCGCTTGACTAATGAAGTGGGATTTGAAGAAGTTGACCGCAGGAAGCAGCATGAATTAGCAGGACAACAAAGTCGGTGGGAAGTCGGGGATTAAGATCACCTGGATCCCCTGGGTGGTTGGGTGGGTACGTAGCTGTGACTGAGAGGGTGCAATAAATGTCGAGATATGTTTTGCTACTACTATGGATCTGAGGGAAAGTTAACCTGTTTTCACTTCCATTGTTCAACTTGGCAGGGAAGAAAGCCAATCAAAAAGCAGCTACACTGTCCACGTACTCATATTAAATTCGTCGTAGTGAAAGCAAGAGGAAGAAAGCACACACACACACATACACACAGAGAGAGAGAGAGAGAGACTGCATCATATTTGTTTGACACTTGCCATCTGTTCCCCTCCCCTCGATCTACAGTTTATCTCAGGAATCATTAGCCCAGATTAAAGAACGTCGTCGTCGCCGCCGTCGTCGTCGTCGCCGTCGCCTCCGCCACCGTCGTTGTCGACCTCTCTCGCTCTCTGCGTTTTTTTTTTATATCGCACCAGCCGTTGCTGATTGTTTTACAATTGCCTCTAGCTCTCTCCACCCCAGCCTCAGATGGCGGCGCCATTTGCCACGCTCCCAATTGACTAACTGACTCTAATTTGCGCAAAAAAGCTTTCTCGATCGAAGCTGTCGCCACTCTTTTCTTCCCCAGCAGACCGTGCAGTGCGTACTTCATGGGCTCCCTCCACTTCCGTACGTAGTGGAAGCATGCGTATTCTTCTCATTGCTGATGCAATTATTCGATCCGGTAATTTGAAAACTTGCCCATTTGATACATTCCGTGCGTTCGACTTATTTTTCCGTCACACCCAACGAAATCTCGCCATATGTGTAAAAAATGTCGCAAAACTGTGCCGCACGTCTAAGAGGGAGAGAAGCAGGGGGAGTTCCCACTCCCTCTGACCTTTACTGCCCATGTTCTGCACGACGAGGAACTTGTCGAACGCGTCTGCCTATGTACGAGGTGTACGAGTACGGGTGCGTGCGTGCTCATCCATCTATGCAGAGTGAATACATTTGCTCACACATGGAAGAACCTCAATGCACAGTGGGTTCGTGCCGTGTCTCAGCGCAGAGGAGCAAAGGGTTCGATTTAACAAGCTCGGAGGGATTGCCAGACGGACTTGGGGTGTGCTGCGTTGCTGCGGACACGACGAGGGCTGCCAATCACGTGAAGAGAGTGCAAGGACAGAACGTTTCTTGGAAAGTGGATGAGAGAAGCAATCGTCATCGTATCAGGAACAACCTGAGCCGCGGCCACTCGTGGCAACGCTGGTGACTCAATAGAATACGATTTTAGCTCCAGCTCTCGGCTGCAGGCGAGAACTCCATATTCAGTCACGCTTAATTTGAGCAGGGGAAAGCAATTAATCGCAGCTGGGCGTAGAAGGGAGAAGAGAGAGAGAGAGAAAAAAAATGCTCGATTTCATCTTCTATTCACCAATCTTTTCTCGATTAAGAGTAGAGATTGAAAAATTTGGAACATTGTAATTGAAAAGCTATCACTGGCAAGTCTTGGTCGTGACACAATAGCTTCAGTTTTTTTGACATTGTCCTGGTTTCAAGCTTTATGAACTGCATGCACTCCCCTCTTTCACCCCGATGGTTCGAAAATGACCTTGTCAAACTGAACTGTCGACTTAATCCTCTCTTTGAGACTCGACACTCTAGATGACATTGAATGGGCATGGGAATCAAAAACCATTGCATCAAAATGTTGACCTTATCTGGGCCAATCTTTTTGACGTGGCGAATGCTGTTCTCCCTCTCAAACATAGAAACCAATGGGTGACAACACCTGCAGACCTGGTGTGAGTTTCAACATCTTTATTTTCTGTTGCTCGAGTGACGGAGACAGCTCAGATTCAAGTAGCAAACTGTAAAGACACTTGCTCCTTTAGGGGGTGTTGGACAGCAGTACAAATGATGCGTGACGATGGCATAAAATCCATCTTCCTCATTCATAACTAATGGCGACCAAGGCCAACACCTACGACAGTTCCAAGGTGAGTAAAGACCGCTACTTCCGCCATGAAAGACTTTAAAACAGGGGTAGAATAGTAGGACATAACTCTCTTTTATGAAGATTGAGTGCAGTCCAGTGGATAGGAAAGTCGGGCAGGGGGGGAATCAACGAGGGAAAATCATCCCGGAAAAAAGAGAGATCAGAAGCTTTTAAACAGTGATATGGGTGACAATGGCAGAATCACCCTGTTGCCAGGTCTTCTTCACCGTCATGACTTGTCCCATCTCGAGTGAAGGTGCAGCGAGAACACGTAGGATGCCTCATTCTCCCTTCGTGGCCGACGTCCTTGCCGACCATGATGGGGCAGCTCAGTCCAACCTTGACATTCAGTAAGCATTTGGTGGGTGTCATGTCATGATACGTTACAGCCCGGTTGTCTGTCCATGTCCCCGTATGACTTGCACGGCTACGTCCGCGTATGTGTGCAGCATCGCTTTATCCGATACGCTTGGTATCTTCTCCTCGGCAAGTGCAGCATTAGCAAAGTCAAGGGATAACGAGAGAGACCCCAGCTGTGACTTTTCAAACGTGAACTCATGTGCGATGCTGAAAGGGGACTCAAATTGAGAGAAAAATGGTCCGCCATTGTCACTCTCTCTCTGGGCGAGAATCGATCCCTGACGCTCCTGGTGCTACTGGTGGAAAAAAGAGCTATTACTTTGACATCTTATTTCCCGCAGATGATGCGGATTCCCCAGGCTTTGTTTTCCTTTGTCACACGAACTATACATATACGTATATACACTTTGGGTAATTAGAGAATTGGGTTTGCGACGTACGCTGGAGACAATGGGGGCGTGAAGCAGACGACGGATTGAGCCGGCTGGTGAAAAATGGCCAATCCGGGTGCGCCGGCGGCAAATCCAACGGAGTAAACGCATGCGCTCGCACACAATCCGTCTCGCCTCCGCAACAAAACATGAGACTTTGTCGCTAATGACTGGTTAAACAATGCCTGGGTGGTTGCAGTGAATGATGGTATCGACGAAATCGTGACCTCTTTTTACAAACAGAACCCTCATTTGACAAGTCATGCTTCTCACATTAGCTGCGTTTCCTCCCCAACGGTAGGGGCATTTATAAAGCCTCTTTGTGATTGTTATTGCCTTGGCGCAAAAGAGCACACACATATGCAGCACACTTGTATGCTCACAGCCTCATACATGTATGCAGTACGTAACCCATGAAGCACCAGACAGTGCGTGATATCATAGAACACCCAAAGAAAACGGAAACGAGCAGACCAACACTCTTTTGGTAAAAATACCCATTGCGAACCGCTTTCAGGGCAGGGTAGAAAGAAAGAAAGAAAGAAAGAAGAGAAGTCTTTGAAAGACCATTTCCTTCTTCCTCACTTGCTATTTTTCATCCCCCAATATTGCCTCCGTCCTCCTCCTTTTGGGGTGGAGATAGGAATTTTGATTCCAGTTAGCCAAGACCAGCAGCAGCCTCCATTACGTTTTGTTCGGCTGTCAGTGTGGCCGGTGATTTTCGAGGTGGAAATGTTTTCAAACTTGGTGACAGCGGCCAGAGAGAGAGTTTTTGAGCCTTCCTCTCTCCCTCACCCCGAAACCATACATCATCTATCATGTTCGTTTGTATGGGGAAGATCATGCTACTCTGCACTGGCGTCGCACGCAATGTATTAAGGCAGCAGTGGGTGCTGAGGCGGCGTGACGTTGATGAAGCAGCAGCCAAACTCTGTATTCTTTCTAACCTCCTTAACCCTCAGAAGTGTTAGCCTGTATCCCAGTAATGTAGTTGTTGAGCGGTACTGAACTTTTTCTCCAGCGTAGCAAGTTCCCGAACACCCAATAAATCGTTCACATTCTTTCTGCCTCCCCCCAAAACGATTGCAGAGAGTCAGAGGCGTCCTCTGGGCTCTGCTTGGCTGTCATACAACCTCTTGTCGACGGCCCATTCAACCAGCGAGAGAGAGACATCAATATGAGAGCGAGAAGAAAAGAGACGGCGGCGACAATTCAAATCTGCAGCAGCTTTGCCCCCGTCTGCATGCCTGCGCCACCGTCACGGTCTGTGTACGCCAGGAGCTCGGCCACGGTGAAAGGCCACTTTGTTCGCTCCTCCTCTCAATGGATGAAAGACCGGTAGGATTCTTCTGTCCGGGAGTCAAGTAGTCGACAGCAGCTGAAGAGGCTTCTTTTCATTTGACCCGGTGTCTTGCGGCCGTGCACGGGCATTATGCACACTCATTGTCGCGGTAAACAGCGGAAAATGCGCCGTGCCCGCATTCCAGACCAGCCCGCTGCTGCCACCTTAGACCTGGTGGGATCAGAAATAACTCTGTTTGGAGGTTGGTTTCCAGATGCGCCCATAGGGGATAGACTCAAAATAACCCTGAATACAGCTGAACTCTTGGTGCGACACGACGACGGTTCTTATTGACTGCACGAGGCAGCGGCCGGAACAGCGCGGTGCAGGCAGTTCTGACAGTAACAGCACGACACTCGAGCCTGAGGTGTGGCGGAATCTCCAGGAGGAAATCGGCAGCAAGACTCCACTGACTCCCTCAGAGTGTCGCACACACTCACACACCGCTGAGGTCGAAAATGTACCCCCAGTTGGAACGTCCGCAGTTCGAATCCGACCACTTGCACACGTATGGCTTAAGCTCGCGTCTGTCGGCACGATCGAGACGTGAAACTTCAAATCCGGATTAGTGCATTCAAATTAAATGAGCACGCACGCTCAGAGCTGCCGGCTACTCCACTCCAGTTCCACTCCCCTATAGCTTTCTTCTACAGTACAGTGGTAGCAGTTGGATCCCCACCCCACCCCTAAAAGGAAGAGGCATATGGCAGATTGGTTTGCTAGCTGCTTCCATAATTGAGTCGTCAACATGTTTAGACACTGATTCGGGAAAAAGAGCATCCGCCAAAGTGTTGCGAGAAAGGAACGGCTGTAGAGCGAGCAGAGAACAACTGCACTGCTCTCTATGTGCTCTTCGACACGTTGCTGCGATGACAGCATATCTGGACCGCGATGTTGACAGATGCAATCAAAAGAGTTATCAGCAGGGAGAAATCAAACAGTGATATCGCACCTACCTAGTTAGTTAAAAGTTCAGCGGCGTCATGTCACGTCGCAGCCAGCGAGCGAGTGTTGCACTCCACACGGGGGGATCTGGACAGATTCGACAAGTGAAAGCATATCGATGGATCCTGATACTAGGATGCGAGCCAGATTTACATGTACTATACGCATATGTATGTAAGCCGGACCCTTTCTGCACGGTTGGCTCTGCGAAACAAGCATATCAAAAGGAGCTTGCATTGAACGAGAGCAACAGCAGTAGCAAGTTCTCTCCCCCCCTCCCTCCCTCCGGGTGTGTGGCTCCCATTTATATATTTCAGCGATTTACATCGCAAATTAGCATACATTGCGATCATTTCTTTTACATATACATACGGTACAGTCCGTGCTGGGACTATTGCTGCATTTGCCCATGTAATGGCCAAACTTTACCCGATGTTGAGCGAGCTTCACCACCACTGCCCCTTCACGGCTTAACGGGCTCGAAGTTTGCTTGGGCGCATGCGACGTTTGGATCAGAAGGAAAGAGTTAACATGATGATTAATGTCATCAATCCTGTGACCCTTTATGTACGCGTGCGTGCGTGCCAGCCTGCGGGCCCGCGCGCACGGGCGCATGTGTCGTTACTTATGATTAGTATCGTGCATCAGCAGCCATTTTTGTATACACCATTGTCGCGCGTCCGTGTGATTTCACACATGCACGGTCGATATCAGAACGCAAACTCATTTTCTGCAGTGGTTTCTCCGCCGGAGCGATAATCCCCGGCCGAGAGCAAACAGAGGAGGCAGGCACACTTCCACATTGAGATATCAAAACAGATTTACGTCGCTTTTAGCGCCGATTAAACCGTGATAAGTGAGGCAGAGAAGGATTGATCTGCAACTGGGGAAGAGGGGGGGAAGACGGTATGCAGATACACAGTACGTGCGTGTGTACACAGAAGTCGGTGTACTGACACACTGGATACAAACAGCCAAAGAGTCCATGCACATACTGTGCAGTACGCGGTTACAGTTGAGGTTGGTGTTGCGTCTAGCCACGTTGTGGTGGTCGGTGGGCGCCGCCTCCGTGTGTCACACGCGGGGTGGGGGGAAGAGGCCTGATTTCCCTCGCCTGTCGTCGACCTTCAATTTCTTCTTGTCCACCAACAAAGGAGGCATTTGCGTGAAATTCTCGGTCTGCCGAATTATTCGCCATTCGCGTGTCACTCAATCGCACTTTCTCTTTTTTACAACTGCCGCTTGCATGACTGAAGGCATTTTTCCCTTCTTTTACCAAAACGACTCGGTTGTCAATGCAAGCAATGGAATGCGATTCTCCGGCGCCATCAACGGTGATGTGAAGATGACCGAAAACCGTACAAGCTCGTACGGTTTTTTTTTTCTTTCCCTGGCGAGTATCAAGCTGAGGGACGAACGAGGTCCAAGAGTTAAGCTGTGAAGTGCACGTCACTGCTCGTCCTAATTGAGAGTCGATGTAGTCGCATTAACAGCTGTAGGCATGCGCGCAATCCTCCAGCAATTATAGGTGTTGCTATTGCTGCTGTGAGTAGCCGTGGGCAATCGAGCACACATGAGGGCGATCCCCGCTACCTGGGCCAGCTTGTAAAAGACCAATAAATGATTGAGAAAACAAAAGAACAGCTCTCGATGATGTGATCGAGACTGAATGCAATCCGTGTGAGTGTGTGTAGAATGCTAGCGAGCTTTATGACGGCCATTGAGATTCCCACTCCTGCTCCTTTGACAGTGATTCGCTAAAGAGTGACGTGACTGGTGTAGTTAGTACCTAAGGCATTGATCAAGTTCCGACTTCTTCCCTTTGGGTTGACAGCCCAGCACAATTTATTCATGGCGAAACTCTTGGCATAAAATTCCCTTTGATTCTTCCATTCTCTGCCTCAGTAGCATGCACTGCACATGCGAAACTTGCAGGCCAGCAGAACGGGTGTATGAAACGGACACAAAGGACTTCTCCCGTTAGACTTGCTCATGCGTGTGTGCGTGCGTGTCCCTTCATTCGTCCTCCTGTGTGGCCACATCGGAGCCCATATTTCCATGCATCGTACGGCAGAGAACGAGGGGTCTGCAGGGCTCTTTTGATCCTCGCCTTTCATAAAGCCTGCATTGTTCTCCCCCTTGCAGAAGGCGGCGGCGGTGTCGGCGGCGTGCTTAGCGGAAAGGCGGTTCCCCAAAACTCTCCTCGTTCTGGTCGCGACTTTCCGACCAACCCTGGTTTCTAAAGCAGAGAACAGAGAGAGAACGAGACAGGAAAAAAGCGCCGGTGCCGCCGAGGACGAGGACGAGGACGAGGGGCGACCGGCGAGAGGCGAGAGTCGACAGGCGGGAGACCAAGGACGGTGGAGCGAGCGCGCTCCTTCTCTTTGCTCTCCGGCTCGGCAAGGCTGATTTCTCTCTCTTGGCAATGATGCTTGTGGGTCGTTCGGTGGCCGGCGAAGCAGTGGGTTGTGGCCGCTGCGGAGCCCACACCGAAGACCGCGACGGCGGTTGCCGTCGCCGTCGTCGACGCAGTCGCCGTTGCCGTCGACGCCGCACTCCGTTGCCCCTGCCGTTGTCGCTGCCGCCGCCGCATCCGCCACCGCCGTCGCCGTCGCCGTCGCCATCGTCGTCGTCGTCGTCGTCGCCGTCGTCGCCACCGCCGCTGCTGCCGCCGCTGGGAGGGAGGAAGGGAGGGAGGGAGGGAGGGGACGGCAAAATCCGCCGAATAGCCCACTCCCATTCGCGGGCGTCCGCAAGAGCTATGGCGGCGGCGGCGGCGAAAACGCGCCGCAGCATACATGATGGGTATGGCCACGGCGAATAATCAGTCGGTTGCATGGGTACCCGCGCCGGCCGCAAAAGCGACGACGGCGACAGATTTCGGAGGTTGTCCCGAGAGTCTCGCGGCGGAGACAGCAGGCAGCAGCCATCTCAATTGCGGTCAGAATTTAATGAGAGACCAACAGTGGAGGAAACCGCAGAGTGAACTATAGGAATTGTTGTATGTGTGAATTGAGGAACTGTTGTGGGCACCGGACATATCACCATGCTGCAGAGTCCCACGTCAGGGACTCCCGGGGGCGTCAATCCGGGCGGTGCTTCAGCGGCTCCCGGAGGCGGTCACGGTCTCGTGAGTGCGGGTCTCGGCGCCGGTCCAATTCTACCACCGGGTCACTTTGGCACCTCACCGCCGGGTGCCACGCACTTGCCGCCGTCATCTCATGAGGCCGCCGCCCTCTATGCCGCCGCTGCCACCGCCGCTCACCACCATCACCAGCAGACTCACCTGCCCCATCATCTCCATCACGGCCAAGTTCCACCAGTGGAGCCTCCCAAGCCGAGGTTCTTGTTCAGGATGCCGCGGGTAGTGCCAAATCAGAAAGAAAAGTTTGAGTCAGACGATCTCATGAAGAGACACTCTCGCGAAGGAGAGGTGAGTCGGCACTTGCTTTGATCCCCGCTGGTACTTGCCCAGGCAGTTTGTGCTACAAGGGATACTTTCCATTGTCTGAGATCAAAACTCGAAACTGCCATAGCAGTACTTAAGCCAGTATGGGCATTTAGATCAGCCTGGGCCAGAGGAACAAAAAGGTTTCGTCGTCGTACATCTTCTTGTAAGTGTCTTTCACATGTATGTACGTATACCGACTTGGGCGTGCGTGAGAGCGTATGTTCTCGCACGTACGTTTGTTTAGGAATGGTGGGTGTTTCTTGTGCGCATTGCTTTGCTCTCCTCCGTACAAATGAAGTGACTTAACCGAGTGTAAACAAGAGACAAGACTCATTGTTTTAGCAAAAAAAAAAGGGAAAATATTTGCCCTAAGCCTGTTATCACTGTTGGCATTTCACTTGTGGTAGGTAGAGCAAGAATACACGAACAATTGAGGGACAATTAACACCCAAATTGTCGTGATAATACCCGTAGGAAACAGGGCTATGAGTGTATACAAAGCAGGTAAACTTGTTCGCACAGTTTATAGAGAGGTGATACGACTAGCGGTTGCTACATCAACAGAAAGGGGCGATGCTCCCGTGACTGATTAGTTCGTATGCTCTGCACACAGTGCCAGTATACACATATAAATATATCTATTCTGTGCGTACAGTGTATATACATATGACATGCAATACACGTACTTCATGCTCGAGCGTGCGCACTCAGTGCAGAAACCCTCATACTGCTATAATGCTGGAGTAGGGCGACTCGAATGTGTGCGCATAGTTTGCCATTACGCGAACACTTCATTCGGCAATGCAAGCGTCTCGTATTAAAATGCTGCCTTTGACCGCAATGGGCTAGATACTGCATGAATGTTCACTAAAACATGCGGCCTTAAGTGAAAAACTTCTTGACGGGAGTGACCATGCTATAGGCGCATTTCTTTTAAAAGCAATACAGTATAGTCACTACACATTGGTCCGGAAGACGACTGTACAACTTTAACACGATCTTTGTTCTCCATCTCCCCAGGTCCGATACACGGCATTTAGAGACAGACCACTTCAGGAACGACAAGCCAAATTCATCCAGTCACTTAGAGAGGGACACACAGAAATTGTAAGCATTTGATTGTTGCTCCACTACGGCTGTAACACAACCATGTTGTTCACACTCAGGCATTTGTCGGGACCGGCTTCAACCTCGTCCTGTCATTCAACCCCGGCCATGCCTTTGATCCAAGGCTGAGGCAGATGGACTTCGAGAAGGAACCTGGAAAGGTGCGTTACAAATCCTTTGTCTCTGTGTAATGCGACAGCGTCTCGCTTGGCATGGCCCAGATATCGCGCACCTTTCTCGAGATGCTCCTGCGTCTCACCGGGGTCTTCTCTGTCAGAGCTGTGCACAGAACGTCTCGGCATCATCGTGCGAGTTCTGGAGGGAGGGGAAAGGGGGTGGGTGGGTGGATGGGTGGGTGCTTCCTCTTGTAAACATCGTCTGATAGCTCACATTGCTTACCGATTTTGTGCACCAGGAGACTTAACTTTATGTACTCTGACTACGATAGCATCATCTCTCTCTCCTTCCGCAATTTCACTCTGAGGGGTGGATGAGGAGCAGCGAGGGCAGGAAGAGAAACAGGAAAGAGTTACAATAGCTTAAAAGAGAGGTAGGAAGTGAAAGGGGGAAAGAAAGGGGAGAAGAGGATAGTTGATTTTTTCCCCCCTCTCATGGGGAAATGGCTAACTTTGTTGGACAACGTCTCAGGGGGATTGTAGCCAGCTTGCACATCCAAGATGGATGGATATCCGAATCTTGTTGCGATTTGATGTACGAGACGAGAGAAAAAACAGCAATATTATTCCGCTCTTGTGAACTAACCTTCTCCTTGTTGCCTCCGCTCTCTCCCCTTTCGGCTTAAGTGCCAAGTAATTTGTTTTGACACGGTCGGTGCAGCCGTAACTAATTTATGTCCTGCACTTGTTCATCCAGCTCCAGGGTCTCTGTCTGTCCGTCTGTCCATCCATCCATTCTCTGCCTGCTTCCTTCCTTCCGAGAGGTCAATTTAAACTGGGCGACTGACTGAAATAACAATGTTTACTGACTTTAAAGATCTCCCAGCGGCTGGGGCGACGGCACCCGGCGGGGTGACCATCTTTTCACCTGTCCAGCTCACAATTCTTCTTTTGTACTTGCTCTACCGCACACGCGCGTAAGAAGCAGCCAAATACAGGACGGTACGTGGAGATAAGTGAGGACGTTTCTTTCGCCTTGTCTTTGAACACGAGAGATGAGCAGAAACTCCGAAAACGCCTAAATATCCTCCTCCCGGGTCGTGTGTTCTGCAGGCCACGCATGCGCTACACGCTCAACATGCGCGAACCTGTGTTAACGAATGTGTGTAGCAACACGGTGTTGCTAGTGCGGACGCTCATTCATATCGCGGGCTGCTTGCACACACTATGTGGATACAATGACACGGTGGATGGGAACTGAGGGTGTCTCCCTCCCTCACCTCTCTTCTAACCTTTACTGAAACAGTCTTCCTGCTACAAGGTGGTCTCGACATAAACGTTAATTGTCCGGCTAATGACTAATGGAATGTTAAGCTCGGGGATCGCTTTCGCTTAGCGGGGGCAGTAAACAAATACACTGGTGGGGCTGCATCCTCTTGGAGAGAGCCATGTGGAAGTCCGCGGAGACTGACCGCACTCATTTTGAGGAGGAATAATTCATCTTGTCAAGTCCACACTCTGAGGCATCAGATTTCAAGGTCTTTCACGACAAGGCAGCAGATGTGTCGTCGTTCCCCCCTCCACGTATGTTTGCGCCGATACCGCCGCCGCCGACTCCGCCAGGACACAGGCCGTCGAGGCAATCAATTTTCCCTCCCTGGGGCTTTTGCTCTCTGGCTCCCTCGTGTTCTTAGAAATTGGCTTTGATTGATGGCCCCGCTGACGTCGTTTGTTACACGGTGTGCCAAGCGCGTGCCGACAGCGCGCGTGTGCGCGTGCGTGTGCCAGCTTTCCTGTGAAATGACTGAGCCCCACGCCAAAACGGCCTCTCTCACCCCTCCTCTTGTCACCCCTGTTTGTGTCCGAGAGTTACGGCGAATTTTCCACCCCTCTGTGTTTGTTCTCTGTAAATAATCACTGAGCGATCGTCTCTTTGCACTGGCTTTTTGCATCGTCATTCTCTTCTGAAGACTTGTTGTACACGTGTTCTGCGTCGCTAGGAGCTTTAGGGCCAGGGAAAAAAAGAGTTTGACAACCATGCGACGCTCAAGTGGTCGATAATACTGGGATGAGTGGGCAACTTATGTTCTTACATAGTGATAGGCAGAAACAGGTGAACCAATGTCGATGCTGTAGGTAGGTAGGTAGGTAGGTAGGTAGGTCATGCTCTATGCGGGCTCTATGCTGTCAACTAACAGTTTCGTCACTGTTCTCTCTAGGTACACATCAAGTCCCAATTCATACTGAACGGCGTATGCGTCCGGTGGAAAGGCTATCTCGACATGGAGAGACTTGACGGGGTCGGCTGCATCGAGTTCGACGAGGAGACTGCCAAGATGGAGGACGTGGTGCTGCGCGAGCAGGTTGAAGCTTACAATCGACGGATGAAGGAGTTCGAGGAGCATCGAAAGCAGCAACAAAGGCAGTTGGCGGCATTTATGGGGCAACACCAAGCGGCCATGGCCGCGGCAGCTGCGGCCGCAGCCGGAAACACTTCCGCGCCCACGGTGACTTCTGCCTCCTCCACAGAGGCTCCTTCTTCCACCATGTCGTCCTCAGCGAACGCATCAAGTCCTCTGGGGAGCAGCGGCGCCCTGTTTTCTCCGCCATCTGCGACCTCGCCCTTCTTTAGCCATCACGCCAATGGCGGACTGATTCATCCTGATTTATTAGAGGTGCGTACGTGAACAAGGTTTACTCACAACAATATGGCGGAGCGAGGTGAAGATTTCCCACTGCACACACGACGCAGCAGTTTTTCCCAAAAAGAAAAAAGCGAGAGAAAATATCAGAAGTGCCGTCGTAAAATTTTTGTTTCGGGGGCTTTTGCTTCAGTCCTTTACTGCGAGAAAGCAGAAGTGGCACGCGATCTGGGGTGCTGTGGTTAGCCGCAGGCTCGCTTGGCGGAGAAGCAGCAAAGTACCCTATGGTATACCTTAGTTATTGCCATTATGGAAACTTGCAGGCCAATGACTCAATAATGGCCCTCATCTGGAGCAAGGAGAGCCTTAATTACCCCCCCCCCCTCCGCCTACCTTCGTGTTTCCCGCCGCGGTTTGCGGTCAGGGGTTCTGCTGAATCCAGCGCGGCGCTTTTTCA